>Ga0214921_10001642_pt1 | contig 37589 bp, 26 predicted proteins | sample LL1505_MetaG_FD_177992 | JGI IMG/M metagenome (GOLD analysis project Ga0214921, IMG submission 177992) | Freshwater microbial communities from Lake Lanier, Atlanta, Georgia, United States - LL-1505 | ecosystem: Environmental > Aquatic > Freshwater > Lake | place: USA: Georgia | collected...
AGGCTTCGGTTGGACGAAGTTCCTCTTCAAGAACGGGATTTGTCTGAAGCTCCGTTTGAAGAAGATTTTGCAGTTCGAGAGCAGGGGTTTGAAGAAGTTGCAGAGACTGCTGGATCTGGGGAGAGATCGAGACCGTCTGGCGGAGGCTGGGCTGAAGGGACAGTGACATGTTTGGATTTTTAGATTGGGCTTTCTCTGGAAAAAGGCAAAAGGTGATATGGGCAATGTGATTTTGACCGTTCTAGGAAGCGGGAGTCGGGGTAATTCTCTTCATTTGGAGCACGGGGGGCAGGCCCTGTTGGTTGATGCGGGGTTGAGTGCAAAGCAGTTGGAGGCACGAATGGCTGAGGCGGGGGCGCATCAGGCAGAGCTGTTAGGGATTATCCTGACACATGAGCACGGGGATCATACCGCGGGGCTAAAAACATTTGTTAAAAAGCGGAAGTGTCCGATTTTCGCATCCCATGGGACGAAAGATGCGTTGGAGGCGGAGGTGGCCACGGCCGATTGGCGCGGTTTTGAAGCGGGCCAGCATCTGGAGATTGGATGTTTCTCGATTGAGACTTTTCCTGTGCCACACGATGCGGCAGAGCCGATTGGAATGAGGGTGACAGTAGGTAAAACGAAGGTGGGACTGATTTCAGATTTGGGGTTCGTAACGCGGTTGGTTGTCGAAAGGTTGAAGGGATGCGCGGCACTGGTGTTGGAGGCCAACTACGATGAAGCGATGCTACGCACGGAAGAGAAGAGGCCATGGTCGGTGAAGCAGAGAATTTCGGCCCGGCATGGGCACTTATCGAATGGGGCGGCGGCCAAACTCGTAGAAGAGGTGGCAGGCCCAGAATTGAAGGAGCTTTTTCTGGGCCACATTAGCGAAGATTGCAATCGGCCCGAGTTGGCGAGAAAAGCAATCGAGGAGGCTTTGGCCCGAGCAGGAAAAAAAGGAGTGAGGGTGCATGAAACCTGCGCTAGCAAGGTAGGCGAGAGGCACGTGATCGGGGGGTGAAAAAGCAACTTAACCGTGACGCAATTCTCGATTATCTTACGGCAACTACATGGGTCTTTCCGCCCCAACCAAAGAATCGTCAGGAAATAAAAACGAGACCAAGGGCGCTTTTACAAGCCCGGGATATAGCCTTTGCCGAACGTCGCAGTGGACTTGGCGCGGAAATCGGAGATGAGCGACATAAGCGAGGTGGTGCCGCCGTCGGCCACGATAGTTTGGCCAATGATGTAGCCAGCATCCTCAGAGCACAGGAAGACGGCGAGCTTGGCGATTTCGGATTTTTCTCCCGACCGGCCCAAAGGAACCTTTTCGGCAGCGACTTTGCGGGCGTCCTCCTCGTTAAAACCGGGGAGTGCCTTGGAATAATTTTCCACCGTGACCCAGCCCGGCGCGATGGCGTTCACCCTCACCCCTTGGTGCGCGATTTCAACGGCGAGCGCGCGGGTGTAGGCGTTGATGGCGCCCTTGGTGGCGGCATAGAGCGCGTGTTCAGGCGCGCCCGAGAGGCCATGGATGGAGGAGATGTTGACGACTGCACCACCGCCGTGGGCGATCATCTCCTTCGTGACACGTTGGGTGAGAAAAAACTGGGCGCGGACGTTGACATTGAACAGCAGATCGAACCACTCCGGCTTCACCTCGCCAAAGGGCTTGTTCAGGCAAATCCCGGAATTGTTGATAAGGCAGTCTATGCCACCTAAAAAAGCGATGGCACGATCTCCTAGGCTGACGGCCTCCTCCACTTTCGCAAAATCCGCTTGAAACATCTCGCAACGGCGTCCCATTGCTTGAATTTCATCCCGCGCGGTAAGCGCACCTTCCTTCGTGCTGGAGTAATGTAGCACCACATCCGCTCCCTGACGGGCAAATTCAACTGCGATTTCGCGTCCAAGTCCCGTCCCTGAGCCGGTGACCAAGACCCGCTTGCCCTGCATTTTGAGAGGTGAACTCATGGAGAGGATGACTTTAGGCGCTTAAATTGATGGCTCCTTCGTCGGATGAAAAGCCGAATGATTCATCCCGAAAGAAATAGACTTTGAGTTGGGTAGATTCACGAGGATTAGATTTCTAGAGAGCGATCATCGCAAAGTAAACCAAGGGCAACGAAACAAACTCCTGTTTTTCTCCGAAAACCGATGGAAATCTGCGATTTAGAAAAGTGTTTTTTTATCGAAAACGCATCTGGAAAAGATGTGCAAAGAACCAAAAAAATCACACAATTACGAAACGGTGGCAACTTCGGGTGATGCGATATTGAAAACTATCTTGGTGACCAACCGGCTTTTTCTCGCCCTGTTTTTGGGTGGCCTACTTTTTGTGCCCGACCCTGCCAAAGCCACGTTACTCAATGTGCAGATCCTCGGGCATTCAGGAAATTCGAAAGGCGTTTCGGATGCATCGCCGCCCGTTTATCGCGGATGCGGTGTCGTAGGCGGGGGGGTGGACTTTTGGAACGGTATCCGTGCCGAGTCGTTCGATCAGCCTTTACAAATCTGCCCTCCGGATAAGTTCTTCGATGTCGACGGGAAGACACCTCTTCCTGTGAGGATCAAATTCAAGGGGTTCAACGCAGCAGACCATTGGCCGACCACCGATGGTGCGGCTGTGAACCACGCCCTGATGAACTCTTATCTCGTTGCGGGCCCTGGAGCGAGTGTGACGATTGAGGGGCTCCGGCCGAAAAAGCCCTACGACCTCTGGCTCTTTGGTAACAACTCTCGCGCAGGCGTGGGTGCGATGTTTAGCGTGAACGGTAGTACGCCGCAGTCCACGCAGGGAAAAGCGGGCACGACTTTTACCCAGGGTACGGATTATGTGGAATTCAAAAACCTTTTAGCGGATGACGCTGGCCGGTTGAAAATCGTCCTCGATGCATCCAATCCGGCCATTTTTTCAGGGGCGATTCTTAACGGGCTGCAACTGCGTGGCGAATTTCCGCCCTCTGGAAACACCTCCTCTTCAAAAAGCGATCCCAACCGATGGGCGCTTAAGTGTTGGCTTAAGGCGGAAGACCTACCCGCCGCCGGATTGAGGCCCGGAGACGCAGTACACCTTTGGAAGGATGCCGGCTGGGGCTTGCGGTTCGCGCCGGATACAAACCCACCCAGATTTGATGCTCCTCCGGTCTATGCAGAGATTTCCGTCCCGGGAGCATCCAAACGATGTCCCGTTGTGCAGTTCAACGGCGAGTCCGGCCTTCTGCAATTGGATGCGCTCGACGCACGGGATGAGGAGATCACTGCCTACATCATCTTTCGGACCCAAGATTCTCCCCGCTGGAAAAAATTGTTGGCTCGGCGGGATGGGGCGCTTTGCATTTATGATGGGGACGTTTCCTCGGCTCTCGTGCCCCGCGGCTACCACACTGCTTACCGAGAAAACGGACTCCGCCTAGGGGCGGCAGATCGGCTACCGGTCGCCATCACCGCGCACCAAGGTGAATACAACCGTGATACCCGTTTTCGGGGAGAGATTGCGGAAGTCATCGTTTTTGCCCGCCATTTTGGCTCGACGGACGACCAGAGCCTAAGCGCGGAACAACAGGCTGTTGAAACATACCTCGCCGCAAAGTATTTCAGAACAGATGAAAAGGCTGCAAAGGTGGCAGTTCCCTGGCAGCCCAAGCAGACAAGCGTGATTGCACCTTCGGTGGAACCCGTTCCGACAGCGCCAAAAGAGGACTCGGCCATCGACGCGGTGATCGGTTTGCCGTCGCCAAATATTTTCTCCCAAGCGGCGGGAGGCGGCGTGGGTAATTTCGAATATGCAGCCGGGGATGTCACACTCCCCTTCAGCTATCAGGCCAAGGCATCCGATCGATCGCGCCCAAAGCCGCTCGACTTTCCCGGGCAGCCTAATCCGGATTGCTGCCATGCTTTTGTGAAGATCGACGGTGAGTTGTGGATGTTCCGTATCGACTTCATTGCGGACAAAGGGCGGATCGGGAGATTCAAGGGCCCGAATATCGATGCCATGACCCAAATGGAGGATGGCACCTATCCTCCTGAAGTCGGACTGGGCTGGCTGCTCGGAGGATTATGGTATGACCAAATCCAGCGTAAACTCTATGCACCAGTCCACATCGAGCAGGAGGGGAATTATCGGTTCCACCCAGCCTGGGGCTGGTTTTCGCGAAAGATCGGCCTCGCAACCAGTGTGGACAAGGGAAAGACGTGGAAATACGAGGGCGATATCGTCACACCGGAGACTTACTATCACACTCGCGATGCCTACAAATTTTCCGGGTCCGACACTTCCAACGGCATGGCTGATTTTGGTTTCTACGTTGATACGCGAAGAGGGTATTTCTATATCTATCCGCTGGAGAGCTGGTATCCCAAAGGGGAATGGGGGGCACGCTGGGCCCCGCGCGTCGCGCGTTGCGCCATCTCGGACAAGATGGCCCCCGGCAAGTGGCATTATTTCTACCAAGGAAAATGGGATCAGCCTGCGCTAGGCGGAAAGTCTAGTATCGTTGGGGCCAGTTATTTCTGGGGGATCCTTTACAGCACGAAGCTTAAGCGATATGTCTCGATTTCACCTTATAACAAGGATCCTTGGTGGCCACCCTATGCCTACAACGTGGATGGCGTGATCATCGGCACCTGCACGGATCTTTCCAAGCAGGACTGGGTGTGGGGGCATTTTCCAGAGGGCATGCACGGTTTCATGAAACTTTTCAATGCCTCCGGCGATGATATCGAAACGTGTGATGACCGGCTACGGTTCTACTCCTTCTTCGCCGACAACTCTTTTCAGAACCTCGACGTCACCCTGATCGATCAACCGATGCAGGTGAACCAGGGGACGCCTCGGTTTGGTTTCCAGCCGAATCCGGAATCCTCGGATCCCATCCTTTCACGCAAGACCAAGATTGTTGGCTCGGTCAGTCCGGAAATGAAGTATGCAGGTGGCTGGAGAGAGAAAACCAACCCGAAGGATTACTACGAAGGCCGCCTAAGGGAGAGCAGTAATACCGGCGACAGTGTGGAGTTCAATTTCACCGGACCAGACATCTATTGGCGCGCCTTACGCTCCCCAGAAAGCGGACAGGCGGAAGTCTACCTCGATGGTGAGTACCGTAAGACGGTCGATTGCTACAGCCCGCGGGCGACCGTGAGTGAGAATTTTGTTTACCTCAAAACCGGACTGGATTCCGCCAAGCCCCATACCATCAAGATCGTCGTCAAAGACTCCCGTCACCCGAAATCGAAGGGGAATGCCATCGGACACATGGCCTTTGAGTTTGCGGCGGAAAGCTACCGGGCCTCATCGGGTTTCAGCAGCATCATGGGAAAGAACCAGTGGCGTTATTTGCAGCGGGTGGGGGAGGCGGAGAAGAGACTACGATTCCTTCCCAGTGACGAGGTTTTCACCCCCGACTGGCTGGGAGAGGGGGCTGTTCGTATTGGAAACAACTATCAAATCCCGGATGCCGGCCGTCAGGCCGTGCGGCAGTGGGTCGCTCCTCGCTCGGGAACCGTGCGGATCGAGGGCGAGGTTACTCATGAACTCTCGATGAGCGCCTCGGTCAGACTGCTTAAGGGGAGGGAGGAGTTGTGGCCAGCCGGTTCAAAAACTTCTGCGGGCCCGGCCCGGCATGATCTGGAGGTCGAGGTGGCCCAAGGCGACGCCGTTGATTTTGTGGTCGGGCTCATGCCCCCGGGAACCAACACGGGGAAAGTTTTCTGGGATCCCGTCATCACCTACACGCGGAGTGAGTCCCCGATGTTTCGCCCCAACCCGCCCAGCGACGAGAATCTCGCGCTGGGAAAATACGCCCGGTCCAAGATGCTTTCGTTTGCCGCCCAGCCATTCCTCGCCGTGGATGGCGACGTACGCACGGCCTTTTCGATCTATTCCGACGACCGCATTGCGTCCGGTGATGATTGGCTGCAGGTGGACTTGGACCGTCCGCAAACCATTGACCGTTATGTGCTGGTGTCCGTCCCGCCGGTCAAGGACTGGCGGCCGGCGAGTTTTACGCTTCAAAGAAGCGATGACGGCTTTGCCTGGACGGATGTGGACAAGGTCACCGACAATCAGGAAGAGCGTTGCGAACGGAAGGTACCGGCCTTCACGGCACGATATGTTCGGCTTTACCTACCGAAGGGAAAGCCATTCACCATCCAGGAAGTGGAGTTGTATCGGGATGGGGGTTCCCTTTGGAAGGCGAAGATGATGGATTTCTTGGAAAGGGTGTTTCGAAAGGTGCTGAGAAAAGACGGCTAGGATTTCACTCCCCTCAAAACCCTAATTTCTTTTTTGGTCAGCCCCGGAACCGGTGGGGGCCTTTTGCAGGATCAAGAGGACCGCTTGCGGCTTCTGCGGAAAAGAAACCGTCAGATTGCCCTTCATCAATTCCTCCCCCGACATGCGCGACGGCACCGCTGGCTGGTCGACATCCGTCACCGTATAGGTGGCTTTCGGATCAAGCCCCCTCAGTGGCAACCGATAGCCTTGGGAAGGCGTCTCGGTCTTGCTGCGTCGGAAAACCTGCACCAACGCCTTTCCCAGGTCGGGTCGGCTGAATTCCCACGCCGCCATGTCCTCTTCGGCCAGACTCCACCCGGTCAGGGGATAAAAATCACCGCAGTAAACTTCCCGTAGGTCCTTCACCTGGGCCAAGAGTTTTTTCCAACGGTCCCAATCCGCCTCGTTTTTGCTCAAGTAGTTGAAATTGGCGCCAAAAATTGCACCCATGCCACTCCGGAAATCATACGAGGTATCGGAAACCGTCCCAATGCCAGTGTAGGGCGTCCACGGCGCATGACCAAGAGTCTTGGCCTGATCGGCTACGGGTTTCCACCAGGCACCGTCGGCTCTTGTGAGAATCATGGCTCTTCGCATCACCTCAAAGTCGATACGGCTGCCTGTGCCTGAGCAGATGTCCAGCTTCAGACCGGGGTTTTCGGACACCAACGTGTCCCAAAAGTCGTACAGCCCCATAACATGTCTCGTTTCTCGCATGCCGATCCGATCCGGCGGTTCTTGGTTCTGCCAAAAGAGGATCGTGTGAAGATTAGAATCCATACGGAAGATGGTCACCCCTTGATCGCGAACAAATTTGGAAAAGTATTCTTTGGCCCATGCCAGCGCCGCGGGATTACCGAAGTCGAGCAGGCGAAAGTTGGAGGCCTTTTGGTATTTGCGCTCCGGCAAAAAATCGGCGGGTTCGAGAAGCCATTCCGGATGGTTGTCGGCTAACCAGGTTTTGGGCATCACCCGCTCGGGCTCAAACCACAGGAGGAAATCTAGGCCCTGCCGCTTTGCCGTCTCGGCAATCGGGCGCAGGCCGTTGGGAAAGCGGACGGGATCCGGCGTCCATGATCCCGTGGTTTTGTCCCACCCGCTCGGCTCCGGCGGGCAGGTGTACCAACCCGCATCTACCCAGAAGTTCTCGACCGGCAGCTTGTGGGCTGAGATGTTCGCAAGGCATTCCAGAAGATTGCTCTCGGTGGTTTTCTCGAAAGGAATCACACCGTGCACCCCGGCCGAAATAGGAGGGACCACCGGTTTCCCGCTGATCTGTGGGGTAAAATGTTCCAACATAAGGCGACGGAACTGATTGTGCGCCTCGTCCGTATCCTTGCCGTGCCAAGCCATGACAAGGATCGACGGAGTCCGGATTTCCTCCCCGGGTTGAAGGCTGGCCTTCATCTGCCGGATTCCTGCGGACACCGACGTGGTGCCCGCTTCGTTCCGGGCGAAGGTCGCGGCCCATTCCCCGGTCCAGCCTATTCCCCAGAAGAGACCGCTCTTTCCGCCGGGCGAATCCAAACGAAAGAAAGGCAACACCTTGTCCGAGGGTCGACCACCGTAAGGAACAAACCGGCACCGGTTTTGAGGCCGCAAACTTACCTGCGCTGGTTGGAATTCATCCGCCCCGGGAAGTCCCTCCCCTTTGACATTGGTGCCTCGGTTGTAATTCACTTCCAGAATCGGGTCTGCTTCGGCCGAGGTAGGCAACTGAAGATCGAGCACGTTCACATCCTCCAGCAGGGTTGAGGGTTTTTCGCTTCCGTTGCGGAACCATAGAACCCACTCTGCCGCGGGAAAATCACGGTAGATCACCGCCTCGGCCCGCACCTCGAGTTGGGTGGCCGGGTCGGTGAACTTCATGGTGACTTTGGTGCGCTGGGGATCGACCTCTTTGGCCTCTCGTATCTGTTTCCATCCCGCCAGGAAATCCCGCGAGCTGGTTCCACCATACCGAAAAGAAAACGGCAGCGATTCCACCTGCTTTTCCATAAAAGGTTGAACCGCTTGGTCCACCGAGTCCCAGCTTTCCGCGGGTTTGGCAAGGGCATAGGAGGCGCTGGTGAGCAACAAGGCGATCCAAGGGGTTATCTTTTGTCTTAAGGCCGCTCGGGATAATTGTGAAACTAACGCCGTCTTGAAATTGGCATCCACCACGGGGTGTTCCAAAGAAAACGGGCCGTGCGGGCCGATGCTCACCAAAAAACGCTGCCCCCGGCGTTGAGGGCCAGGTTGCCCCCGTCCACCGGAAGGAGTGCACCGGTGATCATGGAGGCCGCTGAAGACGCAAGGAATAAAACCGGCCCGACCATTTCCTCCGGCCGGCCGAGGCGGCCCATGGGGATGCCGCGAAGAACCTGATCATTCGAAGCCTTGCAGTTTGGATCCGCCATGCGTGCCTCCCACCATGAGTTGGTAAACTGGCAGGGCAGGAGGGCGTTCACGCGGATCTTGTGCCGAGCCCAAGCCAAAGCTGCCTCGCGCGTCAACTGCCCGACGCCCGCCTTGGCCACGCCGTAGGCCATAGCGCCACGACCCAGCGCATTCATGCCTCCGATTGAGCCGATGTTGATAATCGAACCGCCTTGGCCTCGCGCGATCATCCGCCGTCCAGCCTCCTGCAGGCAGAGGAAATAGCCAGTCAGGTTCGTATTTAGCATGTGCTGCCAAGAGGTTAGCGGAACGTCCTCCGGCTGAAAGCGTTCCACCGGCGCGGAGATTCCGTTCACAAGAATATCCAGCGCAGGATGCAATTTGTCGAATTTGGCAAAAAGATCCGTGACGTCCTTCTCCTTGGAAACGTCCACAGCCAAGGCGTCTGCCTGGCCGTTCGTTGCTCGGATTTGGGCCGCCACGGTTTCGCCGTTCGCTCCGGCCATGTCTACGACGACCACAGCGGCACCGGCACGCGCCAGCCCCTGGCAGATGGCGGAGCCTAGGCTACCGCCGCCGCCGGTTACCATCGCCACGCGGCCGGTCAGATCAAACAAGGAGGGGGAAGGCGTCATGGGCGGGATTTTATTTTTTCTCGGCGGCCAGATAGTCGTGGAGCACCACGCCGCCAATCAGGGAGAAAGCCCCGCACCAATAGAAGGCGTCCAGTTGTTCGCGCACCGGCAGGCGGTGCATGGGAACCGTGGCATGCGGATGAATCTCGGACGTGCCGGTGCCGGTGAAGCATTGGGGGACATCCATGTCCACAAAGTCGCGGGCGGTCAGTTGGCGCACCGCATACCCGCCATGAATGTGGGGCATGATCTTCAGGTTGATGTTGGTCACGGGGTTGACGTGCTGACAGACATCCTCGAACTTCGCCCGCCGCGCCTTGTAGTGCATCGTGCCGGTGAACACCGTCAGCCCGTTGGCGATCACCTGACCTAGGAAAATATCCCCCCGGGCCTCCAACGTCACGGTGGCAAAACGTTTGGGTTGACCATGGAATTCGCGGCCACCGGCCATCGCGCGGTCGTTGTCCACGTAAAAGTAGGGAGAGTAGGCGCCGACCACTGTTTTGCCGCCGGCTTGGTATTTTGCGGCGACCATGATGTTGGCCTCGTAGGTGTTGCGACCCATGCCGGGAACATCGCCCCAGCGTCCGATCTGCACCATTACGACGTCGTTGACCGATTCCAACGGAGGCGGCAACAGTGCGGCGATCGCCGCAGGATCGGTGCGGTACTGGAGAGCCAGCACTTCGCAGTCCGAAAACCGGGCCGGGGGACGGCCGTGTAGCGGAGCGTCCATCGGAATGGAGTGCGCGGCCAGCGCCAGATGCGGAGAGGAGGTTGCGTTGTTGGGTTTTTCTGTTGTGGTGTTTTTACTCATAAAACTTTGGGGTGCATCCCAGCAGGGTTTCCGCCACGCGTGCAATCGCTCGACGGCTACCGCGGTAAGCCCAGACTTGCGAGCTATCCGTATTGCTCTGGCGGCCGGTATCCGCTCCCACCGCCGGGACATGATGCTCAATTTCACTGAACGATCCGCCGATGGCCGGTTCGGCGACATTGCAGGCCTGCAAGGCGTCACCGCGATCACGCAAACGGTCGAACGGAGTGTCCACATATTCGCCGGACGGGTTGGGGAAAAAATTCCGCGCAACCAAATCCCAGCCGCCTTCGCTGTTCGGTCGCACATAGCCCATTCGGCCGGTCACCGACACGCCGCGAATGGCGAGCTTGGCGGTCGTTGCCGAGGCCATGCGATAGCGGATACAATGGGGTTCGCAGTGCAGATCCCCCGCGGGAATCTTCCCAAAAATTACCTGCGTTCGTGCTTGGCTGTGCGTGGCCACCATCAATTCCCCTCCGGGCGGAAGTTGCAGCAACTGCCACAAACCGATGGGGACTCGGGACTTTTTTGGTTCCCGAAGCACCTTCAGCGTCACGTTCGTCGTAAACCCAGCGTAGGTGTAGGGATCTGCGACTTTCGGCTCGGTTCGTAGGGGGTCGGGTGCAGATTCGAAATCTTTTTCAATCTCTAGCTCCACGACTTGTTTGCGCCGCCGCAGTTCAAGTTTGGCGCGATTAATGAGACGCAATCGCCCACCTTTTTCGCGGCAGAAATAATTTCCGGGGTCCATCGCCACCGGTTCACGCCAGGTTTCCCAGAACCGCTTTAGGTCGGACACGAAAAGCTCCGTGGTCGGGGCCAGCCAGGTGCGGTCGCCGCCGGGATTCGCCCAGCGAGATTCGGCGTAAAGCTTGCGGATCCCAGCGGTGGAACGGAGCGCATCGTGTGTCCAAAAAAAACTGGTACGGGAATTTTTCGGATACAGCCCGAGGACGCGCCCGCCTTGTGGCAGCACCACCACGGTGCCGCTGGAAAAATTCAGCCGCCGCACTGGTCGGCCAGAGTGCTTTAGGTTCGTGCAAAGATGGCGAAGCGAAATCGGTCTACGTGTCATCGTGTTTTTCCTCGTCCCATAGTTTTTTTATTTTCCGGATAGAGGTACAAGCTTCCGTGTTGCAGCTCGCGGTAGCGTTCGCCGATGCCGAGCGCGATAAGATTGGTGCGAAGCAGGCGGGGGGAGAGGCTGTTGTCGGGGAACAGATCGTGGTGGCAGGGAATGACGACCTTCGCCCCGATATCCTTGGCCAGCCGCGCGGCTTGGCCGGGGTCGAGGTTGGCAAAAGGGTTGATGACGGTGACAAGAACCTCGGGTTGGTGAGGTTCCACGCAGCTGGCGAGCACCTCGTGGTAGCGGGTGTCGCCAGTGAAATAAATCACGGGACCGCCTTTGATTTTCACCACAAAACCCATGTGGGTCATGTCATCGTTGCCGAAAGGGATCGCAAAGGTCCCGCGCACGGTGATGTCGCCGCAGGGAAACTCCTTATTCGGCCAGATCATCTGAATCTCGGCATCGGGCACGGCCAGCTTGCGGAGTTTCTCGCAGGTTTCGGGCGGTGCGACAAATGGTCCTTGTCCGCCGGCGGCACGGTAGGGCCGCAGAGTCTCCGGATCGAGATGGTCCTCGTGGCCGTGGGTCATCACATACGCGTCCACCAGCCCGGCGAGGTCGCGCGGGGCGAGGGGCGGCGGCACGAGCCGGTCGAAGTTCAGGCCAACCGCAGCACCGACGGCCTTGCAGGCGTTCGTGAGATAGGGGTCGAGCGTGATGACCTTTCCGCCGGGGCTTTTTAAAATCCAACCGTTTTGTCCGAGCCACCAAAGTGCGACGTGGCCGGATGGAACCTTATGGTGCAGGATGCTGTCGCGGAGTTTCATCGGCAAAAATTTCCGGGCGCCCGCTTGCGTGACCAGAATCCTTTCAGGCTCACCAGACAGCGGAAACAAAAGCTGGGAAACGTTTTGGGCAACGGATGGTTTTCAGACCTTTTCCTCAAGCACAGGATTGCTCAGGCGACCGATGCGGTCGATCTCGATTTCCACTTGGTCACCAGCCTTGAGCCAGACCGGTGGTTTGCGTGCCATTCCCACCCCCGAGGGGGTTCCTGTAAGGATAACGGCGCCATCCGGCAACGTGGTGCTGCCGCTGAGGAAGGCGATGAGTTTGGGGACGCTAAAGATGAGATCCTCGGTATTTGAGTTTTGCATGATCTCACCGTTGAGGTAGGTGCGGATGCCCAATCCAGCCGGGTCGGGAATCTCATCCTTGGTTACAAGGCAGGGGCCAAGAGGGGCAAAGGTGTCGAAGGTCTTGCCTCGGCACCACTGCGAACCGCCCCACTCGTTCTGCCAATCGCGTGCACTAACGTCGTTGGCACAGGTGTAGCCAAAGACATGGTCGAGGGCATCGTCCTCGCGGATGTTCTTTCCTCCACGACCAATCACCACAGCCAACTCGCACTCATAATCCACCTTGTCGCTCCGGAGAGCCCGGGGCAGGACGATGGGGTCATCAGGATTCTGCACGGCTCCGGTGGACTTCATAAAAACCACCGGAAATTTCGGAAGGGGAACGCCGCCCTCCTCGGCATGTTTTCGGTAGTTCAGGCCGATGCAGAATATAAAATGGGGCTGGACCGGAGCCAGAATCTTGACCACCTCGGCCTTGCGGGTGGTGGGTTGAAATTTTCCCAGTGTATCCCCTGTGACCTGCAGGATGCCCTTCTTGGGTTCGTCAAAGCCGTAACGGATTTTCCCCCCAGTATCTAAATAACGGATAATCTTCATGGGCTAGGTTGAGAAAAAACCGGTCCTTAGCTCTACCTTTTTCCCGACAAAACCATTAGTTTTTGGCCGAAAGAAAAACTGTCAGGAAGCCCGCAGAGTTCGTCCTCTTCGCTGGATATACTCGGAGGGGGAACATTCGCAGAACTTACGGAAGGACAGGTTGAAATGGCTGAGGGTTTCGAACCCAACCTCCATCGCCACCTCGGTGACGCGGGCCCCAGGCAGGCAGAGGAGGGCGCAGGCGTGGGTGATGCGGTAGGAACGGAGATACTGCATGCAACTCATGCCCATAGCCCGGCGGAAGGTGGACTGGAGCCGGCCCTGGCTGAGACCGGCAAACCTGGCGATGTCCTGGACGTAGATCTGTTCCTTGTAGTGGAGCTGCATAAAGCTGAGGACTCGTTCGATCATGGCCCAGTCGTAGGCGCCGGTAGTGATCTGGGGCTCGGGCCTTTGTTTGGCTTCCCAGCGCAACAACTCCGTCAGGGCCATGCCCAAGAGGGCCCGAAAACGAAGCTCACTACCCAGTTTGGGTTTTTCGAACTCCAGCAACATGTCTCCGAAATACGAGGCCATGTTCCGCGAGAGGGCCGCGGGCGGGCGGATCAGGCGGCGGCTGGCTGGGGTGGAAGAGGTGAAGCGGCTCAGAACCCGCCTTCCGTCCGCCTCGGGACCCAGTTCAAAAAGCAGGGTGGGAAGAAAAAATACTGTGATCGTTCTTAGAGGGCCGTCTTTGGCCAAGCCGTAATGGGGGATGCCGGGGCCCAGGATCATCAAATCCCCCGCCTTTCGGGCGAATCGTTCAGGCCCGATGAACTGTTGGCCGGATCCCTGTAGGATCATGTTGAATTCGCAATACGGGTGCTGTTCGGGCGGCAGGGGGGGGACGGGCTTGGCCTTTTTGTCCCCCGCCTGAAAGGACCGAACCCAGTAAGGTCTCGCGTGACTGAGGGGAAGTGCGGTCTCCCGGACCTGACTCAACCAGTCGATAGCTTTCATTTTGGCTGGATTTAGAAGCATGAGAAACCTTAGCCGTATTTTCACCTTTCATGCCAGCTCAGAGCAAAAATTCTGGGCGTGGAAATCCATCACTCAAAAAAGGAAAAAAGAAAGCCGTCCCGACCCCGCTCTCTCCAAGATCATGATGTGAAGACCTCAAACCCTAAATCCCTCATTAAGAAGGGCTCCAGCGGGACAGTCACTAAACTTCGCGCTGCTATTCCAGGGAAGGAGGAGTGTCTTCGGCTTTACGAGAAAATGTTCCTGCTTCGTCATTTCGAGCAGACCGCCGGAATTCTTTACAAAAAAGGGGAAATGCCTGGCTTCATCCATCTCTACGTGGGCGAAGAGGCCACGGCCGTCGGGATTTGCGCTCACCTGACCCATCTGGATTGGATCACCAGCACCCATCGCGGTCACGGTCATGCGCTGGCCAAAGGCATGCCGGCCCGTTCGCTCATGGCTGAGCTCTACGCCAAGAAGACGGGCTGCTGCGGTGGTCGGGGTGGCAGCATGCATCTTTATGATCCGTCATTGGGGGTGTACGGGACCAATGGGATTGTCGGAGCCGGGATTCCGCATGCCGTCGGAGTTGGAATTGGTGCGCGGATTCGGAAAACCGACCAAGTGGGCGTGGCCTTTTTCGGGGATGGGGCTGTCAACCACGGCGCTTTTCACGAGAGCCTGAATTTCGCCGGGGTACAAAAAGCTCCCGCCATTTTTGTCTGTGAAAACAACCTCTACGCCACCGCTACTCCTCTCACCATGGCCACGCTCAACACGGAAGTGGCGACTCGGGCTGCCGCTTATGGAATTCCAGGGGTGGCGGTGGACGGAAACGATGTCCTTGCCGTTTGGCAGGTGATGGCGGAAGCAGTTGCCCGGGCACGCCGTGGAGAAGGCCCCACCCTGATCGAGTCCAAAACCTACCGGACGGTCGGTCACCACGAGGGGGATCAGCTGTACGGAACCTATCGAACCCAAGAGGAGTTTAATCTTTGGAAGAGCCGTGACCCGATTACGCGGTTTCGCAAGGTGTTGGTCGAGGATTTGAAACTGGCCAAGGCCTCTGAGGTAGACGCGCTGGAGGAAAAAGTACGCAAGGAGATTGATGAGGCCGTGGAGTTTGCCCGCCGTTCTCCGGAGCCTGAGCTGTCGACCTATTTGCGGGATGCCTGGTCTAGCCCGATCAACGCCCATATGAGTGGTGCGCCTAGTACGCCAACTGGCGCTCCCGTTGTCCAGGGTTGGCTCGATGCGGTGCGGGACGGAATCGCGGAGGAGATGAGAAAAAATCCCCACACCATGTATTTCGGAGAGGGGATCGGACAGCGGGGTGGAAGTTTTGCCCACACCAAAGAACTGTGGAAGGAGTTCGGCGGGGAGCGTGTCGTGGACACCCCGATCTCGGAGTTGGGTTTCACCGGGGCCGCGATCGGTGCGAGTGCGACCGGGGTTCGCGCGATTTCCGATCTTATGTTTGTGGATTTTCTTTTCGAAACCGGCGGGCAGGTGCCCCTACAGCTCAGCAAACTTCGGTACATGAGCAACGGCCAGATGAGTTCTCCCGCGGTAATCCGGGCCGCCTGCGGTGCCATCAAATGTGCCGGGCCTCACCACAGCGGAACTTATCATTCCATTTGGGCCCACCTCCCGGGTTTGATTGTGGTCATGCCGTCCAACCCCGCTGATGCAAAGGGACTGATCAAAAGCGCACTGCGGGGATCCGACCCAGTCATCTTCCTCGAGCCCAAAGCCCTTTTTGCCTCCAAGGGCGAGGTGCCCCAAGGAGAGCACTTGGTTCCGTTCGGCGTGGCGCGGATCGCCAAGCCCGGGAAAGATTTTACCTTGGTAGCCGCCGGTCGGATGGTCCCTCTTAGTCTGGAGGCGGCGGCGAAACTCGAGGCGCAAGGCGTTTCAGCAGAAGTGATCGATCTCCGGACCGTCGCTCCTCTCGATGTTCCCACCATTTTGACCAGCGTGGCCAAAACTGGAAAACTGCTGGTGGTCGATGAGGGCTACGCCATGTGCGGGTTAGGGGCGGAAATCGCCGCTGCGGTGGGCGAAGAGGCCTTTGACGATCTGGATGCCCCGGTCAGCCGCCTCACCATGGATCCGGTTTCCCATCCGCTTCATCCTGGCCTGGAGGCGGAGTGCATGCCGAGCGTGGAGAGAATCGTCGCCGCGGCGCAGGAGTTGATGGCCGGAAAAGCAGTCATTCCGAAGCGTCCGCTCGTGGCCGGACGTTCCTCTGCGTTGACTTCGCCTGTGTCCCCCACTGTGCCGGTGGCAACTCCATCGCCCACACTGGCGCCGGCACAGATACCGTCACCTGGACCGGCTCCTGCTCATCCCGCTCTGGTGAATGGCAACGGATCCGGGGAGGCTCTCATTCTGCCGCACGGAGATCTGACAGTCAGCGAGGCCACGGTGGTGAAGTGGTTGAAACAGCCCGGGGAAAAATTTCAAAAAGACGAGGCGATCGTGGATGTGGAGACGGAGAAGGCGGTTTCGAGCGTCGAAGCGCCTTTTGCCGGGCGGCTCTCCCAGATTCTCGTGCCGGTAGGGGAAAAGGTGAAGATGGGTTCAACCCTCGGCCTAATCGAAAAGGCGTGAGCCGCTCCAACCGTTTCAAGATTTCGCCCCGCGCGCGCCGGATCCTCCGTCATTCCGGACTCGATCCCGCGGGAGTGCGGGGCAGCGGTCCCGGCGGCCGGATCGTGGAGAAAGATGTGCTGGGGCATCGCGGATCCGCGCCGATCTCCTCCGGTGGAAAACGGGTTCCTCTGACTCCGATGCGGGCGGCGATTGCGCGAAGACTGACCGAGTCCAAGCAGAGCGTTCCTCATTTTTATCTTAAGCAGACGATCCGCGCCGATGCCTTGGTCGCTTACCGCAAAGGCATCAAGGATTCGACCGGTGTCTCGGTCAACGATCTGGTGCTTCAGGCCACCGCCCGCACCTTGGCGGAGTTTCCGGATTTTTGTTGCCGCTGGGCCGGTGACGCTCTCGAAGAGCAGGATGGTATCCATCTCGGGGTGGCCGTGGGGCTGGAAGAAGGTGGAGTCGTGGTGCCGGTGTTGCTCCATGCCGACCGGCTCTCTTTGGCCGACTTGCACCGGGAAACCGTTCGACTGGCGGAAGCGGCCCGGCAGCGCCGGATCGAAAACATGGGGCGGGGGATTTTTACCGTATCGAATCTCGGGATGTTTGGGGTGGAGGAGTTTACGGCGATCGTGAATCCGCCTGAGTCCGGCATTCTGGCGGTCGGAGCGATCCGCCGGTCGATGACGGACAGCGGTCCGGCGCAGGTCATGACCGTGCAGCTCAGCTGCGACCATCGCATCGTCGACGGGGTGTTGGCGGCGCGCTTTATGAAACGGCTACAGGAGCGGCTGGAAAATCCTTCGACCGGTCTGGGCGATGGAAGGTCTGTCCAGGTGATCTCCGAGCCCCCCACCCAGTCCCGCAACGGAAATTACGAGGGGAAGGGAAAGGAAGTGGTGGTGGTGGGGGCGGGCCCCGGAGGATATGTCGCCGCCCTCGAGGCCGCGCATCACGGCGCCAAGGTGACGTTGGTGGAAAAAAGTCCCCATGCCGGCGGCACCTGTTTGAATTTCGGCTGCATCCCTTCCAAGGCCTTGTTGGCGTCCGCCGAGCTGAGGCATCGCCTGACCCACGCCCGCTCGATGGGCATTCTTCTTCCCGGTAAGTCCGGAGTGGATTGGAAAGCCATCCAAAACCGGAAAAACAAGATTGTTCAGGATTTGCGGGGTGGCCTCCGTCATCTCTTTCAGTCCGCCGGAATCCAAACCGTGCAGGGGATCGGTCGTCTGGCGGGTCCGGGTCTGGTGGCGGTGCGGGCTTCGGAAGGGGAAAGGGTTCTCAAGGCACCTCAAATCATTCTCGCTCCCGGGTCTCGGCCCGCGGTGTTGTCGGGCATCACGGTGGATGGAGAACGGATCGCCACCACGGACACCGCCTTGCACTGGGATTCCCTGCCGGCCTCACTCCTGATCATCGGGGGCGGTGTCATCGGGGTGGAATTCGCCTGCTTGATGCAGGCCCTCGGCGTCCGGGTCACCGTCGTGGAGAAACAGGATAGAATTCTGCCGGAGATGGAGGCGGATTTGGCTAAGGAAATAGCCCGCATCCTTGCGCGGAGGGGAGATTCGGAAGCGGGTACGCACGGGGTGGAATTTGTTTTGGGAGCGGAAATCAAGGAACTAAGCCTGCATCAGCGGGAAGTCGGGGTGCGGCTGGCGGGAGGAAAGGAACTTCGCGCGGAACGTGTGCTGGTGGCGGTGGGGCGTCGTCCGGCGACTGAGGATCTGGGGCTGGAAACGGCTCATCTCACCACGGACCGTGGTTATCTTCGCGTGGGGGATGACATGAGGGCGGCCCCGGGAATCTTTTGCGTGGGGGATGCCAACGGACGTTGCCAACTGGCGCAGGCGGCCTCCGCTCAGGGTAAGGTGGCGGCCCGCAACGCCCTTGGCGGGCAGGAGACCCTGCCGGGTCCGATTCCCTTCGCCGTCTACAGTTTTCCGGAAATCGCTTCCGCCGGCCTGACCGAGGAAGAGTGTCGCCAAGCCGGGCGGAATTTTGCCGTGGGAAAATTTCCGTTGAGCAACTTGGGCAAGTCCCGGGTGGTGGGCGAGACCGACGGCTTTGTGAAAGTGCTCCGGGCCACGGCCGACGATACGTTGCTGGGCGTCCACGCCATCGGTCACAACGCCGTCGAATTCATCACCGCAGCCCTGCCGTTGCTACGTCAGGGGGCCAAGGCGCAGGATCTGGGGTCGATCGTGTTCCCGCATCCCTCGATGAGCGAGGGCCTGGCGGAAGCGGCCGACGACTCCCTCGGTCACGCTCTGCACCTGCCCAAGCGGCTCGCCGCCGCCTAATTTGTCCCGAAGGAGCCCGGGCTTAACCCGTGGCAGCGGCCATGATGGTTTCCTCGTTGGCCTCGGATCGTTCCAACCGTCCCGTGACCCGTCCGCGGGCCAGCACCACGAAACGGTCGCAGAGTGCGAGCAGTTCCGGAAGTTCGGAGGAGATCAGAACAAAAGAAACACCCTCCCGCGCCAGATCAAAAATCAGCCGATAAATTTCGCTTTTGGCGCCCACATCGATTCCTTTGGTTGGTTCGTCCAAAAAAATAACCTCGGGTTTGGCCAGCAGGATCTTGGCGAGAATGACCTTTTGCTGGTTGCCGCCACTGAGCTGGTGAACAGGAGCCTGCAGGGAGGGGGCGCGGATCGATAGGCGGGCTTTGTACTCCTCCGCAACGGCGCTCTCCCTGGCCGACGAAAGCCAGGGACCGCGGGAAACGCACTGCAGATTGTGAAGCGTGATGTTCTCCCTGACGCTTTTCTCCAGCAGCAGGCCGTCCTTTTTCCTTTCCTCCGTTACCAGAGCCAAACCCAAGTGCATGGCTTCCCGCGGGCTGCGGATGTTGACCGGTTGACCCTCGAGAAAAACTTTCCCCTGAAAACCTGTCCGACCGTAGAGGGCGTTCACCACCTCGCTTCGTCCCGACCCGACCAGGCCCGCCAAGCCAAGAATCTCACCCTTTTTCAGTTGGAAAGAGACATCCTGCACCACATTGCGGTTGGCAAGGTGGGGATGGGGCACGGTCAGATTCTCCACGCGCAGGGTCTCCTCCTTGTGCTCTCCCGGGCTCCTGTGCGGGTAAAACTGGTCCAGCTTCCGGCCGATCATGGCGGGAACAATCGTTTCCTCCTTCAGTTCGTCCCGGCGGAGGCGCGCCACCACCGCCCCGTCCCGCATCACCGTGGCGCTGTCCGCCAATGCATAAACCTCCGCCAGCTTGTGGGTGATGAAGATGGTGGTGATGCCACGATCACGAAGGTGGCGGACGACCCGGAACAGGATTTCCGCCTCCTCGTGGGTCAGGCAGGCGGTGGCCTCGTCGAGAATCAGCACGGACGGCCCCTGGGACAGGGCCCTCGCGATCATCACCAGTTGCCGCTGGCTCGCGTTGTAGGTGGCCACCAACCGCGAAGGATCGAGCGGGATGCGGGTTTCCTCAAGGATCCGGGCGGCGTGTGCTTGCAGTTGTCCGGGCGTGACCCAGGGGGAGCGACCGTTCCAGTGACCGACCAGGAGGTTTTCGGCCACGGTCAGATTCTCGAGGACGCTGATTTCCTGGGGAACATAGCCGATGCCTTGCGACCAGGCATCGTGCGGAGATTGGAAATGGACCGGTTTTTCCTGTAGACGGATTTCCCCGCGAAAACGGCCGGCTGGGTAGATCCCGTCGAGGATCTTCATCAGCGTGGATTTGCCGGCGCCGTTCTCGCCGAGCAGGGCGTGGATGTGGCCCCGTGGGACGAGAAAGTCGACCTCGCGCAGAACCTGAACCGGTCCGAACGAGATGGAGATGCCGCGCATCTCCAGCGCGTGGGGCGCGCCGGAGGAGTCGCTCATCGGTTGAGGGAGGCTTCCACGCGGTCGAGCAGCTGGAGGAAGGGAGTGAGGTTGTCCTTGTCGATCCAGGGGGCCGGGAGTTTGGTCCACCAAGGGATCTTTTCCCCGGCCGCGCATTTCGCCAGGAGCTCGGCCGAGCCGAGGGACTCCTCCCAGAGGGGCTGGCCCACCACCGCGAACACCTCCCCGTTTTTCACGAGGTCCAGGTTCACCCGCGTGTAGTCCATGCCCACGACCAGCAGTTGGCGCTTCGTCTCCTTGCGGGCTCCGGCCCAGGTGGTGGGTCCGCCGCCGGTGGAGGAAAAGGCGGCATTCACATCGGGATGGGCCTGCAGGATCGCAACCGCTTTGGCGATGGACTTGGAGGGATCGAAACCTTCCTCTTCCGGAGGCAGTACTTTGATGTTGGGGAACGACTCCTTCATCGAGCGGGTGAAAGTTTCCATCACCAGGTTCTCCGTCTGGTTGAAGGATCCCTGGGTGAGAGCGACGGTGCCTTTGCCTCCTAGGGCCGTGCCAATTTTTTGCGAAGCATTCCGGGCGTACTCCGCCGGATCGCAACTGATGATGCCGGAGGCTCCGGGGACCGAGCCTTCCGGCACGGGGAAGTGGGGCAGAACCACGGGGATGTTCCGTCGTCCGATTTTTTCCACGAGCGGGTTGTAGGCGGGGTTCCCGGTCCAGATGGCCACGCCGGCAATACGTCCCATCGTGATGGCCTGTTCGGCGAGGGCGATGGTTCCGGCGATGTCGGGCCCGTCCGTTCCGATCACCCGGCCCTCGTAGCCCACCTGCCGGCAGCCTTCGAGGAAGGCAATCTGGGTCATCTGATGAACGGGATGTCCCTTGAGCGCCTGCACCCAGAGGAAAACTCCCTTGCTGGCAGGGTTGGCGGCGCCGCCGCCGGATTCACGCCCACAGGCGGCCAACAGCACGGCCACACCGAAGAGGGGGAGGAGGGAGAAACGTTTCATGAGATTTTTGCCTTTCTTCGCCACAAATCCAGCCCCACGGCCAGAATCATGATCACGCCCACGGCGACCGTTTGCCAGTGGGTGTTCACTCCGGTGGTGACGAGACCGGTGCGAATGACCTGCATCAGAAGAAGTCCGAGGAATGTGCCCACCACCGTGCCGACTCCGCCGAAGAGGCTGACTCCGCCGATCACGGTGCTGGCGATGACGTCGAGCTCCCAACCCACCCCGATTTCCGGCTGGCCGACATTGATCTGGGCCATGAGGAGAATTCCTCCCACAGCCGCGAGGGCGCCGCAGAGGACAAAGCATCCGATCTTGACCGCCTCGGTGTGGATGCCGGCGAGATGAGCTACCTCGCGGTTGCCGCCCGTGGCATAAACCTTCCGTCCCGGGACGGTGAAGCGCAGAAGTAAATCCCCAGCGGCGATCGCCAAGAGGAAGACCCAAAAGGCGCAGGAAAGGCCCAGGGGCTCTGCCTTGCCAAAATCCTGGACCGAGGCGGGCAGGGGGTAGATGGGGTAGCCTTTGCAAAGCAGGTAATTCAGACCCTTGGCGATGTAGAGCATGCCGAGGGTGGTGATGAAAGCGGGGATGCCGATGCGCACCGTGACCCAACCGTTAACCAGTCCCAAGGCGGCTCCGAGGGTGACGGCCGCGACGATGGCGGCTGCAGCCGGCCAGTGAGCGGTTTTCATCAGCCAAGCGGAGGCGATGGCGCAGAATCCTGCAACGGAACCGACCGACAGATCGATCTCTCCGGCGATCATCAGGAAAGTCTGCCCGACGGCGATGAGCCCGACAAAGGCAAGAGCACGGAGAATCGCCCGCACACTCTCCGGGCCGAGAAAAGCCGGCGAGACCCAGGTGAAAAAGGCCACACAAAGTAGCAGGGGAAGAAGAATTCCAATCTCCGGCACCGCCCAGATTTTTTTTAGCTTCTGCATAGTCTGACCGTCTCCTTGACAGGAATGAGCCTCACGAGTTCAGTCTCTGTTAGGCCTTTGGTAAATCCACCTTTTTTCCAACAGAAAAACCCCTGTTTTTTCCCTGAAAAAAGGTGGAGACGCCATGGGGTGCCTTTCAATTTTTGTCGATGCTTGGTTTGTTTCCTTTAGGGGTTTCTCGGCGCATCTTTTTTCTTCTTTTCATCTCGGCCATCGGTCTGGCGGCGTGGCCCTTGGCGGCGGTCACGGTGGATTCCGCAGAACAGCAGTTGGCACGTGCATGGTTGGACCGCCATCTCGCCGGGGAGCCGCCGAAGGATATGCCCTTCTCTTTTGTTTATGACGGGAAGAACTCCCGGGAATTTCTTTCGAAATGGAAGTTTTCCCGGGCGGAAAAAAAACTCGAGGGTGGTAAGACCGAGATCACCCTGACCTATGTGGAACCGGGGCCGGGACTGGAGCTCCGCGTGGTGGTTGTGCGGGACGAGCTTTATCCGACCGGCGAATGGACGGTCTTCTTCCGGAACCAGGGATCGAAGCCCACCGCCATCCTGGAAAAAATCCTGGCGATGGATTCGGTATGGGATGCCGGGGGAACCCCGGTGAGCCTTCGCTACGCCAACGGCAGCAACACAGCGCCCGACTCCTACCGGCCCTGGTCGATTGTCCTGCCGCCGGAAAAAACATACCGGATGACCAGCAAGGGCGGTCGCCCCTCCTACGGCTCCTCCCTGCCGTTCGGTTGTCTGGAGACGGAGAAGGGAGGCATGTTCTACGCCATCGGGTGGCCGGGGCAGTGGACCCTGTCCGTGGAGTCGGGGAAGGACGGCCAGACCCGGCTCCAGATCGGCCAAGCCCTCACCCATTTCCGTCTTCTGCCTGGGGAGACCGCCCGGACCCCTTTGATGGCTCTGCTGTTTTATCAGGGCGATTCCACCCGGGGCGTCAACCTGTGGCGGAAGTGGATGGTGGAAAGAAATCTTCCCCGGACCGATGGCCAACCGCCCCAGCCGATGTTCATCGCCAACAGTTCCCACCAGTTCAATGAAATGCTCGGGGCCAATGAGGAGAACCAGAAACTGTTCATCGACCGATTTCTCGAGGAGAAGTTTCCCCTCCAATACTGGTGGATGGACGCCGGCTGGTACGTGAACAACGGACAGTGGTTCAACACCGGCACCTGGGAAGTGGACCGGAAGCGTTTCCCGAACGGCCTTCGGGCGATCACCGACCACGGTCGCGCCAAGGGGGTGAAATCCATCGTCTGGTTCGAGCCGGAGCGGGTCACTCCCGACTCCTGGCTGTTTGACAACAAGCCCGAATGGCTGCTTTCACCCACGGACCTCCCCAAGGAAATTGAGAATCAAAAACCCTGGCGACTGCTGAATTTGGGTAACGCGGAGGCGCGGAAATGGGTGACCGACCGGGTGAGCGACCTCATTACCAGCGAGGGCATCGACCTGTACCGGCAGGATTTCAACATGGATCCCTACTATTTCTGGACGAACGGGGAGAAGGCGGATCGGCAGGGCATCACGGAGAATCTCTATGTGCAGGGCTACCTTCAGTTTTGGGACGACCTGCTGCGGCGTCACCCCGGTCTGCAGATCGATACCTGCGCCTCCGGCGGTCGGCGCAATGACCTGGAGACGCTACGACGCGCCCTGCCGCTGCTTCGGGACGACCACCTGTTTGAGCCGATCGGCCAACAGGGGCACACCTATGGCATTTCCTACTGGCTCCCTTTTCACGGCACTGGGACGCTGGCAGGGCCCTCCAAAATCTTCAAAGACCAGCCGGTGGTGCCGGTGGATCCTTATTTTTTCCGGAGCCACATGGCCCCCTGCGTCATCATCGCCCTCGACATGCGCGAGCGGACGCTCGACTACGAAAAACTCCGCCGTCTGGTTGGTCAGTTTCAGCGGATCGCTCCTTTTTACCTGGCAGACTATTACCCCCTCGCTCCGTACAGCCTGGATCCCAAGGCCTGGATAGCCTGGCAGTTTGACCGACCGGAGACGGGAGAGGGGATCGTGCAGGCCTTTCGGCGGAAGGAGTCTCCGGAGGCGACCGCCAAATTCAAACTGCAGGGCCTCGACGCCAAGGCGACCTACGAGGTGGAAAATCTGGATGGGGGAAAAGAGTCCCGCACGGGGCGGCAACTGATGGAAGAGGGACTTTCGATGGACTCGAAAGAAGCGCCGGCATCCTTCATCTTCGCTTACAAGAAAAAGTCGTAGAAGATTTCTGGCAGGTGACCGGGTAGGGGAGAGTTCTCATCCTTACCGAAAGTCCGAAGATCCAAAAATCCAAGCCTAGGTAGGGCGGTCTCGATGAGACCGCCTGAATTCAGAATTCAAAGTTGGAGCCTCAAACGAGGCGGCCTCATCGCGAGGCCGCCCTACCTAATTCACGGTGATGTAGGGCGGGGCTGCTCCCCGTCGAGGTGGGGATTTTTAAATTGCAACTTCGGCGGACCCAAGGCCCGGGGCAGACAGTACAAGCAAGGGTTTTTGGCGTTAATGTGACGAAAAAATAAGAGAATAATGCATTATGATATAAATACTTATGATCAAAAAAAAATCCTATTTGGGCAGGAAAAAGTGGAAAAAATATCCTCCTAAACAGGTAGATATAAATCGCAAAGACGATTAAAAATATTCTATGAAAATAATGATCCGCACAATGGCTAGATTAGCGGTTTTGGTTTTGCTGGCGGGATCGGCTGCAGGTCATGCGGCTCCTCCGGTGAATTCTTGGAGCGCTTTCGATGATTTTTGGGTCAATGTCCCGGCAACCGGCGGAGCGGGGGATTTTCCGCAGTCCGCTTGGGTATCGTTGGCTGGTCAGTACCCCTACCTGACTGGTTTGACCACCCCGAATGCATGGAGTTATGCAGGCGGTAATTTTAACGGTGTGGGAGCACCGGCCAGTGTGGGAACTTATCTTTCCGCCTCCAGCGGCCTTCTTTACCCCCTCACTGCGGGAGGAACGTATGCCGGTCCCGGAGTAAGTTATATACTCGGTGGTGGAAATTTTTGGATTGGTTATAATGACAGTTATGGTTCTGTAGGCCTACCGAACGCCCAAACCCAAATCGGGAAATATACCCTGGAATGGTTCAGCGGTTCACCGAACTTCGCCAACAATGCCGGGGGCGTGAACAACAAGTATCTGTGGGTGCAACCCACCGGTTTATCTCCCTCGTCGGATGGTCTCGGGGCCATTGTGTCTTGGACCGCACCTTCGGCGGGCACTTACACGTTCAGCGGTTCCTACGTCAACGGGAACTACGGTCAGTCCACCAGCTTTGCGATCGTGGACAGCAGCAACAACACCCTGTTGGCCAGACAAACCCTGCCCGCCAGTTCCACCGTTTCCACCTTCAACTTTTCGCAAACCTACAATCAGGGGGACGTGGTTCAGTTCCAGGTCGGGACGTCGGCGGCGGCACAGGGCAGTCCCCTCGGCCTTGAGGTCAACATCATCCCCGAGCCTTCTTCCGGCGCGCTACTCACGGCTGGTTTGTGCGCCCTCATGCTGATCCGTTTACACCGACGGCAGTAAGAGGAATCAATATCTAGATTCCGCCCTTTTTGTTTCATCTCCGGCTGTTGAATCTTATAATTCGAGGGTGCGATCCCCTCGATCGGATGATGGAGTATCTTAAATTCGCATTCCCTGATCGGTCGATCCAGACCATTGGCCATGACAAGGTCTCTCAAATTTCATCTTCCAAGCATGCAATAAACATTTTTGCATCGAAGGGTAAATTTGTGCGATTATGACGAATTTGATTTGTTAATAAAGTTCTTGGGCCGCAGTTATTTGCGTCTTTGATATTGAAAAAATAGGTAATAAAAAGAACTTAAACAGGTAGAGGAGGAGACAAAGTTGCACTAAATGTATATTAGACAAATCCTATGAATTGGCGTCCTTACCCATCTCCTTGGTTGCAAGTTTGTTTCGCATGCTTTTCGCTTCTTGCCCTCCCAGTCTCGGGGTTCACCAGCACCTCCCCCACTTACAGTGCTTTCAAGGATTTCTGGTGGAACAAATCCGACAACGCCGACCTATGGGCCAACAAGGGGTTGGCGCTGGCACAAGGGAATCGCGGTACCGGCACCACGGCCAACGAATGGAGCTACGGTCTGGTGAACTGCACCGGCGGGAAACCCAACGATCCCTATCCCAAGACAATCGACGGTCAGCAGGAAGGCGCATTCGAAAACGGCATGAACCGGGATACCTGGAACCAGTTTTGGGACATCGCGCACGATGGGCAGCTTTTCGTGGTGGCGGGGGATCCTCTGGTTTTTCTCTACCGCAAAGAGGGCGTGGACATCGGATTTTTTGACCGCGGCTGGTACGAGCTCGCCCCCGGTTACGACGGCAAAGGCGCCGGCCGGAATCTGCTAACGAACGCCGACCACAGCAACAGCCGTTACCTCTACATGAGGCCAAACTTTGACACACCGAACGACGGTGTGGCCGCGGCGGTGCGTTTCACCGCACCGGCGGCGGGCACCTATCGGCTCCAAGGCGAATTTCTTCCCGGAGGCAAAGCGCCAGGCAAGGTTTCCGTGGCGATCGTCAAGAGCGGTCCGAAGGACAACATTGTCGTGCCGCGGACTCTTCTCGACGATGACGGAGATTGGTTGGCGTACGACAAGACGGTCACGCTGAGCGCCGGGCAAACCGTGACTTGGCTGGTGGGCTCCGGCGGGGACGGCGGTCCGGCGGACATGGTGGCGCTGGAGGCGGAAGTGACTTTGGTCGGCGAAAACAAGGACTCCAAAAAGAAGGAGCCCAAATCATGAACGTGGAAGTGATTTTGTTGGTCAAAGGCAACGACACCCGAAAGAAGGAAACTAAATCATGAAGACAAAACTCCTCCCGACCTCGTTCGCGCGCATGGCCCCGGCGTTATTTTTGGCGCTGGCCGGTTCGATTCTTCCGCTCTCCGCTCATTCCCAAGTCACCTCTTGGAGTGCCTTTGATGATTTTTATGTCAACGTCCCGGCAACCGGCGGCGCGGGGGATTTTCCGCAGTCCGCTTGGGCATCCTTAGCGGGTCAGTACCCCTACCTGACTGGTTTGACCACCCCGAATGCCTGGAGCTACGCGGGCGGTAATTTTAACGGTGTGGGAGCACCGGCCAGTGTGGGAACTTATCTTTCCGCCTCCAGCGGCCTTCTTTACCCCCTCACTGCGGGAGGAACGTATGCCGGTCCCGGAGTAAGTTATATACTCGGTGGTGGAAATTTTTGGATTGGTTATAATGACAGTTATGGTTCTGTAGGCCTACCGAACGCCCAAACCCAAATCGGGAAATATACCCTGGAATGGTTCAGCGGTTCACCGAACTTCGCCAACAATGCCGGGGGTGTGAACAACAAGTATCTTTGGGTGCAACCTACCGGTTTATCTCCCTCGTCCGATGGTCTCGGGGCCATTGTGATGTGGACTGCGCCCACGTTGGGGACCTATGTGATCAGCGGGTCGTATGTCAACGGTAACTACGGCCAAACCAACCACTTTGCGATTGTAGACAGCCAAAACCGAACCCTTTTGTCCAAGCAAACCTTGCCGCCCAGCTCGGCCGAATCCACCTTCAGCATCACCAACACCTACGCGGCTGGTGAGGTCATTCAGTTTCAGGTTGGGGCGCCGGCGGCCGCCCAAGGGAGCCCCCTCGGTCTTGCCGTCAACATCGTGCAGAATTTGCCGACCTCTTGGAGCGCATATAACGACTTCTATTTCGATTCCACGAGCACCAACAACAATGTGAGTTCCTGGACGGGGGCCAAATCGCCGTCCACCGCCGGAAGGGCCTGGGGTTACTACATCGCGAATGCCAACGGCGGCTCATTCCCCAGCCAAATCGGCAGTTACTTTGCGCCGGGCGTCATTGGAAATGGAACGAACCAGGCGTTATACGCCATGGCCAACTACCAGCCTCTGGGTGTTTGCAACGAGCAGGGGGCAGGATTTTCTGATGCCAATGACGGTTGGTTTGATACCGGAGGCAAAGGAACTGCCGTTTATAAAGACAAGTACGGGCTGAACTCGAGTGTCGGCAGGTTCGATATGCCATGGTTCTCCGGTGCACCCGGTTACGCAGCGGGAAGCGGTTCAGGAATCTGGATGCAGGCGGGTTGGCTGAACAATCCATCCGCCGAGGGAATTTGTCCCGTCGTGACCTGGACGGCCCCTTATCCGGGGGTCTACAAATTCCAAGGTTCTTTTGTGGTGGCTGACAACGGGACCACGGGCGGCCCCAACAATCTGTCTCAAACCACCCTCGCCATTGTGGACAGTGCCGGGGGCAAACCTTTGCCCCGGACTTTCGTCGCCCAAGGGAGCACGAATGCCTTCAGCTTCACCAAGCTGATGAATGCTGGCGATGTCATCCAGTTCCAGGTGGGTACCGCTTATCAGGTGGGGGCGGCTGTCTCACTCAATGCCGATGTCACCTTACTCCAACGAAATTACAGCGCCTTTAGCGACTTCTGGTGGAGTGGTCGGTTGGCGGGAACCAATAATAGTGCCAATGGATTTGCCAACTGGACAAATGTTGCCGCTGCTACCGGGCAAGGGCGCAGCACCGTTACGCCGACGGCGCAGACCTCGTGGAGCTATGGCCTGATCAATTGCACAGGTGGAAATACAAACGACCCTTATCCCACGAGCATCACCGGAGACAATCCGGAGGGAGGTATCTTGCGGGCGGCTTGGCAGCAGTTCTTCAGTCTGGAGGATGGTGTTACCGCCCGCTACGTCGATAGCGTTCCTATCTGGTGGTATGAGGGGAACGGTGGCTCCATCGGTTGGTATGGCACCTCTTGGTATGCCGAGGCCCCCGGGTACACAGGGGATGCCTCCAAGGTTAACAAGAAATACCTATGGATGAGAGTGGGCTCCGGTCCTAACGACGGATCGGCGGCGGTGGTTCGCTGGAAGGCTCCGGCGGCAGGAACCTACCGATTTCAGGGTGAGTTCTTGCCGGGCGGGGATGGTCCCGGAACCCTTTCGGCCGCCATCCTGACCTATGGAAATGGCGATTTGCAGGAGGGTATCGACACCATCCTGATGAACAGGCAAACCGTGGCGCACGATGGAGCGGCCATCCCGTTTAATTTCACCCAGACGGTGGTACAGGGTCAGACGGTGACCTGGGTAGTGGGGGCGGACGGAGATCCCGCCGGTGACGTCATGGGTCTGCAGGCGGACGTCACTCCGGTGAAAACCGAGTTGACCCTTTCCGGGGTGAGCGTGGCCAGCAAGACTTACAATCGAAACAATGCGGCCACGCTACAGGCCACTCCCACGTTGGTGGGAGTTTCGCCTGGCGACAATGTGTCGTTGACGAACGTGGTGGCATTTTTTGATTCGCCCGATGCCGGGAGCCGGAACGTTTCGATTGCGGCCGATCTCGCCGGGGCGGACGCTTCCAAATATTTCCTAACCTTGCCTACCGGAATTACGGGAACGATCAGCAAAGCCACGCCGACGATTTCCTCGGCGCCGACGGCCTCCGCCATCACGCAAGGGCAAACACTGGCGTCTTCCATCTTGTCGGGTGGTACTGGGAGTGTGGCGGGTACCTTTGCGTGGACGACCTCCTCCACGATCCCGCTTTCAACGGCGAGTTATCCGGTGACCTTTACCCCGACAGACGGTGCCAATTACAACACCGCCACCACCTCAGTGAGCGTGACTGTGAACTCGGCGACTCCCACGGGGGCCTCATTTACAAGCTGGAGGGGAAGCTCTCCCGCGTCGGCCGCCTTGTTGCAGAACTACGCCTTCGGGGCAGCTTCTCCCAGCTCGACGCTGAGTAAATCGAGCCTTCCCTCGTCGGCTGTAGTCAGTGGGAAACTGGTTCTGACCTACTACGTTCGCCAAGAGGCGACGAATCCCAATCTAGTGGTTCCCCAGTTGAGTACCGATCTGGCCTCCCCCGGCAACTGGGCTGACTTAGGCAGCAGCAGCATAGCGACGATCAGCACCGACAACGTGGATGGAGTGCAGGTGGTCAAAAAAACCGCTTCAGTTCCGGTGGATTCGACCCCCCGAAAATTCCTGCGTCTAAAAATTCAGGAATAACGGATCGCTTTGTTTCAAGCCGCATGTGGCCTCGGCCAAGAAAAGGTTGCTGATCGTGGGGAAAAAGGTGGGAGGAGCTCGGCCTCATTTCTACAGTAGAGGCATGTCCAACTCCACAGGCACTAAGTCCAAGCGCTCGCTCACCTCGAAGAACGAGGACTTCGGATCCATTCTGAGGCTTCCAATCTTGCCGGTCCTAGCCACGATTCCGAACGAGAAAACCGCCCTTCATGTGGCGGAAGCTTTTCAAAAGGCTGGGTTGCCACAGATCGAAATCACTTTTCGTTCTCCGTCTTCTCCCGCGGCCCTACAAGCCGTTGTCCGTGAATTTCCAGAAATGGTAGTGGGAGCGGGGACATTGCTGACTCCGGCGCAAGTGGATCAGGCGAGGGATGGGGGAGCCCGGTTCGGGGTCGCGCCAGGAAGCAATCCGAGGGTGCTAGCCGCAGCCCGCAAGGCAGGCCTGCCCTTTCTCCCTGGGGTGGCCACGCCCACCGAGATCGAGGTGGCCTTGGAGTTGGGTTTCCTTTGGCAGAAAATTCCCGGGGTGATGGGGAATTTGAGGCCTTTTCTGGATTGGTTGCGCGGTGCCTACGGACACACCGGCCTGCGCATGGTTCCAGCCGGTGGCACGACGATCGACACCCTTGCGCAGAATTTGGACCATCCCCTGATCGGGGCGGTGGCAGGAAGTTGGATTATGCCATCGGAACTCGTCCGGGATAAGAAATGGGATGCCATCGGGGCCTTGGCGGCCCGATCTGTTCAGGTAGTTCGCGACCTCGAACAGCGGAAGAGGTCTGGAGGATAGGATTAAAAAAGCAAAGGGGTGCGCTCTAGGGGGTTGGTAACGGGGAGCGTTTGGGTTTTTCCTTCGAGGTGAAAGTGGTGTTTGTGCGAAGGAAAACAGGTAGAGGGAAAACCCGCCTGCCGAAAGACTAGGAAGATGAATTGGGATGTGTATGGAGGCTGCACGGCCGAGGGCTCTCTACGAAACCCCTCATGAGTAAGTCCTCCTTTCATGTGGCGGTGACGGATTTCACCTTCGGAGATCTGGCTATTGAGCAGTCTGTGGTGGAGGCGGCGGGAGGCACCATCGTTTCGGGGCAGTGCAAAAGCGAGAAAGAGGTCGCCAAGATGGCGGCTGGGGCGGATGCCGTGATTGTTCAGTTCGCCCCCTGCCGGCAGGAGGCGATTGGGGCTTTGAAAAAAGCTAAGGTCATTGTGAGATACGGCATCGGGGTAGATAACGTGGATTTGGCATTTGCCCGATCTAAAAAAATCCCGGTCTGTAATGTTCCCGACTACTGCTGGAACGAGGTGGCAGATCATACCTTGGCCATGATCCTTGGCCTGACCCGTGGGGTTGTGGCGAACGCTGAGGTCTGTCGGCAGGGGTTCTGGAAGCTGGGTGTTGGATTGGCTGACATGCGTTGTTTGGCCGATATGCAGGTGGGCGTGGTGGGGTTCGGCCGGATCGGCAGGGGCGTGGCGACGCGGCTGAACTCTTTCGGTTGCACCGTAAAGGTGTACGATCCTCTCGCTCCCGAAACGGTGATCCGAAAAGCCGGCTTCTCCTCCTGCTCACTGCCGGCCCTGTTGAAAAGCTCTGATCTGGTGACGCTACATTGTCCGAGCTTGGAATCCACCCGTGGGATGGTCGATCGGAAGGCCTTTTTGGCCATGAAGGAGGGAGCCTTGCTGGTCAACACTTCGCGGGGGGACCTGGTGGTGACGGAGGATTTGATTGAAGCGCTAAAATCGGGTTGCTTAGCCGGCGCAGCCTTGGATGTGACTCATCCCGAGCCTCCCCCGGCGGACAGTCCCTTGAGGTGCCTCCCGAATGTTATCCTGCACTCCCACGTTGCTTCAGCCAGCGCCGCTGCCGTGCGACGTTTGCGGGAAACCGCCAGCCGTTTGGCGGTGGACGGTGCCTTGGGCCGAACTCTCGTGAACGTGGTCAATCTCGGCAACTGATTCCATGAACCGTGTGCAGGTGGACGAGCTGGAGGGTTTCTGCCTCGCTGCTTTAGAAAAATGCGGGGTCGGGAAAGATGACGCGGCTAAAACGGTTCAAGTTCTGCTGACGACGGATCTTTGGGGCGTTCACACCCATGGAATCAAGGCATTGCGCGGCTATGCAAAGAGGTTGCGCGGAGGCGGCTTGAATCCCCAAGGGAAGCCCAAGGTGGTGGCTGAAGGGCTCTCCTGGGCGAGGGTAGACGGAGGATCGTCCCTTGCGATGGTGACGGGGCTTTTCGCCATGGAAAAAGCGATGGAGAAAGCACGGCAGACAGGCGTTGCAGTGGCAACCGTCTTCAACAGTTGTCATTTTGGAGCGGCCGGGTACTACACCCATTGGGCGGCACGGCACGGTTTTTTGGGAATGGCGGTGGCCAATGATGTGCCCTCGGTGGGTATGCCTGGGGCCTGCGGCCCTTTGCTGGGAACCAATCCTTTCGCCTTTTCCGCTCCGGCGGCAGATGGGAAGCCGATGAATCTGGATTTTGCCACCTCGGTTGTAGCCGGGGGAAAAGTGTATCGGTTGTCCCGAGAAGGAAAGCCAACCCCGGAGGGTTGGTTGGTCGATCTGCAGGGTCAACCGACGCGGGATCCATCCCTGTACCCTGATCGCGCCTCCATTCTTCCCATGGCGGGTCACAAGGGGTACGGACTTTGTCTTTTGGTGGAGACACTATCGGGAGTCCTGACTGGTGCCCGCATGAGGGAAAAAGTCGGGAGCTGGATGAAGGATCCGCCGGAACAACCCACCGGCCACGGTCACTTCTTTCTCGCCATCCACGCGGAAACGATCTGTCCGGATTTTGGCAAGCGGGCGGCCGAGCTTTCCGCGGGTTTACGATCTTTTCCCGTAGCTTCTGGGGCCTCGCCGATGCTAATTCCCGGGGATTTGGAGCGGGCGAATGAAACCAGGGCACGGGCAGAGGGGTTAGACCTTCCCCTGGACGTGAAGGAAAGTTTGGCGGGTTTGGCAGAGGATTTGGGGCTGAAGGCGCCTAGGGGTTGCTTATGAAAAAAGTTCAGCCCGGAGTCGTCTGTTTTGGGGAGGTGCTGCTGGCCCTGTCTACACCTCATCACCAGCGTTTTGAGCAGGCGCACCATTTTGACCTCACTTATACGGGGGCAGAGGCGAACACGGCCTTGGCCTTGGCGCGGTGGGGGAATCGAAGCCGGGTGGTCACGCGGGTGCCGGCGCATGCCTTGGGTCAGGCGGCGGTCAATGGTCTGCGTCGTTATGGGGTGGATACGGAGTTCATGCTGCGCGGAGGGGAAAAGCTTGGCCTTCTTTTTCTCGAGGTGGGTCTGGCCCAGCGGCCTTCCCAGGTTCTGTACGACCGGAAAGGTTCGGCTTTTGCGGATCTCAAGCCCGGGATGATTCCCTGGAAAGAGGTTTTTACCGGCTACCACTGGTTTCACTTTTCGGGAACTGCCCCGGCCTTTGGCCCGGGGTTGGAGGCTTGCCTGAAGGAGGGGCTCCAAGTGGCCCGTCAGATGGGGTTGGGAACCAGTATGGACTGCAACTACCGCAGCACGCTTTGGGAGGCCAAGGAAGCCAAAAAGGCCTTTTTGAAGTTGGTGCCCGGGCTGGACCTTTTTTCCGGAACCCTCCATGACCTGAAGAACTTTTTTGATGCCCAGGGATCGGAAGAGCAGGCGGCGGCGGCGTTTCGAAAAAAATTTGGGGTGGCTCGGGTGGCTTTGAGCCAGCGTTCTACGGATTCCCAGGGGGTGGAAAGGTTTTCCGGAATGTTGCTGGGAAAGGATTCTGTCCGGCGGAGCCGGGTGCACGCGGTGTCTCCGTTTGGAAGGATCGGATCGGGGGACGCCTTGATGGCCGGCCTGATTCACGGGGTTTTGGCCGATTGGCCGGAGGAACGGATGATCGAGTTCGCGGCGGCATCCGCATGCCTAAAGCAAACCGTGATGCACGATCTGCCCGTTTTTAGCGCAACGGAAATTGAGGAATGGATTTTGCGGGGTTCGGGAGGAGGGGTCCGCCGGTGAAATTCGGCTCTTCTTCCCGGGGAATCTGGCCCCAGGAGATCCGTTTTTTTTCCAAAGATCTAACACTACTTTCCCCGATCGTTGCCAAAAGCCTCGAATTTCCCGCTGGTCAGATTTCCTCCTGGTTCTCGTCCTATCGAGGATGCGGCATTTATGTCTGTAAAGGCCCCGGTTCCATTCTTGGGCGGATTGGAGGAAAGGTTTATGTTCTTAAGCCAAGGGACCTTGTTCTGATTCCTCCGGGCGCTCCGGTGTGTTGGTTTGCGGAAACGACCGACGCCAGTCTTCTGGCCGTTCACTTCCTTCCATCTATTATGATGGTGGATATGAACACCCGGGAGCTGACGGCATTTCTCTCCTCCTTTCGCTTTGGCCGGGAGGAAGAGGTGGAGGTGCGATCGCTCCCGCGGGAGTCTTACCGCGCCATCACCACCCGACTCCAAACCATGCTGGTCGAGCAGGGGGATGCTTCCGGCGACAGGGGTCTAAAATGGAAAGTGTTGTTGGGGGAAATTCTTCTGCAAACGCTCCCGCTCGGCTCCAACGGGCATGTCCCCAAGGAATCCTTTTGGACGGATCAGGCGTGGCAACGGTTGCCCAAGGTTTTGGATTACCTCCACAAGAATTGCCGAGAAGATCTTTATGCCGAGAGAATCCTCAAAGATCTGGGTTTACCCGATGATTTTCTGGCGACGGCTTTTCCGGAAATCATGGGTCAAAGGTGGAGCCGGTATCTTTTGGATTATCGGATCCGTCTGGCAGCGGGTCTCCTCCGCCAGAAAAGCGCCCGCATCTCCTTTGTCGCTCAGGAGTGTGGATTTCCCACGCTGAGTCATTTTAACGCCAGCTTTCGGAAGGTGATGGGCATGGCGCCCCGAGACTTTACGAAAAATTCGGAATCAAGGCTGAGGTCTGGAAACGGTGTCCATAAGCCCTCAAGAATGAAATCGAAAGGCTTTACCCTAGTTGAGCTTCTGGTGACGATCTCGATCATTGGCTTGTTGGCGGGGCTCTCCATACCGACCATCAAGGTCGCCCGCGAGACGGCCGAGGTGGGGGGGTGCATGTCCAATATGCGTCAATTGACCACGGCAATGCTGGCGGTGGCTTCGGACAACGATGGCCGGATTTTTAGCGGGAACGGGGTAACCGAGGGCTGGGCTCCGGATAGCGTCAACAACCTGACCAATTGCAAGCTCTGGTCCGGGGGATATGTGCGGAATGCCAAGGTCTTTTTATGTCCCCATGGTCGTCCCTCGGGCGCGCCTTGGTTTGGAAGCCCCGCCTGTCACTACAGCTTGAATGTGGCTCCGCAGGGCGGAGTGGTTTCCACGGAAATCATGGTCAACCGAATTCAAAACCCATCCAAAACGATCATGCTATTTGAGGAGGCCGTAGTGTCCGCCGGGCAGACCCAGGATTCTCGGGCTTTGTTGGATATCAACCTGCCTCCGGATCAAGGAGATAGCCGTCTCTTTACCCAGCAGAGTGGTATGTTGAATCACCGGAAAAAGGGTTGCGTCTCCTTTTATGATGGAAGCGTCCTTTCCCTTACGGCTGCGGATTGGCAGTCCATGCTAAACACCCAAACCAAGCGAAAGCTGTACTACGGAGTTCCTTAGGAAACTGATCAGCGGGTAGGTTTACTCCTCTGGGAAAAAGAGGGGAAAATAAGCCAAAAACTGAAAGCATAACTCCCAAGGCCTTCTCCATAGTCCAATGATGATCTCCACAGCCAAGACTAATTGGGAAAGCGCACTGGTTTCCCCCGAATTCCTTCAGGATCCGTATCCCTTGCTCCATCAGATGCGGGAGCAGGAGCCTGTTTATTGGAGCGATTCGATCGGGGGATGGATTCTCACCCGGTATGACGACATCATGGCTACCTTCAAGGATACCGAAAGTTTTTCCAACGAAGGCCGACTGGGGAAAGCCGTGGAGTATCTTCCGCCGGAAAAGCGGGCGAAATACAAGCCTTTCGAGGATCACTACGCCACCAAGGGCCTGCTGCACTCCGACCCCCCCGACCACACGCGGATGCGGAATGTCATCGTCAAGGATTTCACCCCGAATGTGGTGGAGCAGATGCGACCCAACATTCAAAGCGTCGTCAACCATCTGATTGAGGAGGCGGAAAAAAATGGTGGCATGGATGTGGTGCCGGAATTTGCCTCGGCGTTGCCGGTTGGAGTGATTGCGGAAATCCTAGGAGTGCCCCGGGCAGACCGGCATCTCTTCAAGCGCTGGACTGATATGATTCTTGGATTTCAGGGGGTCAACAAACCCAGCGAGGGCGATCTCACGCGAGCGCAGGATGGCCTGCAGGAGATCCGTCCCTATCTGACGAACATGATCGAAGAGCGGCGCAAACAACCGCGCAAGGATCTGATGAGCAAGTTTGTCACGGCCATGACGGAGGAGGGGCGCATCTCGGAATCCGAGCTCATCAACACCTGCGTCACTTTGTTCACGGCTGGCCATGAAACCACCCTCTCCCTGATCTCCAGCACCATTTATACCCTGCTCAGCCATCCCGATCAGTTGGCCCTGCTGAGAAAGAATCCGGATCTTTTGAAATCGACAATTGAGGAGTCGCTTCGGTTTGAGAGTCCCGTTTCCCGGCAGACCCGCCTGATGAAAAAGGACGCCGAGTTGGGTGGAAAGAAGATGAAGAAGGACCAGATCGTCTTCCAGATGCTCAACGCGGCAAACCGGGATCCGGCCTACTTTAAGGATCCTGACACTTTCAACATTCGCCGGGAGAACAACCGGCACATTGCCTTTGGTTTCGGGCCGCACTTCTGCATCGGGGCCACCCTGGCGCGGACCGAGGCCTTCATCGCGGTCGGGACCCTGATTCAGCGCTTCCCCAACCTGCGTTTGGTCGACGCCAAGCCGGATTGGGACTCGGAAAAACGCAACTCACGCGTATTAAATAAGCTGGCAGTAAAGTTCTGATGCAGCTTCTCCTTTTCCGGCACAATTGGGGTTTGCCGGAAGCATCGTGGGAACAGAAGCTGGCGAAAATCAGGCAGGGGGGATTCGCTGGGATAGAAACTGGTGCCTTGCTGCCGCCCGATTATCCATATTTTCGGGAACTTCTTGGGAAGTATCAGCTTCGTTTCATTCCTCAGATTTTTACTTCGGGTTTCGGGGTAAAAGAACATCTGGCTTCCTTTC
>Ga0214921_10001643_pt1 | contig 37573 bp, 40 predicted proteins | sample LL1505_MetaG_FD_177992 | JGI IMG/M metagenome (GOLD analysis project Ga0214921, IMG submission 177992) | Freshwater microbial communities from Lake Lanier, Atlanta, Georgia, United States - LL-1505 | ecosystem: Environmental > Aquatic > Freshwater > Lake | place: USA: Georgia | collected...
CGCCCAGCAGGGGCGTGTGAGGTTTTTACTAACCTTCCAGACGGATCGCTGCAATGCCTCTACAGCTCGGTGTGTACCTTTACCGATACGATTTGAATATACCCCGCTGTAGAGCCGTGGCTCATAGATCTGGCGTAGGGTCATGTGAAGCGTGTGGTGTACGAGGCGATCGCGAACAGAGGCCTTTCTAATGTGGCGTCTCTTTGGATCGTGGACGAAAAATGACTCATATGGTGAATGTCGGTAAGTCCCAGAGATTAGCTCGCGACGAAGCTTAAATATGTGCTTCTCTGCATGGCGGCCAAACTCTTGAACATCGCGGCGAGCGGATTTTCCCTTTTTAAATTCGTACCACGCCTCAAAAAGGCGCTCTGGAGAGATCATTTCGTCGAATATAGTAGTGGGAATCGTCACAATAGGAGGACTATGCAGCAATTAGACATTCCCATCATCACCAAAACGTATGAACTGTATCGGATATTACACGACCTTCAAAAAGGTATACCCAAGATGGAGCGGTACAGCCTCTGGAGTCGTGTTGAGGGGACTGCTCTTCAGATGCTAGAGGGATTTGTTCATGTAGGATACCTCCCGCTGGAGCAGAGAGCGCAGAAGTTAACTGGTCTTGCCGCAGAGGTTGATATGCTGCGGATGTATATGCGACTTGCGGTTGATATAAAGGTGCTTCCGATGAAGAAAGCCGTACCTATCCAAGAGCGGCTCGATGAGATAGGCAGGACCTGTCCGCCGTAGCCTTGGCGAAAGCGAACCTGTCCGCCGTAGCCTTGGCGAAGGCGGATGCTTGGAGGCTGGATAAAGAGCGTTCGGCAGAGGTAAAAGGGGGGAGACAGCAGTTCCGGGGAGGGAGAGCCAGACGCAGCGACATTGTTGTCGTTGTCGTCGTCGTACCTGTTGACGTTGACACCGTTGTTGTCATTGGTGTTCAGCGCGAACCCAGGGACAGAGCCGCCCTCATTGCCCAAGCCCTTACGGACCCACCACCGTTTGAGCGCCTTTACGCGTTTCTCACGGTTGAATTTTATTTGGAGAGGTTGTGGTGCCGTTCGCTAAGCTTCACGACCTTGGTATCGTCCGATACCAACCAGCAAGATCCCCACCAGGGAAGGTCAGCAAAACCCACCCGTCGCGAGAAAGCGGAGATTGAGTTGATATTCGATTTTCAGAGCGGGGAAAAACCGGACGTGTATCCGCCGCGATACAGGGAGGATTTTTCCCCGCCCTGAAAATTGAAGAGCGACGCAAGATCCGCTTTCGCAGCAGGGAGGGTTTTTCTGACCTTCCCTCGGCTTGGACAAGAATTGCTGCTCCCATCACAGTTCTGCACGCTCGTTGAATCTAAAAGAGGCGGCTTCGCCGCCTCTCATCTGGACGCAATGACTCTGGCACTTCCTGCAAAGTTTACTTTACAGTTGTTACTGTGGGAACAGCCCTTGGGTGCAAGGAAGCCTTAGCCGACTTGTCATTACCCAAGGTAATGCTAAGTCTACCAGATCCGTCTACTAGGCTAAAGCTTAAAAAAATTTTCGATCAAAGCACCAATGATCAAAAACCCAACCCCTCCTGAGGCTTGTCAGACGTAGCCTTGGCGAAGTCGGGAGGGGATCAAGAAACCAATGACCAACTATCTAATTATTTCGATTCCGCAGGCGGGGAGACAAACGCAGCGCAAGAGGTGCGAAGGCCGCGGACGTTCCAGTTGCGGCCGTTGACGTAAACGCGACGACCAGAAACACCGCCCTTGTCATCAAATTCGAACTCGGCCCACGAGAAACCTCCGTCCCTCCGCACACCTTCTGTCACTATTTGATATGCTTTTTTAAGAGCCTCATCTTCTGTTTGGAGAACACCGTCCGGCACTCTAAAGCCCTTTATCGCTTTCAAGAGACTGTCTACCACTGCCACAAAGTCTTCGCGTGAGATGAGGGTTGCCCCTTTGAGATTGTTTTCTCCATAATCCTTTAGGTCTACGTACCTCTCACCCCTAGCTCCTTCACAGAGCTGAATCGTTACTTGACTTCCGTCTGGCCTTGTTATGGTAGCCTCTATTCCTGGCTTGCCGTCCGCTAATGGAACCGATTTAAATCCATGATTGGCTATTGAGACTGAGTTCTCCTCAGCTACTACTTGCGGAATTACCAAAGATTGCTGGTCTATATTAGCACCAAACAATACAACTGACGTGTGTTGTGCGCTCGCGGGGTCGCGGCGGACATCAATAACATTCTTTTTGTAGGCGTCTGCGAGAGTGCTCATATTAAAAATTCCGTAATGCTAATCCTGTTAAAGTTTGATTATCTTCTAATAGGGTATCAAACCCTCTGCGCTACTCAACCCCTGTCCTAATCTGTCGGTTATAGTATTACTCCTAGTCAAAACCGAGCGGCTTACAGCCCCGCCACCACCTCCTCATACGCCTTGATAATCCTCTTGGATCGCTCCTCCGCAAAAGCCTGGATCTCCGGATCAAGCTGCGCAACCTTATCAGGGTGATTTGCCTTGATAAGCTGCTTGTAGCGAGCTGCTAGCTCACTAGCGGTGACGCTACGGTTTATTCCAAGTATGTAATACGGATCAGATTCGTCTCGAGGCGGAGGTGCTGCAGTATCATCAGACTCTTCGTTAGCTTCGAGCTTTGGTTTTGCTACAAGTGAGTACGCCAGAAGGAAGCAGCCTTTAAAGAACCGATAGATAAGACTCACCACAAAGAATACAGCCTGTGCAACCATGGCTAGCAGACCAAGCGCCCAGACGGAAAGGAACAGAGCTACTATTCCCGTAACGAGGTAGGGGATTACAGCCGCGAAAAACTCGCGGTACTTGATTACAAAGCCAAGGGGCCAGAACAGGATCCGGATACTCCACGAGATAATTCCAAGCAGTACATCCCAGATGGTGAAATCCATTTTAGCCTCCTATTAATTTACGTTACTTACGCTTTGATTTGCCAACACTTCTCCCTGACGCCTTTGACAGCAAAACCTCCTCTAAATTAAACGCCTCACTCCCTGGCTGGCCCCTAGCCATATAAAGGAGCCTTAAGCCCTCAATTACAAGCGCCTGTTTCTCTATGCGCTGGGGGTATGAAAGGTGCCGGTACTCATCTAACCAGTCGTTAAGCTCCGTTGGGATACGCAGAGTGACTGTGGTGGTTTTACTCTTTGATTTGCTATCAGCCTCTTGGAGGCGTTCCATTAGAAGAGCTCTTGTTGGCGCTTTAGGCTCCTTGTTGTCTTTACTGCCATTATTACCGTTACTGCTACTACTACCTTTCATACAGCTACTCCCGATATCGTTTTTTTGCGGCTGTTAATATAACACCAGTATAACACCCCTCCCCTACTTTTCCACGCTTTATTTGTCATATTGTCATATTGCTTGTCATACATACGTCCGATAACCTTTTACTTATCGGACGTAATAAATGCACCAAAATAGGGCTTTTCGGCATCAAATAAGGTATAGTTACTTGTCTGTAATGTGTGGGAATTAAACGTATGGCTAACAAACTACAACCTGAAACAACATCTCAAAGTAATCAAGTTTCAGAGATTATCGAGGCTCTGCTCCACGAGGCTCGCGAATACTTAGACGCCTCACTTGCTCCTAACACTAGGCGCGCCTATGCAAGCGACCTAAGAGAGTTTAGATTGTGGTGCGAAGAGCATAAAGCTTCCTGGATGCCAGCAGAAGCAAATACGCTGGTGGCTTATCTTACAGCGCTTGCAAAAACTCATAAGGTATCATCAATCACTAGGCGCTTGGCTGCTATCTCCGTAGCTCATAGATTCTCACAGCAAAAGACAAACCCTGTTAAGGATTTCAAGGTTAAACAGCTTGTTGAAGGTATTAAGCGCAAGAAAAAATGTGCTCCTACTCAAAAGCAACCTACCGTCACTCTACACATAAAAGAGATGGTTGGAGAGATCCCCCCTACTCTTCAAGGCTTACGCGACAAGGCGCTATTACTCCTTGGGTTCTCTGGGGCGCTAAGGCGTAGCGAGCTAGTTGGGATCGACGTTGATGACCTTGCACTGTGCAAAGAAGGTCTAGTGGTGACGATTAAGAAGAGTAAGACCGACCAGTATTCGTTTGGGCGAAAAGTTGGTGTGTGCTTTGGAGACCATGAGGAGACCTGCCCTGTGAAGGCAGTTACTGCTTGGATGAAGGCTGGAGGAATTGGAGATGGGCCGCTGTTTCGGCCGGTTAAATGGAGTAAGGTGCAGGATACTAGACTCTCGGATAAAGCGGTCGCCCGCATGGTGAAACGCTACGGGTCTGATATTGGGTTAGAGCCTAGTAAGTTCTCTGGTCACTCACTACGAGCTGGGTTTGTCACGTCCGCTATTCAGGCAGGCGTTGATCCGCTTGATGTACAGAGGCACTCGGGTCACGCGTCGCTTGATATGCTTAAGCGGTATATCAGAGATGCTACGGTGTTTAGGGGGAATCCCACTAGTAAGATTGGGTTATAGCTGAGCGCGGATTAGACTACACTGTATTGGGTATTACTGCCCAAACGGAGGAAAACCTTATATTGGGAAACTTATAACGTAACTAAGTTAACTATATTACGGTGCTTTTTCGGATTCCTGTAACTTGCCGTGCGGCGGAGGAGTTAGCGGCGGCCCTATAGGCTCGTTGGCATAAGCCCAGTGAGCGACGCTCGTCGCTAGTAGAATTATCAGCTGGGGCGGTACCGCTCTCCGTAACCTGCTTAATATGGTGGTAAGCGCCCATAACTAAGCCCCTCCGTAAAACCGGAGTCCGCAAGGGGGTCTTCTAATTGCAAAACAGAATCATCTGAGGAACAGGAAATTGCCCCTCAACACCAGCAACATCTTTAATTTCGTAGCGTAGTGTTGTCTCACGAACTAAATTTTCAAGAATGCTGAGTCCCAAAGCAAATGACATATTAGCCTTGTCCTGAGGCAATGTAGGAGCGATAGCGTTAGTTACCGTCTCCCACCAAGTCGCACCGGGATTCTGCTTGATGTACTCTAGAACCTTTGAGGAAAAGGTGCTCGATGTCGTGCGAATACCCCGAGCGATATTATAACCAGCTCACAGGCAACCATCCCGCAATCAAGGCTCTGAAGCATCGAGGCTGTTTAAACACTATCCTGCGTTCACAATTCGTTTTTTCAGTCTATGGCGGCGACAGGTTGTGATTTGCTTTAAGCTAACTGCTAGCCGTTAAAAGTATCCAGAGAAAGCACCATCAAAGCTGTATCGCTTATCCGCGCTCGCTCTCTGGTATTCCCGTTAAAAGGTCCAGCGAGCGCGCACTCAGAAGCTTTCCTTTATTGTCGGTTGGCCATGCCCACTTCTCCCTCAGTAGAAGCTCGTTTAAACATAACTGATCTCTAGCTCTATACACGACAGCCATGGTGCGGCCAAATTTTCCCCTCACTTGCCCGGTCCTATCAAACGCCATTGATGCGATAATTATCGGCGTATTTTCGTAGAAGTGCTTGCGAACCTGCTCGGATACCCACTTTGCCGCATTACTTTCAGCTGCGCGCTTCATCTCGGGCGTGTCCACTAGCTCAAGCCTGAGTCTTTCCCGCAGCTTCATAGACCACCCCAGGTCTATCTCGACATCAAGAGTGTCTCCATCAACAACTCTAACAATCACTCCCCGCCGAATAAATCGATCCTCGGGCATTATTCCAAAAATATTAGCTTCGATCACTTTAAAATTCCTCCACTCAAAGCGCCTATCTGGCAGGATCCGCCGAATAAAGCTGATATGCAAATAGCTAGTAGGTGGTACGTGTCCCTAAGCGCCTCCAATAAGTTTAGATCCGTTGGGAAACCACCCAAATTCTTGTCCACCCTAGCAACTTTCTCCTACCGTATACGATTAATATAGAAAGACGAATATCTATTTTATCAATTAAAGGAGTAAAAGTTTTTATGGCATCTACCACTACCGTTAATCAAACAGCATCATACGTTCCGTACACGAACCACAGCAACGACTACATCCCGCACACAAGCCCATGGAACGAAAAGCTCACCTGTAGCTATCAAGGATCAAACAATGCCGCAGTCAGAAATACCTGTTGTAGTGACACGAAAATTATCGATCGCACAATCGATAGGGCCTACCTGCACGGCGTGCAATCACACTTGGGTATTTCAGCTATACAATCCTATCCATGCATTACACAGCCCGAAATGTCCAAGCTCAACAACGATCTGCGCAGGGTGATAAAGCTGCACGGGACAAAAGCAGAGATCCCTGATGGGGTAGACCTATCGCCTCGGGCGACCGGTGCATTCCGTAACACGATGCTGTACTGCAAGGAGGTATTGTTCCAGAGATTTGCAGGAGAACTCGGTAAGGTAACGGAAGGGCCGCCTATGGCATTTAGTCGGGAGGCTCTCAACTACTGCAAGGAAGCTATCGGGTTCTCAATGGTATCAAACGACCCATCTCTATACTTAAAAAAGGGCTGGTAACAGTATAGATCTAATCATGGAGATTTAACTATGGATATTACAAAACTACACTCAGGCGATGCTGTTGAGTTACTGGTGGATGCTAACGCTATACCCGCCGGATATTATCGCTTTCTTGAGGTCCACGAAAAGATGATCGTCTTTACCTTGGGACACGAGGTTATCATGGGGCTCGCGACAGATTTTTGGACAAAGTTTATGCGCCCAGCCGCGGACTCTGGCGCCCCCCTTTCAAGTGAACGTGAGTTCGCCAAGCGTTACGGCGAGTTGTATTCGCAGCTAAAATCTAAGCGAGTGACTGCCGATCCTAGTCGCCTAACTTTTTGTATACTGAGTCCTCGAGTGCTTCGAGAGCGCGACTCAGGCTTTAACAGTAATATAAGATCTCCGCGCGCATAGGAGCTATGAGATTAAACGTAACTACTCAGCAAATTATTCCGAAATAACGTTAAAAAATATACGGGCATATCTCGCTTTTAGGATGCGTATTTATCTCCCTCGCCAAGCGGAGCGAACAGATAATCTACTAGCTCAGTGCTTAATTCTGGGGGCCGTTCATTGTCGCTCAGAATGTTTTCCACTAAATCACGCTTGCGTGTTTGAAGATCGAGGATCTTCTCCTCTATCGAACCTTGAGCGATCAGTCGATAGGCAAAAACTGGATTCTTCTGGCCGATACGGTGCGCACGGCAAATCGCCTGGGCCTCTACCGCGGGGTTCCACCAAGGATCGTACATCACCACGGTGTCGGCCGCGGTAAGGTTAATGCCAACACCGCCAGCTTTAAGGCTCATAAGAAAAAGTCGCTTCTCTCCTGCCTGAAAAGATTTGATCCGCGATTCTCGATCGGTAGTCTCTCCGGTAAGGATACAGTAGGTAATTCCTTCGGCTTGCACGGCTTGTTCTATCAGAGCCAGCATTGAGGTAAACTGCGAGAAGAGCACTACTGATCGTCCCTCAGATAAGAGCTGGGTTAATAATTCCATCAGTAGCGTAAGCTTGGCTGATTGTCGCACTGCTTGGGCAGCTTGTGTCTTAACAAGTCGCGGGTCGCAGCAGACTTGGCGTAGTTTTAACAGAGCATCGAGAAATTCAATGTGAGAGCGCTTGGCTCCTTTGCTTCTAAGAGCCTCACGGACCTTCTTTGTCGTAAGCTGCCTAATCGTTTCGTAGAGGTCTCTTTGGGCGCCTTCTAGCTCGCAGCGCTTGATGATCTCAGTCAATGGTGGCAGCTCTTTGACAACCTCCTGCTTGGTGCGCCGTAGCACAAAGGGTTTAATCCGCGCCGCTAGGTGCTCACGCAGTCGCGAATCGCCATCTTTCTCAATCGGTTTACGGTAGACTTTATTGAATGTGCGGTGAGAATAAAGGAAGCCAGGCATAGTCAAATTAAAGTGTGCCCAGAGATCCTGTAGGTTATTTTCAAGTGGTGTGCCGCTCACAGGGAGCTTGAGCCTGGCTTTGAGAGCGCTCGCGGCCTGATAGGAGACCGTTACTGGATTTTTAATCGCTTGGGCCTCATCAAAGATAGCTAGGTTAAATTCGATGTTCCTTAGAACTTCACTATCTTTGTTAAGTAATGCATACGAGGTAACTACTACGTTAGCGGATTGTAATGTTTCTACGCTCTTGGTTCGGTTTGTGCCAGTTGATTGGTGCACTGTGAGCCCCGGCGCGAAGCGCGCTAGCTCCGCAATCCAGTTTGGCACAACACTTTTTGGACATACCACTAGATTAGGTCCGGTCCGGCCCTGTAACTGCTCTAAGAGCAGGAAAGCGATTATCTGCACGGTCTTTCCAAGCCCCATGTCATCAGCCAGGATCCCACCTAGCTCAACTTTCCCCAAGGTCGCCAGCCAGGCCAGCCCATGTTGCTGATAGTCGCGCAATGATCCTTTAAAACCAGAGGGTTCAGCGATACTTGTAGGTTGCTCAAGTCGTTTAATCCTTTCTCGCAGCGCTTGAATCTGTTTACTGGACTGCCATCTACCTAGACTATCACCAAGCACGTTATCAAGCGCGTACCCGGAAAAGCGGTTAAATCGCAATCTCTGCTTCTCTTCAGGGTCCGCTAGCTCACCCACAACTCGCACGAGTTGGAGTAACCGCTCACGCTCAATCTCGATACTGCGATCCCGCAGCATGACAACTACATTACTTGCCCTACTCAACTCAAGGAGAGCAAGTTTGCCTGTCCGGGCGTTTAGTAAAGATAAAAGAACCTCGCCAAGATCAAACGACACGCCCTTGGACTCAACGCGGAGTTTAGCCTCAAACCAACCGGTTTCCTCGTGTTCCAGCAACTCACCACTAAAATCAGAAGCCTGTATGGAGTTAGGCATTAATTCCGGAGCTAATTCTATATCCCAGCCATTTTCGTTCGCGCATTGCACTAATTTAGGCACGTACTGCAGCTGCGTAGAGAGGTGATCAAAATAGTATGAGGGGACGCCGTAGAGCCCTTTTGACTTTAGGGAGGATATCTCTCCAGAGAAAAGAGTGTGAAAATCTTTCACCCCCAGGCTGAGGAGTTTACCCGCCGCGGCTCTCTCAAAGTTCATATTTCGTAAAATTCTGCCTCCCGGGGCTCTGGAATCGGCAAATGCAATCGCGGTATCGGCCCGAGTGACCTCAGTATCAGAGTAGAAAAACGATAATTTGATAGCATAGACTTTAGCGGCTACGTCACCAACTCGAAGCAACTCCCTTTCCTCGCTGATAGGCGGAGACCACTCCGTCTCGCTATTATACGGGGACACAAAATCAGTGGAGAACACGGTGAGCTTAACACGCGGTGTTGTGGGGTCGAGCACCTCGCCTGCTAGGACTATATCTTCAAGTCCAGCCGTCGGTAGGCCATGACTGCGGAGGGATCTTAGTAAAGATGGAGACTGTTCGATCTTAACCCTTGGCAGGCTCACCCAATCTTCGACCTGCACCGATGTCCCATCCACAAAGACCGGACCAACTTCACCGGTCGCAGAATTAATATACATCGGTGTCGGCTGGGCATTGAGAATCACTGTGCCTTCTGGCACACCGATAATCTCAGGCTTGCGATACCCATTTGCGGTTACATTCCAGCCGAGCCGCACCGCCAATTGCCCCCCTAATTTAAGCGGTGCCCTCCTCATTGGGATAAAACATCTACCCAATTCTACAGCTTGCAAAAGGAGATCTCCCCTAGCTGATGTCCGTAACGACGAAAATGAATGATAAGAGCTGTAGCGCTCGAGTTTTCTAACGGCGAGCGCATCAAGTCCAAGTAAGAGCGCTCCGTCATGGGGAGCGAAAGATACACCACCAGCAGAGGCTATCTCTTCAAAGTTATCGCGATCGTACTGAGAAACTACTAGCTGTCCTCCTGCGCTATCAATCACTACTGCTTTTATCATCCACTTGCGAAGTTGACCTTTCGAATTAGAGTCAATTAGATGTAATTCGTATCCAACCTGATAGCGGGGCGCCATCTTATGAGGAGAAAGCGGCATTTCTGAATAACTAAGCCGTATAAGACGCTGCTGCATTTCTTTGGAGAGTGGCAGACCATCGGATCCTGGAATAACGATTCCAGAAATATTCGCGAGCTCCTTAGTACTTTGGTTAGGAACTACTATTGTATGACAAGAGTGCGCGATAAATTCGTTTACTTTATCGCTCCATGCCTCATCGAAAAAACTCTCAAGGATAGCTGCCCCATGCTCGCAATATCTGTTAGTTCTACAATCACATAAAGTGCAAATTTCAAAGCCAGCTAAGTTTCCCACCACGCTAATCGAGATCGTCGCTGTCATAGTGCGCTTATCGCGTACTGCTCCTGAAAGAATTAACTCTTCGGGAGAACACCTTACTATTACGACCTCAGACACCCTACCCTGCTCAGATAATTCAAAGCCCCTCTCTGATCGTTTAGCGCTAAAAAAGTCGTAAAAATTAAACAAGAGATCGGCTAGCACCTTAAATAGCTGTCCGTAACGAGGATCGTTTGGTTGCGAGTCCTGTGGCGAAATAACGGGCACGGTTGACATCAAATACCTCACACATACGACCGATACGCGGCCAGGGGGACTCTACCTCATCAAGTGGCACAAACTCCACTAAATATTGGAGGGTATTGACTGTTCCCTCGTGCTCGTGGACAATACTCCATAAATCAAATCGATATTTGGATTATGTTTCCACGAGCTATTAACCTACCGAAAGATAACAGTTTTTTTCTGTTTGGCGCACGCGGCACCGGAAAAACTTCTCTTCTAGAGGAGCGCTACCCTCGTAATAAGGCTCTTTGGATTGATCTCCTTGACCCAAAAGAGGAGCGCCGCTTTGCTGATAATCCCTCCCTGCTAAGCGAACGAATCAGCGCGCGCCGTAACCAAAGGAACTCTTGGGTAGTTATAGACGAAGTGCAAAAAGTCCCCGCCCTGCTTGATGTGGTACATCACGAAATCGAATCTCGAGGGGTGCTATTCGCGCTGACCGGATCTAGCGCACGCAAACTACGACGTGGGGCGGCGAATCTTCTTGCCGGTCGCGCGTTTGTTTTCTCGCTACATCCGCTAGCGGCGTTCGAAATGGCTTCAAGCTTCTCGCTCGACGAGGCGCTTGAGTGGGGGACTCTCCCACGAATCTTCGGATTATCAAGCGACTCATCAAAGGAGATGTTCCTCGATGCCTACGTTCACACCTATCTCCGTGAGGAGATAACCGCTGAGCAGCTTGTGCGGAATATCCAACCATTTAGGCGTTTCTTGGAGGTCGCGTCTCAGGCTAGCGGCACAATCATAAACTTCTCCGCAATAGCGCGCGATATTCAGGTCGATGTGAAAACGGTACAGAACTATTTCTCTATTCTAGAGGATACTTTGCTCGGATCTCTTCTCCCCGCGTTTAATCATTCAGTGCGGAAGCAGCAGCTTCATGCTCCCAAATTCTATCTTTTCGACTGCGGAGTGAAGAGGGCCATCGATGAAACTCTGCGCTTTACACCTCTCTCGAGCCAGGAACGGGGACCACTATTCGAGCAGTTCATCATCAACGAAACACGTCGCTTGAACGACTACTTTCGCGCCAAGTACTCTCTCTCATACCTCGCTACCGCCGGTGGCCTGGAGATTGATCTCGTCCTGTCGCGACCACGAGAAGAGCACATCTTTATCGAGGTTAAATCAAGTGACGCTATCACCAAAGCCCATCTCGCTCATCTTCGCTCGTTACAGGTGGATTTTCCGCGGTGTCGATATATCTGCCTCTGTCGTGAATCTCACCCACGATTGGTAGAAGGCATCGAGGTCATGCCTTGGCGCGAGGGTCTGGAAAACTTATTTAGCGAAAAAAATTCCGGTAGGTCTCATTAAAATCTCTATGGGCAAAGAACGCTTCTCTGCCTAAAGATAACGCTCTGTGGTCTTCATAAAAGCAAAAAAAGGAAACATAGCCTGGCTAAATACCTTTGATCTAGTTACCTCACTAGGCAGTAGAGAAAAAATGTTAACTCCTACCTCGTCTTTCTCCCACCTAGGATCATTTTCTTTAACCTCGAGAAAATCCAAGAATTGCTCCAATTCGGGCAGGCTGTCACAATCTTCAGAACAATCGGTCGGCGACGCGTTCATACTAACCCACTGCTGATCATTAAACGAAGCGATAAGATCTAGACCTGAAAAGCTACAATCAAATTTAAGCCCAGCTTTTCTAATTTTGCTAATTACCTTGTGGGTAGGATTATGGCGAGGGTCTCCCCAGTCAGCTGTGTACATACTCACCGTGTCATGACCCCCGAACCCAGGCCTGTGATAAAAACCCCATACCCCTGGAGAAATCTCAGCTGTAAACAATTTATATTCCCCAAACTGCTCTAAAATACGCTGCGCTTCTTGTTTAGTGGCTTGGGTTACGACAAAGCTAGGTGTGTATACCCCTAATTTCTTACCGTTATTGCCCTCCGATCCCATGTTAGAAAACCGACTGGATATCACAGACGGAATCGGATTTTTGCTTATCATCTCAACAAAGGCCAACACTTCTCCTGATTCGAGATCCATGGGAAAGCCGGTGGGAGGGAGCTTTGTGGGAATGACGAACCCATTCCCCGCCGAGGGACTAAATAAAGTAGACAGGCAAAATCTAAGCGCCGGATGAAGATCGGGAGCGGCTAATATGTCACCAGACGGCAATACATCAACCTTGGTTGAGTATCGATTGACTGTAACGGTTCTACCTGATGTTGAATTCGCTCCTATCGTAACTGCCGTGCCTTTTTCCTCTTCCCTTAAATTAATAACCTCACGAAACTTAGCTTTATTTACTCGGACGGCTTTAATTGCTGTTTTAATTCCTTTTGAATCGAGCTCCCAGGCGATATCGATAAATCCTAGAAACCAGCCCATCAAGCACGCTACCTCGAGGACAGGTTGCTCGTGCTGATCTACTAAACTTAAAGAGCTTGTTATATTTGACCTACCCCATTCCTGGGGCTTAACTGCAATTAGGGAGATCCACTTTCCATCCGGGCTAGCTTCGCTAAATCTGACTAGGTCTGTAGCTAGGGAAAACCGATCGAGTATCCGGAAGCGAAGACTCTCCGCTCGGAGTAAATCAGAGGGCAAACAAGTCCGTGCCTTGTCTGTAGAAGCTATGCCTCTAAAGTTAGCGAAGTAAAGTGAGAGCAATCTATCGATAAGCGAGCGAGTCTTATTTGGTGATATACTGGACCACGTAACACTTGAAATCTTTTTGAAAGATACTTGAGAAATCTCCCCACTTTGAAGCCGAGAGACCTCGTTTCTCATTATCGCCCCGTAGACATTCCCTAAAAATACCTCACGGTCGACGCTCCCTAACGCTATAGACACTGCCTGCGGTGAGAACACCTGGCTACCGCTATGCGCTGATGGATCTATTCGCGGAACCGAGTCGAGCACAGCCTTTAGGAGGTTAGGTGAGCACTTAAGCCCCCAGCTCTTCTCGTTACCACCTAGTTCATCAACAATTGCGATACTAGGCGCGCTTACTTTTAAAAGCGCTTGAAGCTTACCTAAGAGCTCTGCTCTGGTAAAATCTTTTAGCGGAAGTAGATCTCTCTTCAAAGAACCGTGGCGACCCTCCAAACCGAGTATACTCCTTAATATTTTGAGCTCCTCTGCGGGGAACGACGTAGCTTGCAGCGCTCTGTTCAGGGATGACTTAGGCTCTGCTAAAAGAGCTGCTATCTTAAGCGCGATCTCGGGATATGAAGGGGCTCTTCCTCGCTCCTTGGCGGCTATGGCCTCACTCTGCATTTCGGAGACGGCAAAATTAAAGAGAAAATCAATTTTGTATGATGTATGACGGATCAAATTAAATAGTCGAATACCTGGAAAGACTATCATCGGAGTACCCTGATGACTATCTTGATTACTTGCTTTCAGGGCCCAGATAGATTCGGCGCAAGCTACGTCACCATAGAGCAGTTGCCCGGCTAAAAGGGGTTGAAGGTATGATCCAAAAACCTTCCGCGCGTCGTCTAAACTATAAACTAGTCGCTCGGAAAAAACTGATGAGATCTGGTGAATAACATCAGATGATAAACAATCAGAGCTCTGTAACATCTTAAAGGCGCGCTTATCAAAACGCCTTGGTAAAAGATTCCTGTATGTCGTAAAAAGCGCTGTATCCTGGGTAGCCTGACGGGCTTCCGTGAAAAATTGGAAGGAATCCTCGCTAGTATCAACTCCCATTATGGAATCTAAGATCTCCGCGCGATCTCTCTCCGTTCGCCGCGACTCATTTCGATCAATTTTTATTGAAGGCCACTTACCAAGATTTGGATCCACCTGGTTAGCGGCTCCCATATCTCTCCTCAAAGAATCAAAAACATCCTCGATCGTTAGGGCGGCTTTTTTATTGCCTTTCATCAGTGAATTACCTCAGAGTTTAAATCGCTTAGTAGCACTCCCGCTGCTGCCACGGATCTTCCAAAAACATTTCCTGCTGATTGGTTTAGCTCTCCTTCCTGAGAGTCTAAATTCTCCCACCTGCTTTGCCACTCGCCAATCGATACTCTCTCATAGTCATAACCCTGCTCAATAAGAAACATCTGCCTATTGAGGGAAAAAGGCTCCTCCGCGCTGTTATCTGTCACTAGGCTAAAGAAGAGCGCTTGGTTAGCTCCTGCCTTTGGCCGCAAAGCCCTTCCCAGCCGCTGGGCTTCCTCTTGACGTGATCCAAACTGCCCCGATACCTGAATAATCATTGAGGCATCTGGTAGGTCGATTGACGTGTTCGCTATCTTAGACAGAACCAAACCTCTAATCTCTCCGGCCCTGAATCGGCCAAAAATCTCGTCTCTCTTCTTTTGACTTGAGCTGCCGTCTAGGATAGGCCAGCCAAGAGCCGTGGCTATGGTTTGTATGTGTTCAACAAAGGTGCCGATTATAAGAACCCTTTCGTTTGGATGTGCTCTCAATAGTCTCTCAACCACCTCGATCTTCGCCCTGTTCTCCGAAGCTAATCTGAACCTAGCTCGCTTCTCCGCCGCGTCATGAATTGCCTGAGCTGTAGCTGAAAACGGGACTCTTATTTCAATGCACTTAGCCTTAGCTATCCATCCCTGCTGCTCAAGCACTCTCCACGGCACCTCGTATCGCTTTGGGCCTATTAAGCTAAAAACCTGTGGCTCCTTTCCATCTTCTCTAACCAACGTCGCTGTAAGTCCAAGTCTTCTACGTGCTTGTAATTGACTGGTCATCCTAAATAGTTCCGCTGGGAGCATATGGACCTCGTCATATATAATTAGCCCCCAATTCTCAGCGTTAACTAACGCGAGGTGCTCGAATCCATTAGTATCTCTATCTCGCTTACTTAGAATCTGGTATGTCGCCACTGTTATTGGGGCTATCTGCTTTGATTGACCATGGTACTCGCCTACATGGGAATTTGGCACGTTAAACTTATTTACCAACTCAGCCCTCCACTGCTTAGCGGCGACAGTGTTAGCCGTCAGAATAAGTGTCTTCATCTGCATGCGCATCAATATCTCCGCGCCAATAAGGGTCTTTCCGGCTCCGCACGGAAGTACGATCACCCCACTCCCGCTCTCGCTATAGTCACTGCCCATAAACGCCTGAGCAGCCTCTAGTTGATAATCGCGCATTGAGAAATTCCTTATCGAATCAATCTCTACTTTACTTGTAAAAAGAGGATCGCCATCACAGTATCCAGCAAGGTCCTGCACCGGTAATCCACGCTCTATCAAAGCTAATTTCAGTGGACCGCGATCCTCTTCTTGAATCAGGAATGAGTCAGGCCCGACCGGATTAACAAAAAAATGAGCCAACTCCGGGGCGCATCTAACTGATAAGAGCGCAGGTGCCGAAAGAGCCTGGAGAATATAGTCCCCCTTTAATTTTTGGAGTCGCATAGATCCCCACCGTCCCATGGTATCTGATATAAATACTTTAACCGATTCAGGGATTGGAAACTGTGATAGCTCAGATAATTTTTTCAGCAGCTCAGTCGGCTCAGTTCCCATCGCGGCCGCGTTCCAAAGAGAGACCGGGGTAAACGAGTAGATCTGCACGTGCCCGGGGCTTTTCTGCAGCTCGGCGCAGATAAGCAGAAGATCTCGCGCCCGGGCGTAATGCTCTGATTCTCTCATGACAAATATAGTCAGGTCTGGGTTTATGATTAACGGGTGTGTCATGACGAGATTCTCTTGTATCAATAAATTTAGCTGGTCTTTTTTACTTATGTGCTCGAGTCGTTCCCCTACCCTGCCGCCAGTATCTCTAGTACATAATTTTCAACTATTGTGTTCTTTAATGCCTCAGAAGCCTTGCCCCCTAAGTTAAGTATTCTCTTCTTCGCCGAATCTGCCTCATGCAGTGCCTTCTCTACGAGCGCCTCGTGCTCTTTAGCCGTCAATGTCAGAAGGTAGTTCTCAACTATCTTACTTCGACGAGCGAACTCCTCTTCTTGTCGTTGTATTTTTTTTTCCTCTGCCGCTGCTATCTTCTTTGCTACCAAATCTGATGTCTTCTTACGCTCTGCCGCCTGAGCCTCTTCTGCAAACAATCTTGGAGCCTCATACCCCCTCTCTATTGAAGCGATAAGATACCCCGGTGGATTTGCGATCAGATTCGCATCTCCCTTTTCCTTTAACCACGAGGCAACTTGAAGCTTCGTCCTAACAAGCTCCTCTCCAAAATTCTCCAGTAGCTCTAAAGCTTTTTGCTCCCTCACTCCAAAATCAACTACGAGATCCTTTAGCGATGGCGCTGCTTCATCTTTGGCCTCAGGCTCAGCAAGGCTTGCCTGCTTAGCTCTTCTAAACAAGACCTTCCACAGCCCAGGAGCGTCCTTTCTAAACCTCTCATCCTTAGTCATGGGGACCAAAAATCCCTTTTCCTCTAGCTCTCCTATGGCCTTTAACAACTTTCGTTTCAGGTCCGCTAGCAAAAGGTTCCGTGAAAACCCGATATGCTCATAACAAAGCGATTTTAGTTCAAACTCAAGCTCACTCGCATGGTAAAAGCGCTTATCTAGAAAACGATAGAGACGTTTCGCTATGGAGCTTTCGATCGATAAGAGGAAATCATAATTAAGCGGTTTAACGTTCCCGTTTTGAAAGCTTCTAAACACAACTTCGTTCCACTCAAAGTACGAGGTGCCGCCGGCCGCGCTTTCATCACGAAAGATCTTTACCCTCTCAAGCATATGAAAGCTCTCATCCACCCAGCTCTGCGTTTGTCGGTCTCTCCATGCACCTTGGTAGTAAATGGTAACTCCCATCCATCGATTAAAGGCCTGCTCAAGACGAGCGTAGTTTTGTCCGTTAGGAGCCCAATTTAGAATCTGTAGTAGTTGATGTCTTGTGAAGTGAACCTTTCTGGAACTAAAGCCTTGCATCTTTGAGAGTTGAATGATGGCGAGCAGAACCTCCTCATCAAGTGGGGTAGGAAGACCAAAGGCATCGCTACCAGTGATTGTTACTCGTCGCGGTATGTGCTGATTCTTGGAACGATCAAATATTTGATCCTCGAAATAGATGGTCTTAACGGCTGGGTCGCTCTTCTCTGAGAGTGCGCTTAGAGGAAACTCGGCAAAGTTTAGCTCATCACGACCGTGGGTGATTTTTGAGGGGACAAGAGTAAGCTTAGGCTTAGCATCCTCATCAAGAGTTACGGTAACGAGTTCTGGTATAACGGCTGTCTTCTCTATCATGGATATGCGTCCTTATTAAGAAAACAGCAAACAGCTTCTGTTTTGTTTATTTTTTATGTAACAAATAGTTTTAAGTTTAAGCAGCGAAATACAGAAAGAAACTAGTAGTTTACCGGGAATTTTATGGCCGGATAATCGATCAAATGTGGCTCGATACTCTAGAGGGTGAGAGAAATTTGTGGCCAGAGCCTCGATTGATTGTGGCCGGTTAATCGAATGAGGGGCAAAAAAAGAGGCGCAATCATCGAGTGCAGAGAAGCGATAAATGTGGCTGGGTAATCTAGTATTTTTAAAACAGGCCGCTTTTCTAATACATACACGCCAAGCGGCTTTTGTGTGTGGCCGCTTAATCGAGTGATAGGTATCTCCCCTACCCCAAGCCTTAGAGCAGAAAATACATGAGATTAATGTAAAAATGTGGCTCGTTAATCGAAAGCTAGGGTAATTTTGCCTGACTCGCTGGTTGGCAAGGTGAGTAATAGGGCGCGATGGTCCCCACGAAGTATCAGAGAGAGGGTAAAAATGTGGCTCGTTAATCGAGCGCTTTAAGCAAAAATATGGCTCATCCATCGAACAAAACTTAAAAATATGGCCACACATTCGAACGACTCGGCAAAAATGTGGCCGGTTAATCTAGCTTTTCTGTCTTTACCAGAGATAGGACACGCAGTACTCGCCCACATGTAAATCTGGCTACTAAAACTATAATCCTAAATTCGGCAGTTGCGGGTCTGGAAATAGCGCATCTACTCAAAATCACTGCGGCTTTTGAATTTTCGGTGCTCACCCTGACGGTGCCAGGGTTGCGCCCCAGAAAAATTCAAAATCCTTTGTGTTTTTGAGTACCTGCGCCATTTTCATCCTCCTTAACTGCCGAATCTAGGATAATAAAAGCAGTGCCTTTAAGAGTTTCGCGAGAAAGAACATGTTTTTATCCTCTCCCAAAGCTCTCTAAGCATCTCTCTGCCTCCCCTAGCACCTCCGCTTAACCCTAGCCTTGGTTAGTTGGTACAACTCTGCTTCAGAATTAGGGGAGTCTGTTTCCTGAGGCCTTAGCTCTTCAAGAAAAAGCTTTATAGCAACACGCATAAGGGTATTTGTCGTAATACGCTCGCTAGAATCAGACTTACGCCGCTGGAGGACTAGAGCTAGCTGATTGAGCTCATCTCTAGTCTGAGAGTCCATGACCATTGTTACTCTTTCGGTAAAGATCTGAGTTTTCGGAACTGAGCTCTTTACTGACGATGATGACACTGCTGCTAGCCCGACTTCATTCGTGGATGGTTTTATCTTGGCCGCCCGGGGAGTTGTAGCAGTGGGCGTTGGTTCAGATGGGCTAAGTGGCGGGGCAACAGGTTCTCTTGCAGGCAATTCTGTTGTGGAAAGAGGAGGAGTGCCTTCTATTGGCTGTTGGACCGCGACCGGCGCCACTATTTGCGGAGGTAAGGGAGCTTGCAGGGGCTCTACAGGTTCTTTGTTAAGAGCTTCCACCTGCTTTTTAGGTGCTACGACAGTTTGCTGTGTTGGAGGAGTGGCCGCGGCAGGTTTGGCGTAGCTTGAGCCAAAGGGGCTATCTCGCCTAGTTGAGGAGCTACCTGCTTTTGTTAAGTTACCAAAACCGCCAAGCGATGAGATGCCAGCGTCCAGGTCTTTTTCCGTGATGGTGGGCTTAGCCATTTGCTACTTCCTTCCGTGGGTCTGTTGACTGTTTGCTTGGAACATCCATTCCAAGGCGCTCAAGGAACTCAGCAGCTAGAGCAGTGTAGTCTAAGGTTCCCCTGCCCTCTTTTGAATCCTCATATTCGAAAATAGTCTTCCTAAGGCTTGGCGCCGCTTTGGCCTTGGTGTTTACGCGAATCTTGGTTTTAAACAACATGGTTCCAAGTTGCTTAAGGAGGGTAGACTCTACAGTTCGGCAGATCTTTTCTGACTGAGAATACATGGTGAGTACTACACCTAACGGTTTTAATTTAGGGGCCACCTTCTCCATTCGGCCAATTGAGTTGCCAAGAAGGGTTAGTCCAACCATAGGGAGGTACTCGGCGCTGCATGGCACCAGAAAAAAGTCACTCGCTACAAGGGCGTTCATGACAACAAGTGAAATGGAAGGGGCGTTATCGAGCAAAACAAAATCATACGAAGCCAACTCTGGCGTGCGATCAAAGCACCCTTTTAGGATGGATTCCCTTCCAACAGCACTGACAAGGCTGATGTCTGCCCCGGCGAAATCCTCCGAGCACGGAATAATGTCTAGGCCCCTTGTGTTTGTAGGGGTGATTAAATGGCCAAGACCAGTTTCGTCCATCAGAGCGTCAAACAGGGTCGGCACCCCTTCCTCAATTGGAACGGGTCCAATCAGACTCTGCGTGAGGTTTTGCTGAGCATCTAGGTCGACAACAAGCAATCTTTTACCTTCTCTGGTTAGAGCAGCAGCGAGGTTTACAGTGGTGGTTGTCTTGAGGCATCCACCTTTGTGATTTAGAACACTAACTATTACTGGGCTCATAGCCTTCTCTTGGCCTCCTTGTCTTCTAGCCATCCTTGAAGCTCGCTGCGTCTAAATCTCCACCGGCCGCCCTTTGAAAGGCGGAAAGCCGGCAATTCCTCGGTCTCAAGCAGCTTGTAGAGTGTATTGCGATGAACTCCCAGGATTAAACACGCCTCACTTGTAGAGATCACATCGGAGTCTCTTCGTGCGGGACTCTGACTGGATTTAGTTGCCGTGACCGGTATGAGAGAATTTCCTTCCATCAGAGCTTCATAACAGGTTGGGGGGAGCTCAGCAATGCCTAAAATGGCTGCTGATTGCACAGAGTAGCACAAGAGCGCACAGTAAGGCTCAAAAAAGCACTAGGCTGTATTAGGTTGCACAGTTCTGTGGTTGTCTAGATAGTTTAGGCTGTGTAAGGTTGTCTGGTGCAGACGTTGCGGCAGCTAGCGAGCTACTTAGCGCAACTTCTGAACTTCTGAACTTCTGAACTTCTGAACTTCTGAACTTCTGAACTTCTGAACTTCTGAACTTCTGAACTTCTGAACTTCTGAACTTCTGAACTTCTGAACTTCTGAACTTCTGAACTTCTGAACAAGCCAAGCTCCATAGATTACTAGTGTTGCGGATGAAATATTATATATTATTGCATTTCACAGACAAAATGCTATTTTTTATCAATGACCGCCCAGCAACTTAAATTGCCGACCTCATTGTACAAATTAGGAAGATTTACATTCAAACAGGCTAAAGAAGCAGGACTTTCCCAACCAGCAGTCGTGCGACTTACCAATACAGGTGTCATTGAAAAGATAAGCCGAGGTATTTACGAAGCCAGTGAGCGAGAGCTAGATCCTGCTACCAGAGATTTTGCAGTGGCGTGTATCTCCTTGGGTGAAGAGTCAGTGATTGGAGGTCTCACGGCTCTGTTCCATTACGGACTTGCTGAGGAGGTGCCAGCCAAATTGTGGGTCCTGGTACCTCCAACAACTTATCGTACCGACCGGCAATATCGGCTTGTCCGTACCAAAATAGATCTGAGGGTAGGAGTTGAGCGACATGCAGACTATAGAATCACGTCGTTGGAGCGCACGATCGTTGATACGTTTATTTTCTCCTCGAAGCTTGGAGAAAAGCTCGCTTACCGAGCAGCTTTGAGAGCGATTCGCGAGAAAACGACTACTCCTGACAAACTGTTTAAGATGGCGCATAAGCTAGGTGTTACCAAGAGGTTGGCGGCGCATGCTCAGGCTCTCTTTGGAGGGCTTGAGGCGTGAGGGATCCGAAGAAGCAAGCTATTTGTGTTTAGGGCGGGTTTGGGTGAGGTGCTTAAAGACGTATCAAAAGCGCAAGTCATACATCTGGATCTTGGGATAGGGGACGTCATGAGCGGAGAGGCGAGAGAAGTCCCGCTTCTTTTAACCGATGATGAGTGCCGGTGTACTGTATACCCATGTGAGGTAATTGTTGCAGATAAGCTTTACTCTCTCATTACTCGGGCAGTAGGCAATAGTCGTTCCAAAGACGTTTTTGATATCGCGTATCTTGCAGAGAGGATTTCAATTAAGGAGCTTGAACGTGCACTCACTGACACCTTTAAACCAAGAGGTGACCAGTTGCCGCAAAACCTGTATAGCGCTATCCAGTCCATAGATAATTTAGCGCTTCGTCGCGGCTGGGCCTCAGCCGTGGCCTCCGTTGGTAATTCCCATTCTTTTGACGATGCGGTAGCGACGGTCTTGGAGATTGTGAGACGTCTATGAGCTGAAGCGCTGTTGTCTGAGAGAGTGCACGAACACAGCGACTGAGCGAAAAAACGGTGCCAGCCAGTAAAAGAAGGTTGTTGGAGGATAGGGGATTGGTATACGTCCTGTAATTGGCGCTCAACTCAAGAGTCTTAAGGGTTTCAAGGATATTAAGGCTTGCTGCGGGAGGATTTGCGCTTTTGTCTTTTAGAGACCGATTTTACTGATTCCCTATTAATTTGTTTGACCATTAGTAATCTCTCAAGGTCGATCATATCTTGTGGACGCGCGGTGGCCCTTTTTACACGAATCAGATCATCGAGAGAGATGAAGTTCGCCGACACTCCTTTTATTTTGACCCCAAGTCGATTCTCAAAACATTTGCTAAATAGAGCGCCCTTGACGCGAGTTAGTATATCAATCCGATTTGGGGGCAGCCCAAAGATAAAGACAGTGCCAGGAGTGGCGAGATCTTCTTCGGTGATTGAGGAAGTAGGAGCTCCGAACTCTTTCAGAGCAAGGAATAATCGAGCAGCATTTTTGGGACTTGGCTCCACCCACAAATCGGTATCTTTGGTGAAACGTGGCTCAGAATGGAGTATCACAGCCTGGCCGCCAATGATGAGGTAACGAACTTTATGGTCTTTTAATAACTGCAACAGTTCGATTAAGTCTGAGTTCATCTAAGTTTCTCCCCTTGAGCTCCCATGCGTGCTGTACCATCTTCCAGCCCTCCTCTAGTCTCTGGACTGGTGAGAGGAGACCAAAAGAGTTTTTGTATATCAACGCATGATCAATTTCGTCGATACTTCCGTTGTAGATGAGCTTTAATGCCCGAGAGTTCTTCTTTTTCATGGAACTAATTGAACTTTACGCCGCGTTGCCGTGTTTTAATAGGATAGTAGTAGTTCTAGCCGAAGCGCAAGGATTATCCAGATTATCACAGTTAAGCTTTCTTAAACTTGGACGCCCAAGCACTAGCAGCACTCTCAAAGCACGAGCCCTTACTTTAGATATTAAACCCTGGTGCCTTTGAATCCAGATACCCCATGGCCCTGTAGCCTCGAAGCCTTCTTCTAAACATGCGCTGCAAAATCGGAACTGATGTGTCGACGTAGTCGTAGACAACTACGCGAGCTTTATCTTTGTGGTGTCTGTGCAGACGTCCAGCGTATTGCTGCAGGGTCCCCGTCCAGGAAATTGGTAAGGCTAGAAAGAGAGAGTCCAGGGGCGCGTGGTCGAAGCCCTCGCCGATGTACCGGCCGGTCGCCAGTAGTATTCGAGGGGAGGAATCCTTTGCCAGCTGCGCTAGGGCAGTACGACGCTCTTTGGCTCGCATGCCACCTTTCAGAACAATAATTGGATAGCTACACGAACTTAGGAGTCGTTTAAGCACTTCGATGTGCTCAATTCGTTCGGTAAGCACGAGCGGAAAAGCTCCATTACTTGCTGCGGCGATAACGTCCTGCACTATTAGTTGATTACGAGCTGTGTCGTGAGTGAGCGCTTCATAGAGCTCGTTAATGCTTGGAGTGTCTACATGTAAGGGCAGGGAGAACTTGGTATTTTTTACGCAGAGCTCCCTATAGGCGATCAGCGACTGAGAGTTTGGGTCATTTGGAGGCTCTACAATAGGCCCGCACTGCATGAGGATAATCGGATGATGTCCGTCCCTCCTCTTAGGAGTTGCGGTCAGTCCAAGAACGTACTTTGCCTTGCATGACTTGAGGACCTGTTCAAAGCTAAAAGCTGAAATGTGGTGACACTCGTCTACGATAATGTGACCGTAGTTCTGTACGATGTCATCGACAACTCCTTTGCGCACAAGAGATTGAATTGTAGCTATATCGATTATGTTAGTTGGTCGTCTTTTGCCAGCTCCAATTTGGCCGATTGCCTTGGTAGGAAGTTCCAAGAACGTCGATAGTCGCTCACGCCATTGGTCGACTAGCTGTTGTCGATGAACCAACACCAGCGTGTTGGAGCTTCGGGCTGCTATCATGTTTGCCGCAAGGACGGTTTTGCCAAAGGCTGTCGGTGCCGAGAAGAGCGCCATGTCTCGTGACAGGAGAGCACGAGCACTTGCTTCTTGAGCATGGAGTAGTGAGCCAATAAAACGAGAGGTGATAGTCTTGCCCAGTGTGCGTTGGTCTTCAATCGTAAGCGGAATTGCATGCTCTCTGCACAGGGCTTCAACGAATTCCAGGCACCCGCGCGGAAGACTAAGATACTTGGATGAATCCTCAGAGCAATCGATGATTCGGGGCTTATCAAATACGGGTAACCTCATCGCCTGGTGACGAAAGAACTCCGGATTTTGAAAAGCTGCCAAGAGCCTGAGTCGATTGAGAAGAGCCGAGGAGAGCCCCGCTTTTTCGATATAGAGAAGATTGGCGCGAACGAGCCGCAAAGCCCCAGGATATGGCTGCTCGATTTTGGGCAACTTCCGCTTTTGTGACGGTGGAAGGAGCCAAGGGTCTTCGGATTGCTCATCATCGAAGGATGGAGTTGGGACTGACATGAAGCGGCCTTGGCGGATGGCTAGATCAACGGTGTTTTGTATCCTTGAAAGAGAAAGACGTTCGACGGCACTTAGGAATTCCCACTGATCATCGACAGGTGAGAGATCGCTGTGCAGGAACACCGAACCACCCCTTGTGCGAGCTTCTCGTTGGAGAGGCAGAGCGATGAGGTTTCCAAACCCGCCTTTGGGAAGAGTATCCTGATTCGGAAAGAAGCGATCATAGGACGCCAGTTTGATTTGATGCCTGCGCTCAAGGGTCTTGGTGAGAATGCAGAACCCAAGCTGACGGGCTAATGAGGCGGGCGCAGGAGACTCAAAAAAGATCCAAACATGCGCGCCGCAACATGACCGAGATCTCTCGCAATACGCGGGTATCTCAAGTTCCCGGCATGTGGCGAGGAAACTTTTAACGTCATCCTCGTAGGAACGTTCATCAAAATCTACCGCTAAAAACCAACAAGTTTCATCAGTTAACAGGGGATACACTCCCGCGACAATACGACCCTCTAAATGACGTTGAATGACTTCATCTGTGACAGGGAGATATCGTGGCACAACCCCAAGATGTTCGCTGCGCTTTGCCTCTAGGTACTCCCATTTGTTTTCCATCGCTGGGGAATACCCCGACTTTCCGGTCTTCGAATTTTCCCATCGTACTGGATACGTATCCTCGCGCCCCCGAAAGAGGCTTCTAAAGAGCGCTATCTTCTCTTCCTTTGATAGAGCGCAGATGGTGTTGGCAGGTGTTGGGCTCGATTGCTCACCTGTAATTTGGCGTGCCGTAGCCGAAGGTTCCGTGGGATCCCGAGTTATTCCATCTACGAGCGCTTTTAGTGCGGTGTTCTGAGCTCTGAGTGCGTTGTTTTCCTGACTCAAATCGGCAATTCGTTGAAGCGCTAAGAGGAGCCTGTCTTCGAGGGGCGGTTTACTTGTCATAGTAGTTAGGTCGATACGACACGGCATAGCAGGTCAAATTCTGAAGATCCTGTTGATGTAGCCCGTGTAGACGGTATTATCCAGATATAGAGAGGGTCTCTCAAGCCAGCGAGTGACTTTTTGATACGGTAAGCTTGCGGTGTAATAGGTGCTTAATTATGTATGGAGGAGGGGAATCGCTTGCCACTTATCTCATTAAAGAGGGGTATGGCCTTCCATGGGATGGCAGCAGTAAGCGCCCGGCTTTTAACCTAAAAGGGGAGTACCCAGTAAGGGAAGATTCCCCCTCGCTGCCCTAGCGTTACTTCTTAAAATTTGAGATGAGCCCCACGGCAGCTTTGCACAATTCAGGTAGAGTCGCGGAGAGGTCGCCTAATTTAACCGGCAATGCATCAATGAAACTCTGTAGCGCCTGAATAGTCTTTGGATCACATGACTGTGGAGCTAGAGGAGCCGTTGGTGGATTGAGTTCCGAATCATCAACGAAACCCGCCCGGTCGGCTAGACTGGAGAGCTCGACTCCGTTGACGCACGGATATTCCGCAAGAAAATTACGTTCTGGGGAATCCGCAATTTCATCTAGTACGGCTTCTGATTCAGGAAGTAAGTAAAGAGGCAACAATAGGCGTGGGATCATTTGGGATCTCTATGTGGGATCATCTGGGGAGGGCCGCTAGCGGGGCGATTTTACGGTGGGATCAAAGTGGGATCTGAGTGGGATCATCTGGGGAGGCCCTATCCGCCGACCCCAATACAGCCTCCATTAGTGGGATCAAAGTGGGGAGCCCCTTTTAAAGCGGACCTGGGAGCTTATGCATTTAATGAAAAGTCCCTTAAGGAAGCGAGTCATCACTGGACCTAATCAAAGACTCCTTGCTCAGGGGCTCTGGCTTCGTGCTCATACCTTTGGATTAGAAGAGGGGACTGGCGGAGTAGGGGCGTGCCCCAAAGCTCTTTAAAGGGCGAATAAAGCGGCCATAGAGCGATATCGTTTAAGTCAGTTCTATAGAGGAAAACTAGCAGATAAGAAGAGTCACAAGGAGAGAAGTAAGAAGATGAGCGGAGAGCAAGATAAAAGCAGTGGGGAGAGAGAGAGTCTACGCCACTAAAATTACTACGTAATCGAGATCCCACCAATGAAAAAAACTCCCCAGATGATCCCACTTTTAGAGTTAATCGTGCCGCTAGGGCAGGGGTATCAAATGGTGCACTAATAGCCGATAAGTTACCCGCGCATTCTATTTTCTAGGGGTTCGCTCGGGAAAGAGTAGGCCAACATTCTCTTTAAGTGAATTAAGTCTTCATAGCTTCCGGAGTGATGCATTGCATGAGTAATTTCGACGTTTTTAAAGAGATGCCCGAAGACAGATTCAACAGCTGAGCCTCTTGTAATCACCTCGATGGCTTACGATAGAACCGGCCAGGTGCGGGGCAAGTTCGGACGGACCATGGCTGTAGTGTATAGAGCTCGCGATGGGCAGTGCCTCAACGCATATCTTCTTAACAATAACCTCGCCTGGCGGACTGACGACAACGGCAAGTTACTCCAAGAAAGATCTCTTGATCTCTTAACTGGGATACCAGAGGAGCAGAGGAGCTAACTGGGACTACGCAAAAATTACTGGAACTTCGTGTAGTGGGATGGATCATTGCTCCGCATCGGAATCGTGAGGAGATTCTGGCAGTAGTTCAGAACGTCTCGACTAAACGCGAGAGGCTCAGCGCCGACCACTTTACCGAGTTCACGGGATAACCTCTCAAAAATGACCTCCTTACAGTATTGCATGGTGCTCCTCTGCGCCCCTCCGGGGCGATAGGCGAGATCTATATCTTGAGGCATGTTCATCTGTATCCCGTGCCGCTTGATAGCCTTCTGAAGGTCATTTGAAAGTTTTGAAATCTCGGAGCCCGTAATGCAGGGGTAGTCCTGTATGGCAGCGATACCCAAATGCGACTGCACACCATGGAGATACGCCTTATCTATGACACGATCGATCGTCTTTGTATCACTACAACATGTTTTCTTGAGTGAGGTATTACGTGCTTGTTGATAGCTGCACGTGAGACGGTCATCCCAAGGAGTCGTCTTAGGAACGTAGTCCTGGCTGTGATCTGTGTACGGGGCACGCTGGGAAGTTTGGGTGTTGAGGATATTTGGCGTCATGTAATTTCTCCTTTTGTTTGACTTAAGACGATAGAGGGTCAGATGTACGCCCATATCTCCCTCCAATAAAATCGGACAACAGAGCAAAAAAGTTTCGTGGAGACGGCCAGCTGTCTAGTAGGTAGCAAAAAAAGCTCACGGATTTTTCCGGGTTGTATCCGTGTAGTGCCTCAGCGAGCTCCGCACCGTTTCGCGCGACGAGAACGTTTTGCTTAGCCATCTCCCATCTCGTCCCTTAACGCGCAGCTCTTCCATTCCCGGAATCACGCTCGGCATTGGCCTCGATAGTGGCATTAAGAGCTTGTACTTGGGGGAGAGATCGCAGTAAAAAAGGACGGTGCTTATGTGCCACAGAAGTTAGCTGCCTGTCACGTGGAGAACCAACATGCCATTTAATGATATCGAAAAGAAGCGCATTGAAAGAGCAATCGCCTCCTTCATGTCTTCTCACCGACCCCCGACACAGGTTAGGTCTCAGGTAGATTTAGGTTTTAATATTAAAGGTTACAGCATCGAGATATTTGAGATCAGACCAGAATGGGATAATCCGCAAGTCATTCAACATCACCCCTGTGCAAAGGCAACCTACTTAAAAAGTCGAGACCTTTGGAAGCTGTATTGGATGAGGGCAGATCTTAAATGGCACGCCTATACCCCAGCCTCGGAGGTTAAAAGGATCGAAGAGGTATTAGAGATCGTTGGGAATGATGAGAACTGTTGCTTTTTTGGTTAAAGGTGGCCGCACGCGACCAGGCTGTACCAGAGTAGGGCATGCTCTTGAAATAAAGGACTCTCTACGCTGTAAAGCTTCCAGCTCTCGCCGCTTTGCCTCTGCGTCGCCTTGCCGTATAGGTTGATATGCAGTTGAACCTAGAAAGAGCAGTTGCGGGCTTGAAAATGGAGCATCCGCGCAAAATCACTGAGGCTTTTGAATTTTCGGGGCTCACCCTGACGGTGCCAGGGTTGCGCCCCTGAAAAGTTCAAAATCCTTTGTGCTTTTGCGCAGCTGCACCATTTTCAATCTCCTTAACTGCTCTTTCTAGGTTGAATCCGTCCTAAAAAACCTCTATACTCAAGCTTTGAGTAGATTTATTCAGTCACTGCATACAATGGCAAGCTACTGTAATGAAACGACAAATTACCAAAGAAATCGCTTCAATCATAATCCAGACGAGTCAATTTCTGCACGTTATCATCGGCCCGAGGCAGGTCGGCAAGAGTACTGCGGCAAAGCAGATCGCCGAAGAGTTAGGCATACCCACTCATTCAGTGAGCGCGGATGGTCCAGAGATTCGCACCGCGATGTGGCTAGAGGAGCAGTGGCGAATCGCCCTGATGCTTGGCAGCGAGGATCGCCCTGCGCTTCTGATCATCGACGAGATGCAAAAAATTACAGGGTGGGGCGAAACGGTCAAACTACTCTGGGATAAAATTAAAGACCAACCAAAGAACCCTCTGCGAGTAATTTTGTTAGGCTCATCTTCCTTACTGATCCAGGATGGTTTGACTGAAAGCCTGGCGGGACGATTTTTACTGCATCGATTCTCTCATTGGTCTCTATCAGAGATGAATGAATTGTGCGGCCTGGGACTCAATCAATGGCTGTATTTTGGAGGCTATCCCGGTGGGGCCTCTCTTGTGCCACATGAACTCACCTGGCGCTCGTACATACTTGACTCGCTGATCGAAACGACTCTGTCGCGCGATATCCTCCAATTGCAGAAGGTAACTAAGCCTTCGTTACTGCGCACTCTTTTCTTTACTGCTGTGCAACATCCTGCTGAGATAATCTCGTACACGAAGCTAATGGGCTTGATCCCAGAGGCGGGCAATGCCGGCACAGTAGCTCACTATACCCAGTTGCTAGCTAGCACGTTTCTTTTGCAGCCGTTAGCACTTTATCCATCTCACTCAAGTCGTGCATCGAAACCAAAGATCATCGTCCGAAACAATGCGCTGATAACCGCCGTTGGCGACAGGAATTTCGATGAAACTATGAGAAATAGTCAACGCATGGGTCGATTAGCTGAAAACGCGGTTGGGGCTCATTTACTCAATGGATTACACCCATCAGAGTATAAGGTGAACTATTTTCGAGAGAGGGTGAGGGGTAGAGATCTTGAGGTTGATTTTGTAATTACTCGTGGAGACCAAATATTGGCCTTAGAGGTCACTACAGCAGAATCGCATTCACGAGAGGGTCTTGAGGCGTTCAAGGAACGTGTGCCGAACGCTCTTTCGATCATAGTGGGACCTGGGGGGATTCCGTTAGTTGATTTTTTATCAACTCCCCCAGACCAGTTCTTATCGTCATCTTTTTAGCGGAGAGGCTGATAGCTTAGCGAGAAAGTCTCGCGATTTTATTGAGGACAACGGAGCCAGGGTTAAGCTAAAGTCTGCTCTCGTGCCCTCCCTTTCGTGAGATGGATGAAGGGGCTGCGGGATGTCCGAGGAAAGTAAGCGATCGAGGCGCGGCTTGCTCGTGTCCGTTTAGGAAACCTTGGAGACCCTCGCCCGGTTGGGGATGATGTCTCTTAAGCTCCGATTCTTTATTGGACCAGGCGACCGTGTCTACATCGGCCTCGAACGTGATACCGTTGTTATCCTCCTTTGTGGTGGTGATAAAGGCTCTTTAGGATGGGGACATCGAAACGTCGCCCTAGCTCAAGGCGGGATGAAGGCTCTCTCCGATGCCACGCAACTCAATCGTGAAAACCTCTATGACATGCTCTCAAAGGAGGGCAATCCACGTCTTTCAAGCCTCACTACGATTCTCTCTCAACTAGGTATGGAGGTATCGTTCAAGCCAAAGATGCGGGGAACGGAGGCGGCTTAATCAAGTCTAGTAGTAAGGCCTACCATGAGTAATTTCGACGATTTCAAGGATATGCCCGAAGACCGATTCAGCCGCTCCGCCATCTTGCTTCAAGTGATTGATGGGGACACGCTCGATGTTGAGATCGATCTTGGCTGGTCGATGAGGCTCAGGGAGCGGGTTCGTCTCGAGCGAGTCGATACCCCTGAAATAAAGCGAAAGGAAGAGCGCGATGCCGCAATCTGGGTAAAGGAAGAAGTAGAAAAATTACTCAAACCAGGAGCACCCATGGTCATCACCTCCATGGCTTATGACCGAACAGGTCAAGTGCGTGCCGTACCCTGATTTTTCTACCTGATGGGTGTCCAAAGCAAGGGACAGTGTCAGTTTGACCCGATTCTGTACCAGAATATAGGAGTCCCAGAGAAGGGGGCCGAGGAGACTCCCCCAAGGCAACTTTTTAGGCCTAATAAAGCCTTACTACAGAAAGAAAAAATGAGGGCTAAAATAGTGATGGCACAAGCGCCGAAAATCGCATACAATTTCGGCATATGTACCCAAGATTGTGCAATCCACTGTTATCACACAGCTTTTTTCTTTTTGGAGCGCGCGGTACTGGCAAAACCCGACTCTTACAGTCGATGTTAAAGAGCCAGGAGTCGGTGCTGTGGATAGACCTCCTACGTCAAGGGGAGGTGCTTCAGTTCCTTCGCTCAGCGAACGAACTAAGGTCTCGCATCGATGGGCTTACAAAGCCGCCCAGCTTTGTGGTAATCGACGAGGTTCAGCGTGTGCCAAGTCTACTTGACGAAGTTCACTCTTTGATTGAGGAGCGTCAGCAGAAATTTGCCCTAACTGGGTCGAGCGCAAGGAAACTTCGACGTGGAGCGGCTAATCTGCTCGCCGGTAGGGCGCTGTTGAATTATTTATTCCCGCTGACGTTCCAAGAACTCGGCGAGGATTTCTCTCTCGATGGAGTACTTCGCTGGGGTTCCCTACCTGCCGTCATAAATGAGCAGAACCCAGAGGTTCGGAATGCTCTGCTGCGCACCTATGTGGATGTGTATCTCAAGGAGGAGATTCGCGAAGAGCAGCTTGTTAGAAATCTAGATCCCTTCGCGCGTTTTCTTGAGGCTGCGGCTCAGTCTAATGGTCAGATACTAAACTTATCAAAGATCGGTCGAGAGGCCAGAACAGATTCAAAAGGTGTGGCTCGTTATTTTCAGATTCTTGAGGATACTCTACTTGGTTTCTTTCTTGAGCCGTATCATTCATCGATTCGCAAGCGACAACGCCAGCATGCGAAGTTTTATCTTTTTGATACCGGCGTAAAGCGTGCATTGGAAGGAGGGCTGCGAGGCGAGCTGTCACCGCAAACATATGAGTGGGGAAGAGCCTTTGAACATTTAGTAATCCTCGAAGCGCACCGGCTAAATGCATACCAACAATCTGATTTTAAGTTCTCGTATCTCAAAACTCAGGGCCAGTTAGAGATTGACCTCATAGCAGAACGTAGGGGCGAGCCTACCTGGGCAATCGAAATTAAGTCGGCTCCTGAAGTTGATATTGTGCAGTTACGTAGACTAAAAGAACTCGCAGCTGCCATTCCTCGCTCTCGACCTGCCATCTTCTGTACTACACAACAACGTAGGTTAATCGAGGGAGTCCTTGTAGTGCCATGGCAGCAAGGCATAAGTGAGCTATTCTCTTAAGGATAAGAAGATCGATTAATTCCGGAGTTATCCAAACGAGCCAATTTCTGCACGTTATCATCGGCCCGAGGCAGGTCGGTCAGAGTACTGCGGCAAAGCAGATTGCTCCTCTCCGAAACTCCTGCCCCTGGCTCCAGCTCTTTCCCAAGCTTACCGCCCCGAGTCTCTCTCGAGGGACGACGCAACCTGGCAAGGTTACCTGTTCGAAGCAGCCGTCGGTGCTGAGTTAGCCAAGCTCCCCGGCAAACTCTCATATTGGAGCGACGGAAACTTTGAGGTGGATTTTATTCGGGAAGTAGACGGCAGAACCATTGCATACGAAGTGAAGTCAAAAAGAACGAAGAATCCTAGAAGCCTTGAGAGATTTGTGCAGCAGTGTCCAAAGGCGGAGATTCAGATCGTAACTCCCGATATTTTCTGCGAACTCGCGACAAAAAGCGCTGCCCTACTTTGATGTCTGTGAGTTGCCAAGCAGACCACTCCCTAAAACTAACTAAGCTGTTGTAAATACATATTTGAGGATGCTATCACATGCCGCGTCAGATTTTGTTTGGACCAAGTCGTCCTCATCCGCGCTTACTACGCGAGAAAGTCGATGCCAAAGGACCGGTATTCCCAGCAGGGCTCACCGCCTCTAATCTTTTGGGGTTTAGTACACAGGTGCCAAGGATAGAGGAGCTCGCTTACTTCCGGTAGCTCAGACAGGTCCTTGCCATGGGCTTAAATTAAGTCTCCTAGCTGAGTCGGTGAAAAACGTCTGTTCGATAGCGCTGGAGTCGACTAATTAGTTGATATGATCAATTAAACGGGCGACCTGGGCGACAAAGATAGCTGAAAAGAGACTGATTTTTAAAGGTTAAAAAAGAAAAGATAATGTCTTATTCTTTCTTTTACCTAAGAAGAAAGAAAACGTATGACCAAAACTAAGCGACTCGGCACTTACGTTAAGCCCAGCGTTGCGAGCGAAAGCTACCGAGCCTTCGTCCCACCGCCGCTACCACCAGAGCCACCTATCAATCTCCTACCCCTATCGAGGCTACTTGCCAAAGCCTCAAAGGCCATCGGGAGGCTCGATGGTGTTGCAGACATTTTGCCAGACAGTAGTTTGTTTTACTATTACTACATTCGCAAAGAGGCGGTACTCTCCTCGCAGATCGAAGGTACGCAATCGTCGTTATCTGACCTGCTACTTTATGAGAGTAATGAGGCTCCTTCCGTTCCTATTGATGATGTAGCAGAGGTGTGCTGTTACGTTGCGGCGTTCGAGCATGGTTTGCGGCGCATTCAGAGAGGCTTTCCTCTTAGCTTGCAATTGATTCGAGAGATGCACGAAGTATTGCTTTCCAAAGGACGAGGGAGTCATAAGCAGCCTGGCGCATTCCGTACCTCTCAAAACTGGATTGGTGGCTCTCGCCCTGGCAATGCGCGGTTTGTTCCACCACCTTCCGATCGGCTAGCGGAGTGCCTTGATGATTTCGAGAAGTATCTGCACCACGAAGAGCGACCGTATTCATCCCTGATAGATGCAGGACTCATCCATGTCCAGTTTGAAACGATCCATCCGTTCCTCGATGGAAACGGACGCATCGGACGACTCTTGATTACCTTTTTCCTGATCGTCATGGGGGATATGAAGAAGCCTTGGCTGTACCTCAGCTTGTTCTTTAAAAACAACCGCGAAGAATACTACGAACGCTTGAATGCCGTACGCCAGAAGGGGGACTGGGAGGGATGGCTTGATTTCTTCCTGCACGGAGTTGCGGAAACTGCCGATCAGGTCGTAACAACCAGTCAAAAGATTTCCCAGCTCTTCGCATCGGATGGAATTAAAATTACCACTCTTAAACGTGCCGCAGCCAGCGCGACTCAGGCGCATGAGGTACTACGGAAAAAAGCGATGACTACGGCGATAGAGGCTGCGCAGGTGCTTGGCGTAAGCGTCCCTACAGCTAGAGCCGCGCTTCAAAACCTTCATAAGCTGGGGATTGTGAAAGTCCTCAGCGGTAAAGGCAAAGAGCGCCTCTACGTTTATACGGAACTCCTCGTGTTGCTTGAACGGGGGGCTGGGTAAGGGGAATGCGCCCCGCACGATCGCCCCGTGAGCCTGGCCGAAGCACGAAGGTGTCGAATCGAATAGAGCACAGCGCTTGAGAGATTATATTATTGCATTTAGCTGATAAAATGCTATTTTGTATTAATCACTATCCAACAATCTAAACTACCGATCTCATTGTATAAATTGGGAAGGCTTACCTTCAAGCAGGCCAAGGAAGCTGGACGGCAGTAGTGCGACTTGCGAGCGCAGGTGTCATTGAGAAAATTAGCCGAGGTATATACGAGGTCATTGAGCGGGGGCTGGGTCCTGCCACCAGAGATTTTGCAGTGGCGTGTATCTCCTTGACAAGATGCCGCTCCTCTAGCTCGTGCCGACTAGGGCAAGAAAGAGGCAATCGTCAGCGAAGCGGAGATAGTAACGCAAGGTCACGGTGTAGTCTAAAGATGTGCATTTCTGCATGGCGTCAAGAACGGTGCCAACCAGTTCAAGAAAGTCGTGGGAGGGTCGGGGGCTGGCAGATTACCCCCCTCACCATTGCATAGTGGGGGTTCCTTCCCAAAAGTTTACCAGGGTGTCTCTATAGATACCAAAGGTATCTATACCAACAATAAAATTGACGGCCAGACTACCGATGCTGTATTCTGGTGCCTGTAACGATACCTATGGTATCTATATGAGCACCAAACTACAGAACCTACTCACAACCTGGCCGCCCAACGCAGTTCGCACCGTCGCAGCTCTTAAGGCCGAAGGATTCTCCCAATCCCTCATCGCCAAGTACAAGCAGTTAGGATGGTTTTCGAGTTTCGGGGATGGGGCTGTCATAAAAAGAGGTGAGACTCCAACCATTCTCGGAGGTCTCTACGCTCTCCAGCACGATATGGGACTCTCGGTTCATCTTGGAGGATTGTCATCTCTTGAGTTGCTGGGCCGGGCCCACTTTGTACGACCCGGTGCGCAGCGAGTGTGGCTCTTTGGTGTTCCCAAGCGATTGCCGCGCTGGTTCACCAATCATGATTGGGGCGGCGAACTCAATTACACTTCAGCAGCACTCGTTTCTGACATGGAATCGGAAACTCTCATCGAGTATCGAGGAGGAGGGGGAGGATTTATGGTTCGTATTTCCAACGAGCTACGGGCAGTGTTCGAAGTGCTTGCGTGCGTTCCTGACAGAGTTGGGGTGGAGGAGGCAGGGGAACTTGTAAAAGGTTTGACAGCAAGTAATCCGCAAAAGGTGTCCGAGCTATTACGCGCTTGTAAATCGATTAAGGCGAAACGACTCTTTCTTGCCCTCGCCGATGCAGCGGGGCATGCCTGGATGCGTCACCTTGATTTAACGAGCGTAGATCTCGGGCGAGGCCCTCGTACTCTTGTGCGCGGTGGCAAGCTCCATAAGAAGTATAGGATAACGCTACCTGATTCGTTTCTGTCAGAGAGAGAGGGATGAAGGGGTCGCCATTTTACGGTCAGGTCGAGTTACTGCTAAGGGTTTTGCCTCTTGTAGCCAAGGAGGAGGTGTTTGCGCTCAAAGGCGGAACTGCCATTAACCTCTTTGTCAGGAATATGCCTCGGCTATCGGTTGATATTGATCTGACTTTTCTACCGGTGGTGGATCGGGAAACGGATTTTAACACGATCGGCCGTGCCCTCGCTCGTATCAAACAGCGCACAGAGAGCTCTCTGGCAAACGTCAAGGCCGAGCTTGTTACGGTTCGAGGATCTGCTGCTCCGACAAGTATGAATGTTGAATCACCGTCTGCTCGAATTAGAATAGAGGTGAATTTCGTTTTGCGTGGCACCGTATATCCTGCCGTAGTGCTACCATTGTGCCGACGCGCTCAAGATGAGTTTGAGCTGTTCTCTGAGGTGCAGACCCTTTCGGTCGCGGACTTGTACGGTGGCAAGCTGTGTGCCGCCCTTGATCGTCAGCACCCTCGCGACCTCTTTGACGTGAAGCTCCTTCTCGCTCATGAGGGAATTACAGAGGAGATACGTAAAGCATTTCTTGTGTATCTCATGGTGAGAACCCGCGACAGTCTGCCGTTGCCGTCCTGGAAGGGGTGGATTTCTAGGAACGTGACGATGAAGACGGCGACAATCAGGAGCGGATGAATCCGACGCAGCTCGCGGACCTCATTTAGCCACGCGACTAGCTCAGCTTGCTTCCCTCGATGCGGGTGGATGAGCCGATGCTTTCGATTGTGGCGACCTGGCGCAGCGCCTTGAGCCTTTCGGGCGCGAGCGTTCCCTAGGCGCGCCAGGCTCCCTTGAACTCGTCGAGTTCCGACAGCAGGGCAAGCAATTCCGGGGTGATGCGAATGGTGTCAGTTCTTGAAATTTGTAATCAGCCCCATGGCAGCTTTACACAGTTCGGGCAGTGCCACTGATAGGTCCCCTAATTTAACGGGTAATACATCAATCAAACGCTGGAGTGCTTGAATGGTCTTTTGGTCACATGACTGCGGCACTAGCGGAGTTTCTGGGGAACTTTTTCCCGAATCGTCAACGACACCAGCTCGATCGGCTAGATCGCTTAGTTCCACTCCATTTACACACGGGTATTCGGCAAGAAAATTGCGTTCAGGGGATTCGGCAATCTCATCGAGAACGGCTTCAATAGCGTAACCATCCATGCAACATTTCGCCTGTGGCCTATCCTGTTTGGCCTCTGAACAGAAACGCGACCGATCGTTGATGACCGGGCGATTCTCGTAGCTATTCCAATTGATGGACGAGAACGGAGCTGAGGTCGAGATTGAGTAGTTCATATGTATCCTTCAAACATAAAAAATTCTTCTGCGCCCGCTTCGACGTAGGCGGGTGCATATTGTTGGCTATAGGTAATGTAATCGGATGCTCTGCAATAAAAGTTGCTTGGTGATTTGCAGCGCCCAGGGCTAGGAAGAAACTCAGCATGCATAAACTTAACCTAACAACAAGAGGGCGCCAATCTGTCGCTACTGCACTGGCTCTCACAACCATTTTTTCGCTCGCAATGCTCATGCACAGGCCATGCCTTGGGAAAGTCCGCTCAGGCCTAAAGTAAGAGCTAAAGTGTAGCGCTCTAGTTTTTTTAGTTTCTGCATAAGGTGTCCTCATTTAAAGTTTCGGGCGCAAGATGCGCTCCGATGAGGACCATAGCATTGAGGGACTAAGAGAATTGGGGATCGCGAATGGGGCCCCTAGGGGAGAGAAAAAGTGTATAACTCTATTTTTGTAGTGGGATTACATTAGGCTTTATAAGCTGCCGCATCTTTGAATAAAAAGCAGAAGCGGTTTTTCAACAGGTTGGTCATTCCATACCCGTTAACGTGAGATAAGATTCCAAGATAAGACTGTAAAGACTGATTAAACGAATTTGAGTCAATCTCTCTGTCAAACGCACTTAGGTGTCGCTCCTCTAGCTTTCTTAGCATCCTGCGCTTGGTTGTCGTTCTAAGTGTTCGGT
>Ga0214921_10001644_pt1 | contig 37554 bp, 35 predicted proteins | sample LL1505_MetaG_FD_177992 | JGI IMG/M metagenome (GOLD analysis project Ga0214921, IMG submission 177992) | Freshwater microbial communities from Lake Lanier, Atlanta, Georgia, United States - LL-1505 | ecosystem: Environmental > Aquatic > Freshwater > Lake | place: USA: Georgia | collected...
TGACGGGAGGAGGAGCCAGCATTGCTTTGTAATGCTCAACGCTTCTAGGCAATACGCAACCGATTAATGAAATAAATAGAAGTATGTATATCGCGCTAAACCACGGCGAACCGTAAACATCAAAAAGTGATAGTCGGTCATACCAACTAGATAAACCAGGATTATTCGCAAAGAAATCACGTACCGCCATGGGGTTGGTAATTCTCTGCGGTATCAGCGAACCTGGGATTGCGGCAACGCCCATGAGCATCAACAGAATCAGCGCAGTGCGCATGCTTGTCAATTGGCGCCAAGCAAATCTCAATAAGCCAATGAAACCTAGCTCTGGAATTTCAACCTGATTAGTCATTAGATCACCGGAGCAAAATCTGAAATAAGTGAACGTAAAGAAATCATCAAATCTGCCCAGATTCCAGTCAATTGAAGGAGTCCGATAAGAATCAAGAGAACTCCGCCCACTTTTGAAACAACCCCGCCACGTTTGACCATAAATTTGCGGAAGGACTCTGATGCATCAAAGAAAATTCCAGTTGCGATAAATGGCAAACCTAAACCAAGACAATAGCCCAGAGAAAGTATTGCGCCGCGTAACGCACTCGATTCTTGGAATGCTAAAGCTTGAACGCTGGCTAAGGCTGGTCCAATACATGGTGTCCAGCCAACTCCGAAGAGGAATCCAAGTACTGGCGCGCCAATAAGACCACCATTTGTCGAAATTTTAGGTTTGATTGTTGGCATCAGTGGAAATGCCCCAAGAAATATCACACCCATTAAAATTGTAAATGCACCAAGCACTCTTGTGATTACCGCTTCATTAGCTGCAATGCGTGAGCCGATTTCACCAAACAAAGCACCGTATGACACAAAGAGTGCGGTAAATCCCAGAACAAAGAACAACGAGCCTAGAAAGACTTTTCCGCGTGATGTAGAAAAACCCGCTGCAAAGGAGAGATAGCCGGGAACTAGCGGAAGCACACATGGAGATAGAAATGAGATCAACCCGGCAAGTAGCGCAAGGGGAAATGCTGACAGTAAGAAACCGCTCATGAGATGGCTAACGATGAAGTCACTCATTCTGCACTGACTTTCTCAATCAATTCCGAGAGTGAAGCAACTGTGACGGCGCCAGATATTCGCGCAGCAACGTTACCTTTTTTATCAATCAATACAGTTGAGGGAATTGCGTTGGCAGGTAATGATTTTCTGAAACCAATCAATATTGCATCATCAATCAAAGTTGGATACGGCACTTCCCGCTTTCGAACAAATGCCTCGGCATTAACCGGATTATCGCGAGTTAAAATTCCAATAAATTCAACTTCTGGGTACATGCGAGCTGCCGCTGAAAGTGTTGGCTCTTCTGCGCGACAAGGTGAACACCAAGATGCCCATACGTTAACAACGGCAACTTTGCCCACCGTAAATGTGTAATTTGTGCCAAGTAGTGTCATGCCGGAAATCTTGGGTGCAGGGATTCGATCTGAAGATTTAATAAATGTAACTGCGCCACTTCCTGAAATAAAACTCTCTTGCGCCTTCGATGCTCCCCCGTTGCTGCATCCCGCAAGTAGAAATAACGGGATGAGTGCGAGGGCTATTTTCTTCATATTATTTCTGTGGCAGTAAATGTTTAGCAGGTTCTAAATAGGATGTTCCAGAAATCATGCCCTCATCATCGAAATGAATACTTGTGACTGAAGCTAGCGTGCATTCGCGTTTACGAGGATCGTGAAGTAGTCGTCTGCCTTCAATTGCACTTCTGGCAATCCAGATAGGAAGCTGGTGCGAAACGACAATCGCGTCTTTTCCACCTGCTGCTTTGTTGGCAGCAAATATCGCCGCAAGCATTCTTGAAATTTGTTCTTCATAAGGTTCTCCCCACGATGGTTTCCAGGGGTTATATAAATGTTTCCAGAAAGCTGGATGGCGTAATACGCCGCTACCTAATTCAAATTTCTTTCCTTCAAAAATATTTCCAGCTTCAATGAGCCGCTCATCCGTGTGAATATCAATCGAATGTGCGCGAGCAATTGGCGCTGCAGTTTCTTGCGCTCGTTGTAAGGGTGAAACATGAAGTGCGCCAAGATCAAGAGACTTCGACCAATCACCAACAACTTCAGCCATCTGCTGACCGCGCTGAGATAAACGCCATCCAGGTTGGCGGCCGTAGAGAATCTTCTCTGGATTTTCTACTTCACCGTGACGAATCACGTGCACTGTCGAGGTCATAGTGCTAATGATAAAGCGTCCATTTCTACCCTGTATCGCTAGGGTAGTGACATGGCACTCACCTCAAAACGAGCAGCCTTTTTCGATGTAGATAACACCCTCGTGCGGGGGTCGACGCTCTACTTTCTCGGGAGAGGTATGTACCAACGTGGCTTCTTCACCAAGGCCGACATCTCTCGCTTTGTCGTGGCAAATCTTCGATTTCGAATGACTGGAACCGAAAAGAAAGAAGTTATCGAAAAGTTTCAGAATGCAGCAACTGATTTTATTGGTGGACATAGGGTTGATGAGATTAAGAAAATTGGCGAAGAAATTTATGACCAATATGTATCTCCCAAACTGTGGCAAGGAACCTTCGAAATTGCTAAAGCGCATTTAGATAAGGGCGAAGAAGTTTGGTTAGTCACTGCAGCTCCACAAGATATGGCTGACATTATTGCCAGTCGACTTGGATTAACTGGCGCATTGGGCAGCAAGGCGTGTATTGAAGATGGAATGTATACCGGAGCGCTTGAAGGCAAATTACTCCATGGAATGGAGAAAGCACTCGCAATTAAAGTTTTAGCAAAGGATCATGGATTCGATTTAGTAGATTGTTACTCATATTCCGATAGCCACAATGACATCCCGCTTTTGCAAGCAGTAGGACATCCATCTGCAATTAACCCTGATGCAATTCTTCGCATTCGTGCACTTGCAGAAGGTTGGCCAATTCACGATTTTCGCCGAGCGAGATTTATCAATCGCTTGCTTGGTCCGGCAGTCAGCAGATTGGCTGCTGCTGCTACCTGGCTCACTCCGCGCAAACGCTGACCTAATTCGCGCCAGTACCTCACTTACCGCTATCGTTGGCAGGTTATGGAAATTCGCTCTTACGCCGATTATTTGCGCGCACTTGATGATGCTGCCTTTATTTCCATCTTTACTCATCGCCCAGATTTAGTAACACCAGTACCTCCAGATATTGCCAGCCTTGCAGTTCGCGCTTCATCTGCGCCAAGTCTTGCGCGTGCAGTCGATGGGCTCAACAAGTGGCAATTGCAAGTACTCGAAGCCTGCGCGGTTCTCAATGAACCTTTCTCTGAGAAAGAACTTACTTCCTGCACTGATAAATCTGCGATCTTTACTCTTCCAGGGCTCATTGAACGTGGACTCCTCTATCAAGATAAAGATGGGCTTCGTATCCCAACAACGTTGCGGGAAGTGCTTGGTAATGAAATTGCTGGCCTCGGTCCCGCTTCAATGGGTGCACTCAAATTAAAAAAGCTTGACGAAGCACCTGCATCCTCAAAGAAAGTTTTAGATGCCATGTTGTGGGGACCTCCCCGTGGAACTATCGGTGATATTAAAAAACCTGGTGCGGGCGTGCAATGGTTGTTGGATGAAAATTTCCTTATTCCTTTTAATCAGACAACTGTCGTACTTCCACGAGAGGTCGCAATTTATTTGCGAGGCAATAAAGTTCATCGCGAACTCGAGACCTTTGCTCCGCCCGTAACGGGTGAGTCAAGAAATCCAAAGAGCGTCCAATTAGCAGCGATTGCAAATATCACCACCTTCCTGCGTTGGACTGAAGAAGTCCTAAATTTTTGGGCTCAAGAACCACCTACTGCACTTCGCTCTGGCGGACTCGGGGTGCGCGATCTGAAAGAACTCTCCCTTCACCTCGGAGTCGATGAATCCTGCGCAGCTTTTGTTGCAGAAGTTTCATATCTTGCAGGTCTACTTACTATTGATCCCGACGACAAGATTCTGCCTACGCATCAATTCGATATTTGGCTTCTTCAGAATCCAGCCGTGAGATGGCAGCAATTACTTTCAGCGTGGTTAATTTCATCTCGTATGTCAGGTTTAGTTGGAAAAGAAGGAAGTAAGAACGTTGCACCTCTCGGACCTGAATTAGATAGATCACTAGCTGCTAGTACGCGAAAACTCGTCCTTAACCTTCTTTGCGAGAATTCAGAAATCGCTCCAGATTCACAATCACTTTATATGACAGCGCAATGGCTCATGCCAAATAAGCGTTCCGGCGGAGTTCAAGAGGATTACATTCTTTGGACTCTCCGTGAAGCCGAATGGTTCGGAATAACTGGCCAAGGAGCTATCTCTGCATACGGAATTGATTTCCTTAATGGTGGAGATAGCGCTGCCATTATTTCAGATTTGCCACAATCAGTTGATCACATATTGATTCAAAGTGATAACACTGCAATAGCCCCGGGTCCTTTAGAGCATGAAGTTGCCCAAGAACTCGCACTCATTGCAGATATTGAATCTCGTGGTGGGGCGACTGTCTACAGATTCTCAGAAAGTTCAATTCGCCGTGGTCTTGATCATGGCCGTACAGGTGAAGAAATTACAAAGTTCCTTAAAAAAACTTCCAAGACCCCAATGCCACAACCACTCGAATATCTCATTGCAGATGTTGCCAAGAAACATGGCAAGTTGCGGGTAGGAAATACTGTCTCCTTTATTCGATGTGAAGATTCCGTCCTCATTACCCAGATCCTTGGAGATAAACGTTTAGATGTTTTGGGGTTTCGAAAAATTGCTCCGGAAGTTCTTATATGTGGCCATGATGCTGCAGAAGCAATGAGCGTACTGCGAAGTTTTGGTTATCTACCTGCGGGAGAAGATTCCAGGGGACTATTACTAAGCGGTCCTCGAATTCAACGTGCTCAAACAAAGGCGCGTCCACCGCGCATTATTGGTGAGATTGATAAACCAGATGAAATCCAAATTCAGAATGCGCTTCGTGCACTTCGAACCGGGGAAAAATCAAGTCGTAAGCAGAGCACCATGAGAAATATTGCAACAGAGGCTCTGGGATCTTTACCCCGCACAACTGCAAATGAGACTCTCGAACTTTTAAGTGGCTACCTTCAAAATCAACCCGCGACTTCATTATCAATCGGTTATGCAGATAACAACGGTCTTGTTTCTCATCGCATCGTCGACCCACTAAAATTATCTGCCGGCTCACTTATTGCCCGCGATCATGCGACAGGCGAAGTTCAAACCTTCAGAATTGCGCGAATTACAGGAGTGGCAGCGTTATGACGAGCGAGAAGGAGTCCAAATACGGCAGACTTGAGCCTATGTTGGCAGCCCTAGAAGCACTTGTTCGCTGCGAATCACCCAGCGAAGATATTGGCGCCTGCCGTGCTGTTGTCACTCTTGCAAGTGATATCGCAACTCGAGTACTTGGAATACCCGCGCAGATTAAAGAGATTGAAGGCAGACCTGTCTTTTGGTGGGGCGCAGAAAAACCAGATGTATTACTTCTTGCTCACCTCGACACGGTGTGGCCAATCGGTTCATATCAACCACTGTGGGAGATCAATGGTGATGTTCTCCGTGGTCCTGGAACTTTCGATATGAAGGCTGGATTTGTTCAGGCACTCTTTGCACTCAAAGGTATTGAAGGTTCAGTTGCACTTGTCGGTACAACTGATGAAGAAACTGGAAGCCATTCCTCTAAAGCGCTCATTAAAGAATTATCTTCGCAAGCAAAAGCGGTCCTTGTACTAGAAGCTTCACTGAATGGAAAGGTGAAGACTGGTCGTAAGGGAACTGCGATGTATCAAATTTCGGTTCGCGGACTTGCATCTCATGCTGGACTTGAACCTGAAAAGGGCGTCAATACAACTACTGAAATTGCGCATGCAATCTTAAAGTTAGCAGCTTTAGAAAATCCTGAGCATGGAACAACTGTCGTGCCGACGCTCCTTCATTCTGGAAATACCACCAATACTGTTCCCGACTTAGCAATCCTGGATATCGATGCACGATCTTTCTCTCAAGCAGAGCTTGAAAGAGTTGATAGAGAAATAAAATCTTTTACCGCCGTCAATCCTCGGGCAAAGATTGAAGTAACAGGTGGTCTTAATCGCCCACCATTGCAACCAACATCGACACAAGCTCTCTATGAACGAGCCGAAAAAGTTGCGGCAGCGATGGGTATGTCACCTCTTGGCTCTGCCGAAGTTGGCGGAGCAAGCGATGGAAATTTTGCTGCAGCTGCAGGAGCACAAGTACTCGATGGCCTGGGTGCTATCGGTGGTGGTGCACATGCACCGAATGAGTGGGTTAGTATCAAATCTATGCAAGAACGTAGCGATTTCCTCCATGCACTTATTAAGGACATTCTTTCGTGACCGATGGACCGCTCATTGTTCAGAGCGATAAGACAATTCTCTTAGATGTAGATCATCCACTTTCCACCGAATGCCGTCGGGCAATTGCTCCATTTGCCGAACTAGAGCGCTCCCCTGAACATATTCATACCTATCGCTTAACAAATCTAGGTCTCTGGAATGCACGTGCTGCTGGCCATGACGCTGAATTAGTTATCGACACTCTGATTAAATATTCTCGCTACGCAGTCCCACATTCACTTCTTGTAGATATCGCCGAAACCATGTCACGGTATGGGCGCTTACGTCTTGAAGCAGATCCCGTGCATGGACTCATTCTGGTCACAACTGATACAGGTGTATTAGAAGAGGTAATTCGTGCCAAGAAGATCGCGCCGCTTCTCGGTGTCCGGATTGATAAAGAAACTATTGCGGTACACCCAAGTCAACGCGGACAAATTAAGCAATCCCTTCTTCGCCTTGGTTGGCCAGCTGAAGACTTCGCGGGTTATGTCGATGGTCAAGCGCATGACATTGCACTTAAAGAAGATGGCTGGAAGATTCGCCAGTATCAAGAACATGCCGCCGAAGGATTTTGGCATGGTGGTTCAGGTGTTGTAGTTCTGCCATGCGGAGCTGGAAAGACAATTGTGGGTGCCGCGGCAATGGCGCATGCAAAGGCCACCACTTTAATCTTGGTGACAAATACGATTGCTGCTCGTCAATGGCGAGAAGAGCTCTTAAAGCGAACAACTCTTACTGATGAAGAAATCGGTGAGTACTCGGGATCTAAGAAAGAGATTCGTCCAGTAACGATTGCTACATATCAAGTAATGACCAAGAAGAAGAATGGTGTGTACGCCCATTTAGATCTCTTTGATACCCATGACTGGGGTTTAATTATTTACGATGAAGTTCATTTATTGCCTGCGCCAATCTTCCGTTTTACCGCAGATATTCAATCCCGCCGCCGCCTTGGTTTAACTGCAACGCTGGTGCGCGAAGATGGCATGGAGGGTGAAGTTTTCTCACTCATCGGCCCTAAGCGATTTGATGTCCCGTGGAAAGAGATTGAAGCTCAGGGCTACATCGCACCTGCTGAATGTGTTGAAGTTCGCGTGAATTTAACTGAAGCAGAACGCTTGTCATATGCCACAGCAGAACCTGAAAATCGTTATCGCTATTGCGCAACAACTCGTACCAAACGAAATGTTGTCGAAGAGATTGTTGCCCACCATGCAAATGAGCAAATTCTTGTCATCGGACAGTATTTAGATCAATTAGATGAGCTCTCTGAAACTCTTGGCGTTCCAGTCATCAAAGGAGATACGCCACAGAAAGAACGCGAACGACTCTTCGCCGCATTTCGTACCGGCGAAATTAAGTGCTTAGTTGTTTCGAAGGTAGCAAACTTTTCAGTTGATTTACCCGAGGCAACAATTGCAGTACAGGTATCTGGAGCATTTGGATCTCGACAAGAAGAAGCGCAACGACTGGGTCGAATTTTGAGACCTAAATCAGATGGCCGCGGTGCAATATTTTATTCAGTAGTTTCACGCGACACTATCGATCAAGATTTTGCACAGAACCGTCAACGCTTCCTTGCCGAACAAGGTTATTCCTATCGAATTATTGATGCTGACGATATTTTTCAAGGGAAGTTCTAAAGCGTTCTTCATCTACTTTGTAGAAGTCGTGATGTTCACCATTGATATGAATTACCGGAACTTGCGTTCCGTATAACTTCTCTAGATCTGGTTTCTCATCGATGTATAAAATTTCAAGTGAAAAATCCAACTCATCGCGTAGGCCCGCCAAAATACTCTCCGCATTTTCACAAAGATGGCACCCTTGGCGCGAATATAGAGTGACCGTGACCATGACTGCATTCTCGCATCCTGATAGCGTTGCCCGCTATGAGAGCCCGTTTTTATAGAAAGTTGAGCGCTCTCAGCGTTATATCTCTTGCACTTTCATTTCTCTTACCCGTACAAGCTCATGGACTCTCACTCTTTAAAGTTGCGCCATCAACTGTGTGGGGCCATACCTATGCGGGATCAGCAACGCAAAGCACTCAAAGCCGTCCTCCTAAAGTTGTACATCTTGAACAGAAATCTAAATTTACTGTTACCTATAAAAATTTTCCCGAGTGGGCAAAGAAAGATTTACAAGCGGCAGTTGATGTTTGGCAAGCAAATTTTGCTTCATCGGTTCCCATCACAATCGATGCTACTTGGGGACGATCTGCTTCCTATGGAATCTTAGGTAGTGCGCGTCCCGGAAATTATTACTCGGAGTTTTCAGGAGCACCCGATCAAACTCTCTGGTATCCATCTGCGCTTGCGAATGCGCTAGCAGGTAAAGATTTAGATCCAGATAATCCAGAGATGCTGATCCAAGTTAATTCGATTGCTAACTGGGATACCCGAAATGATGGAGCGCCAAGTAGGAGTGAGTACGACCTTCAATCTGTCTTCCTTCACGAAATGGCACACGGGCTTGGATTTCTTTCCACAGATTCTTATGACAAATTCTTCGGATACGGAAATATTGAACAACCAACTCCTTTTGATGCTTATGCGCAAACTTCCGATGGCAGACGTCTCTCTGATTTGCCATCTCCATCGATAGAACTTGGTAAAGCGATGACATCTACTTTGGTCTGGTCTGGTTCACTCGGAATCGCTGCTAACGGGGGAGTGAAACCAATTCTCTATACACCTGCGCGCTACGAGGAAGGCTCCTCAGTAAGCCACCTTGATGAGACTACATATAACTCATCTGCACTAAACAGAATTATGACTCCGAATCTTGAAGCGGGAGAAACATTTCGGGAGCCTGGCCCCTTACTTCTTGCAATGATGGAAGATTTACGACGCAAACCTCCCGTTGGAGTTGCTGTTGGAATTCCACAAACCGTACGAAATGCTGCGGCCCTTATTTCCGATGGAGCTGCAATAGTTACCTTTGATCCACCAGCGAATGCTCGCTCTGCTCAAATAACCAGTTATTCCGTGAAAAATATTAAAACTGACCAGGTAAAGAGTTCAACTGATTCACCGATTACTTTTACGGGGCTAAAAAATGGCACCAGTTATACCTTTAGCATTACTGCTATCAATTCGAATGGGGCATCAGAGGCAGTAGTTACTACCCCAACAACACCACAACAATCATGGAAGAGCGTGGTGATAGATCCTGCATCGTCAGCAAAAAACGTTACGAGTATTAATTTCAACGGCATGCCAACGCTTATTTATTCAGATGCTAAATCTGGCAACCTCAAACTTGCATCTTGGGACGGAAAGATTTGGAAGAGGTTAATTATTGATGGTGCCGGTGGAAGCGGGGCTCGCACTAAGAGTGCAATTACCAGCCCAATCTCTGCCTGTGTAAATGGATCAGGTATTAAGCAGACCCTGCACCTCTTTTACTCGGAAAGCCAGGATCGCGATCTCCATTATGCAAAATATGATGGGAAGAGATTCTCATTTGAGATTGTTGATGGAAATGGTTCTGCAGTAAATGATTACAAGGATTTGGTTCGAGTTCGTACTGCAAGTGATGTGAGCATTTCAAGCGCCTGTGTTGCAACCGCCGGCGGTATCCAAGTCTTTTATCGAGATGAGAGCCAGGGAATTTTGCTAGGTGCGACTAAGGCAATTAACACTTCAGAATGGAGATACGAGTTAGTAGATGGAGATCGTAAAACTGATGGGCGTTCTACGGGAGATGTTGCTTTCCACTTAAAGGCTGCATTCGATGGTAAGAAGACTTACGTTATTTATGATTCAGTACTGACTATCAATCAGAAGAAGGAAGCCACTTCAGGAGAAGTGCGCGTTGCATCCCGAGACACGTTTTCTGGTTCTGCCTGGAGCTATTTCAATCTAGATACATCAGGATCAGTAGTTCCAATGACTGGCTATGATGTTTCGATTGTTAAAACACTCGATGGAATTGTGGCGAGTTGGATGATTGCAGCTCCGACAAGTATTCCTAATCCCAATATGATCCGATGGAGCATTCTTCAGCCAGCAGCTGAGCAAAATGTTGCCGCCACTACAAATTACGGGGCTCCCAGCAAATTCCTCAATATTGATGGCTCATCCATCGCATTTAACTGCGCCAAGCGCCTGTGTGTTCTCGATAGATCAAAACCTGCCCAAACGATTAGCTTGGTCTCAACAGAGGAGAACTCTGAAGGAATCTCATCTGCATGGATTGTAATTAATCACGTTCGATATCTAGTAGCTGGCTATAAAGGCCAGCTATCAATGTTCCGCCCTTAACTAGACTTTTTAATTTTAGCGGTTAGCAAGTTTAAAGATTGAAGTGCTTCCATCGGTAGCTTTTGCCAGACCGACAATACCTAACTCCTTTGAATAGGTTATCGAAATTGGATAACTTAACTCCGTTGAGCCATATGCGTTAGATATTAGGCCTTTTGAATCAAAGCCAAGTAGTAAGAATTGAATACCAGTTGGTTTCCAGCCAATTACATTATTAATTGCTGCCCTTGATCCAAGTGCTGCATATGTCGTGACACCTGTGGCGATTGCCGCTGAGGCACCGTTAGATGGAATTCGAATTGTCCAGGAAGGCACAAAGGTAGATGAAAATTTTGTTACGGCAGTTTCTATCACTTTCCCAGTTTTAACATAGCCACTTAAGAGTAGAGAGGAATCTGCTGAGATCCATGAGCGATCTCCCTTTATTGCAGAACTTCTTACAAGGGATGTGATAACTCCAGTTTTTGATACTTTCATCAGGATTCCATCACGTACTCCAGCTAATTTCTTTTTGGCAAGTGCTTCAGAGCTTGAACCAAAAATGCTGGTACTTCCATCGCTATTTCGCACAACTGCGCTAAACGTTGTCTTACTCGTTCCTATCTGAATCACTTTTCCAAAAGTTCCCGCACTTGTCATGGTTTGCACGAAAGGAGAATCATGAATGTGGCCAACAATCGATACTCCTGTGCCATTGACTGAAATAGCGCTAATTAGACCCGGAATATCCTGTGGCGAAAGATAGGTGGCCAATACATCTCCGACTGGAGAAATTTTCCACACAGTGAGTTGGTTTGAATCACCCCGTAACTGTTGCACAGCTTCGATAGGAACTGAATCAGGATTTTCGGCAACTACTGGGGCGGTGGCTGTTTCAACAATTACCTTCTCTGCCGAGAAGCCAGCAAGCCAAATATTTCCAGCAGTATCCACACTCGCGCTCATAGCCACTTCATCTACGCCAGAATCAATGGTTTTTTGCCATTGTTGGGCTCCGCTAGCATCCACTGCGTTCAGCACAATATTTGAATTCATGGCATCTGTATTTGAAATCGTAATAATTGATGATCCAGAAAGAACCAGCAACTCCGCATCTGGCGCGGCTATTGCTCTATCTAATTTCTTCACCACAATATTTTTTTGAACTGCTTGTGCAGGTGTAGCCAGAGCAAGTGCAACTACTAATAAAAGAACTAATCTTTTCATTACTGTGCGAGTTCTTCAGACCGTCTCGCCGAAGCTGCCATGGCCTTCGCAACTATCTCTGAGATGCCTGCCTCATTGAAAACTTCTAACGCTTCTGCAGTCGCGCCTTTGAGGCTAGTCACTTTTTCGCGAAGTCTGGTGGGAGTTTCACCTGATTCTTCAAGGAGCGTTGCTGCACCAACGATTGTTTGAATAGTTAAAGTAGTTGCATCCTCGCGCGAAAGCCCAAGTTCAACTGCGCCATCAACCATCGCCTCAACAAATCTAAAGAAATATGCAGGTCCCGAACCACTTGTTCCAGTCAGCGCATTTTGTAGTTCTTCTGGAATCTCAATAGATTTTCCAGTTGCTGCTAATAACTGAACGATAAATTCTTTCTGGGATTGCGTAACGCCATCGCTGAGTGAATAGCCAGCCATCCCTTTTCCAACAAGAGTTGGGGTGTTCGGCATCACTCGCGCAATGGATCGATGTCCGCCAAGACCAGCAGAAATTCCAGCAATTGTCTTGCCAGCTAAGAGTGAGAGAACCAGAGTGTTAGCAGATAGGTGTGGGGCAATCTCGGACATGAGATCAGTGAGTCCTTGTGGTTTGATACCAAGAATTAATACATCTGAGGCCGATACCGCATCTGCGAGTGACTTAACGAGAACTCCGTACCGTTGTGATAGCTCCAATCCGCGTTCTTCACGACGTACAACAACAGCAATAGCAGATGGCTTCATGCCAGAGCGAATAAGGGCTGCAATAAATGCTTCACCCATTGTTCCGGCACCGATAATTGCTACCTGATTGATGCCATCGTAATTAGCCATGGCGAAAGAGTACGCGTAGGCTCTGCGACTATGTCAGAGATAAAGCCAGGTTTCGCGCGTGACTGGGTCGAATTCACAGATCCAAATGATGAAGAAGAAATCTTCAAGTGTGACCTCACCTGGTTGACCTCGTTCTGGACCTGCATTTATGGCGATGGCTGCCAAGGTGTTTTTAAGGATCGCCCCAATGACGGTTGCTGCACCGAAGGTGCAATGTATTCCGATGAAGATGATGAAGAGCGCGTACGTAAAGCTGCGGAATTCTTGACTCCAGATATGTGGCAATTTTATGAAGAAGCTCGCCCAAAGAAACCAGGCGGCCAACTTCGCATTACAGATTTAGATGAAGATAAAGAACGCAAAACTCGTACCGTCAATGATGCCTGCATCTTTCTTAACCGTAAAGGACATGAGGCTCCAGGATTTACTGGCGCATTTGGTTGCGTACTTCACCATCTTGCACAAAAGCGCAACATCCACTTTGTAGATACAAAACCAGATGTCTGTTGGCAACTTCCACTTCGCCGCAGTTATGAAACTCGTGAAGTCGGCGAGCGCGAATATTCGGTAACAGTAATTGGTGAATATGAACGTCTCGGTTGGGGCGATGGCGGAGATGATTTCGATTGGTATTGCACAAGTAATACCGACGCGCACATTGGTAGCGAACCTGTCTATATTTCAAATAAGGCCGAACTTCAGCAGTTAATGGGTAAAGATGCTTATGCAATCTTGGCCGAGCATTGCGATCGGCGCGTGCAGGGCATCAAAGATGCGCAGGCACGCTCGCTTCCTCTCTTCATCATTCAACACCCAGCAACAATCGCCGCCGGTAAGTAGTCGGTTCTCTGGTCTAATCTACGACTATGGCCAAAGTTGAGAAGGATCCATATCGCTGTTTTGAATGCGGTTGGACATCGCAAAAATGGGTCGGCCGCTGCGGTGAATGCCAAGCTTGGGGAAGCGTTGAAGAGTTAGCCGCTCCTAAGAAACTTTCGCTCGTTGCAGGTTCAGTCACTGCAAAAGCAACCCCTATCGGCGATGTTGATCTATCTGCAGCACATGCAAAACCAACTGGAGTCTCAGAACTGGATCGCGTACTCGGTGGAGGATTAGTTCCGGGGGCGGCGATACTTCTTGCTGGTGAACCCGGAGTCGGTAAATCCACGCTCCTACTTTCAGTCGCAGCGCAAAGTGCAGCTAAGGGAATTCCTGCGCTCTATATCTCGGGCGAAGAATCCGCATCGCAAGTTCGCCTTCGCGCCGAGCGCATCAAGGCAATTGATCCGCAACTCTTTCTCGCTTCAGAGACAGATTTAGGTGCGGTCATCGCACATATCGATGCCGTTAAACCACAGCTTGTCATCATCGACTCAGTTCAAACAATTGGTTCATCAACTGCAGATGGTTCACCTGGTGGCGTTACTCAAGTTCGCGAAGTTGCCGGCGCTCTTATTCGTATCTGTAAAGATCGCGATATCACTCTTCTACTCGTTGGCCACGTGACAAAAGATGGCTCAATTGCCGGGCCACGACTTCTTGAACATATTGTCGATGTCGTTCTGCAATTTGAAGGCGAACGTCATTCCCGCCTTCGCCTCATCCGAGCAATCAAGAATCGTTTTGGTGCCAGTGATGAGGTTGGTTGCTTTGATCTCAGTGATACCGGAATTGAAAGCGTTTTAGATCCCACCGGACTCTTTACATCGAGACATACTGAACCCGTTCCCGGCACATGTGTGACTGTCACACTCGAAGGTCGACGTCCGCTACTTGCCGAGATTCAAGCGTTAGTCAGCGCTGGCCGTGAAAGTGATTTTGGAAATGCCCGTCGAGTAACAAGTGGTCTTGATTCTGCTCGCACATCAATGACCTTAGCTGTTCTTGAACTTCGTGCAGGTGTACGCGTTGGTGGGCGTGATGTTTATGCAGCAACAGTTGGTGGCATGAAGATGTCTGAACCCGCAGCCGATCTAGCACTTGCTCTTGCTGTGGCATCTGCTGCAAAAGCTTTAGCCCTTCCTGCTGATCTTGTTGCAATCGGTGAAGTTGGTCTTGCTGGTGAAATTCGCAAAGTCAGTGGAGTTTCACGCAGGTTAGCTGAGGCATATCGCCTTGGTTTTAAACGCGCATTAGTTCCAGCAGGGTCAGATGTGAAAATTGATGGCATGGAGATTGTTGAAGTATCGCGGCTAGATCAAGCGCTGCAGCGAGTAAAAATCACTGGCGATTAATGTACGAGAAAGAAATTATCGCCTGGTTTAAGAAGAATCAGCGAGATCTTCCGTGGCGTAAGACTGATACCTGGGGCGTTTTAGTCTCCGAATTTATGTTGCAGCAAACTCCCGTCAACCGAGTTCTGCCTGTCTATACCGAGTGGATGAAGCGCTGGCCAACGCCAGCTGCCCTAGCAAAAGCAACTCCTGCCCAAGTGATTACAGCATGGGGGCGTTTGGGATACCCGCGTCGCGCACTTCGCTTACATGAATGTGCCAAAGTTATTACGCAACAATATAAAGGTGTTATTCCAGATACAGAAGTAGAACTACGTGCCCTTCCCGGCATCGGTGAATACACCGCAGCTGCAATGATTGCATTTGCATTTAGCGGCCGTTCGCTGGTTCTTGATATCAATATTCGACGACTCTTTGCCCGCATCTTCGATGGAGTGCAATCACCAAAACCATCAGCAACTAAAGAAGAAAAATTTAGATACGAAGTACTCATTCCTAAGAAAGATGCTCATCTGTGGGCCGCTGCAACGATGGAACTCGGTGCACTGGTCTGTACTTCGCAATCACCCAAGTGTGGAATCTGCCCTGTTGCTAATGAATGCACGTGGCGTAGTTTGGATTATCCGCAATCAGATCAAGTAAAGCGCACTCAGACCTGGCATGGCACAGATAGGCAATGTCGCGGAACAATTGTGCAGGCACTTCGCGAGAATGATGTGCTTACCAAATCGCAGATTGATCAGTTATGGGATGTGCCCTCTCAATTAGAGAAGGCGCTGCTGACACTCCTTGATGATGGACTCATCGAAGCTCGAGGTAGTTCCAAGTTTTCGCTTCCGCGAAATTAATTAAGCAGTTGGTGCTTCCGCTAAATCTTCTGGACTATCAGGTGTCGCAACCTTTGCTGATCCTGCGAAAGTGAACTTGGCATCTGCGCCTTCACCTTCGACATCGACAAGAACAATTTCTCCTGCCTTAAGTTCGTTAAAGAGAATTCGCTCTGAGAGTGAATCTTCAATTTCACGTTGGATAACACGACGCAGTGGACGTGCACCTAAGAGTGGGTCATAACCACGGACTGCAAGTAAATCTTTTGCAGCCTGTGTTAATTCAATGCCCATATCTTTTGCCTTAAGGCGATCATCCAAGCTAGCAATCATGAGATCAACAATCTGAATAATCTGATCTCGTGTGAGCTGGTGGAAGACGATTACATCATCGATGCGGTTCAAGAACTCAGGACGGAAGTGGTTCTTGAGTTCGTCCTGAACTTTGCCCTTCATGCGATCGTAATTTGTTAGATCATCCTCAGCATTAGCAAAACCAAGACCTAGTGACTTCGAGATATCTCGTGTTCCAAGGTTTGTTGTCATGATGATGACCGTGTTCTTAAAGTCGACTGTGCGACCTTGAGCATCAGTCAGACGACCATCTTCTAGTACCTGGAGAAGTGAGTTAAAGATATCTGGGTGTGCCTTTTCAATTTCATCAAAGAGCACTACTGAGAATGGGCGACGACGAACCTTCTCAGTTAACTGTCCACCCTCGTCATATCCAACATATCCTGGAGGAGAACCAAAGAGACGTGATGCTGTGTGACGTTCTGAATATTCAGACATATCGAGCTGAATCAACGCAGTCTCATCACCAAAGAGGAATGAAGCAAGTGTGCGTGAAAGTTCTGTCTTGCCTACACCAGAAGGACCGGCAAAGATAAATGAACCACCAGGACGCTTAGGATCTTTAAGTCCTGCGCGGGTACGGCGAATAGCTTGTGAGAGAGCTTTGATTGCTTGATCTTGTCCGATAACACGGCGATGAAGTTCATCTTCCATGCGAAGCAGACGGGCTGTCTCTTCTTCAGTTAATTTAAATACCGGAATTCCAGTAGATGCTGATAGCACCTGAGCAATGAGTTCTTCATCAACTTCAGTAACCTTATCAAGATCCGTTGATTTCCAATTCTTTTCAGCTTCTTGCTTTTCCAGGATCAGAGTCTTCTCTTTATCGCGAAGAGCTGCTGCGCCTTCAAAATCTTGTCCATCAATTGCAGATTCTTTCGCTTTGCGAGCTTCAGCAATCTTGTCATCAAATGCGCGTAGCTCTGCTGGCGCGGTCATACGCTTAATGCGAAGACGTGAACCTGCTTCATCAATCAAGTCGATTGCCTTATCTGGAAGGAATCGATCTGAAACATAACGATCTGCCATATTTGCAGCTGCTGCAAGTGCGCCATCGGTAATGGATACGCGGTGGTGAGTTTCGTAGCGGTCACGAAGACCCTTAAGAATTTCGATTGTGTGAGCAACTGATGGCTCTTTTACTTGGATTGGCTGGAAACGACGCTCTAAGGCAGCATCTTTTTCGATGTGCTTGCGATATTCATCCAGCGTTGTTGCACCAATTGTCTGGAGTTCGCCACGTGCCAGCATTGGCTTCAAGATGCTTGCTGCATCGATTGCACCTTCTGCTGCTCCTGCGCCAACAAGTGTGTGGATTTCATCGATAAAGATAATGATATCGCCACGAGTTTTAATCTCTTTCAGAACTTTCTTGAGGCGCTCTTCAAAATCTCCGCGGTAACGTGATCCAGCAACAAGGGCACCAAGATCTAGTGAGTAGAGCTGCTTATCTTTGAGAGTTTCAGGAACATCATTCTTTGCAATTGCTTGTGCAAGTCCTTCAACCACGGCAGTTTTTCCAACACCTGGTTCTCCGATTAATACTGGGTTGTTCTTTGTGCGACGAGAAAGAATCTGCATAACGCGTTCGATTTCAAGTTCGCGACCAATTACTGGATCAAGTTTTCCTTCACGAGCTGCAGCTGTGAGGTTGCGACCAAATTGATCAAGAACCAATGAAGTTGATGGAGTTCCTTCTGCAGGTCCACCTTGTGTGACAGCTTCCTTTCCTTGATAACCCGAGAGAAGTTGAATTACTTGTTGACGAACGCGATTGAGATCTGCGCCAAGTTTTACAAGAACTTGAGCTGCAACACCTTCGCCCTCACGGATAAGACCAAGCAGGATGTGTTCTGTTCCAATGTAATTGTGACCAAGTTGAAGTGCTTCGCGAAGTGAGAGTTCAAGAACTTTCTTTGCACGAGGAGTAAATGGAATATGGCCACTTGGTGCTTGCTGACCTTGTCCAATAATTTCTTCTACTTGTGCGCGAACGCCTTCTAGTGAAATTCCAAGAGATTCAAGACCTTTAGCAGCAACGCCTTCACCTTCGTGAATGAGTCCGAGGAGGATATGTTCTGTGCCGATGTAATTGTGGTTGAGCATGCGTGCTTCTTCTTGAGCAAGAACTACGACTCGTCTGGCTCGATCGGTAAAGCGCTCAAACATGGGCTGACTCCTTCTATTTCTCACGTGCTTCTGGTTCTGCGATAAGCCTATAACCCAGCGTAGGGAAGGCGCGAGGTGGAAAGCTTGCTGTCTCGTAGAACCCTAAATATGGGGCAAATATTCCCTCGGGTGGCTAGAGGTTGAGCAGCATTCGGGTGTTGCCCAGGGTATTTGGCTTCACAGATTCCAGATCCAGGAATTCGGCAACACCGGCGTCATAGGAGCGCAAAAGCTGCTGATAGACATCGTGATCTACGGGTGTTCCCTGAATTTCTTCAAAGCCATGGCGACCAAAGAATTCGGTTTGAAAGGTAAGACAGAAAATTCGTTGGACGCCTACTTCGCGTGCTCGTTCGATAATTCTTTCAAGAATCTTATTTCCGATACCTTGCTTGTGCATGCTCTTAACAACTGCAACAGTGCGAACTTCAGCTAAATCTTCCCAAAGAATATGAAGTGCTCCACACCCAACAACTTTTCCATCGAGTTCGGCAACAGTAAATTCCTGCACACTCTCAAAGAGAGTAACTGTCTCCTTAGTTAACAATTTCTTCTCTGTTGCATACGAATCAATAAGTTCGCGGATGGCCTTTACATCAGTTGTTCGGGCAGCTCTTATGACCAACATTGTTAATCAGCTTCGGGCTTTACTAGTGGAAATAAAATAGTTTCTCGGATGCCAAGTCCGGTGAGCGCCATCAGCAATCGATCAACACCCATTCCCATTCCGCCCATTGGAGGCGCTCCAAATTCCATGGCGCGCAAGAAATCTTCATCAACTTGCATCGCTTCTAAATCACCTTTTGCACCAAGTTGTGATTGTTCAATCAAACGTTCGCGTTGAATAACTGGATCGATAAGTTCTGAGTAACCTGTCGCCAATTCAAAACCATCAACGTAGAGATCCCATTTTTCAACAACGCCAGGGATTTCCCGGTGTCCACGAACTAAAGGTGAAGTATCAACTGGGTAACCCATGACAAATGTTGGTTCGATTAACTTATCTTGTGCAACGTGCTCGAAGATCTCTTCTGCAAGCTTGCCAGTTACCCACTTTGGGTCGATTTTCATACCGAGTTTGGTGGCAACTTTTTTAAGATCATCGATAGAAGTCAGCGCTGTGATTTGCTCTCCCACGCCTTCAGAGATTGCGTCATAGAGAGAAATCTCTTTCCACGTCCCACCAAGATTGGCTTGTCTTCCATCATGATGCGTCACTACATGAGAACCTGCTACTGCCATTGCCGCATTTTGAATAAGTTCGCGAGTGACATCTGCGATTGAACGCCAATCACCGTAAGCCATATATGACTCAACCATGGCAAATTCGGGTGAGTGGGAAGAGTCAGCGCCTTCATTGCGGAAGTTACGGTTAATTTCAAATACCCGCTCCATGCCACCGACAACACACCGCTTAAGGAAAAGCTCAGGTGCAATACGCATATATAAATCCATGTCATAGGCATTACTGAAAGTCTTAAATGGGCGAGCTGCCGCACCACCATGCATTACCTGCAACATGGGAGTTTCAACTTCAATAAAACTTTGATTGGTAAAAGTTTCGCGAAGCGAACGCATTACCGCTGGACGCATCCGCGCTGCAGCGCGAGCTTCCGGGCGCACAATGAGATCGACGTAGCGCATGCGAACACGAGTCTCTTCAGACATAGGTTTGTGATCATTAGGAAGTGGACGAAGTGATTTAGATGCTAACGCCCAAGAGTTGGCAAGAATAGAAAGTTCGCCGCGCTTAGAAGTAATGATTTCGCCGGTAACAGAGACCATATCTCCAAGATCGATATCTGATTTCCAGGCATCGAGCTGATCTTGACCAACTTTATCGAGTGACAACATCGCTTGAAGTTCAGTGCCGTCACCTTCTCGAAGAGTGGCAAAACAAAGTTTGCCTGTGTCGCGCTTAAAGATAATTCGACCTGTAAGGCTTTCTACATCTCCTGTTGCAACATCAATCTCGAGTCCGGTGTACTTTTCGCGAACTTCCTTGAGAAATTTAGTGCGAGGCACTGCAACTGGATATGGCTCAATTCCACGCTCAAGAAGGCTGGCACGCTTCTCGCGACGAATCCGAAGTTGCTCGGGTAGATCGTCGTCTTGTGCCGGTGGATTTTCGTTAGTCATAGTGGCGCTGAGTCTACCGGTGTGTAGTTCAGCTCGGGATGTTCTTCTCGTGAATAAGTCGAAGTCCAATCAGGGTCAAATCTGGCTCATGCTCATCGATTGTTTCTGAAACGCCAATCATTAAGGGTGCCAGTCCACCTGTAGCAATCACTGTTGGGGCCTGCTTATAACTATCGGCAAGTTCTAAAGTAATTCTTTCAACCAATCCATCAACTTGGCCTGCGAATCCAAAGATAGTTCCAGATTGCAAGGCTTCAACTGTATTTTTACCGATTACATTCTTAGGGCGAATTAATTCAACTTTGCGCAACTGCGCGGCGCGTGCAGCCAATGCATCTACAGAGATTTCGATTCCTGGGGCTAGCGCTCCCCCTAAGAATTCTCCTTTGGGAGATACGACATCGAGGTTTGTTGAAGTTCCGAAATCAACAACAATTGCTGGTCCTCCGTAGAGAGTGTGAGCTGCCAAAGTGTTAACGATTCGGTCAGCACCAATTTCTTTTGGGTTATCTACAAGTAGTTGCACACCTGTCTTTGTTCCTGGTTCAACAATAGTTACTGGAATATCGTGAAAATAAGTATCAATCATGGTGCGAAGTTCGCGCAGAGTCGCCGGCACTGTAGAACAGATGGAGAGGCCACTGACTTTGTAGCCAGATACTAATGCGCTGTATTGAAGCCAAAGCTCATCTGCCGTTGTGCGTGGATCAGTCTTTACTCTCCATGACTTAACGAGATCCTGGTTATCGAAAATCCCAAGAACTGTATTGGTATTTCCTACATCGACTGTTAACAACATATCTACTCCGCTCTCAAATCTAATCCGATATCTAAAACAGGAGCGCTATGAGTGAGCGCTCCAATTGCAAGAAAATCAACGCCTGTCTGGGCGTATTGCAAAGCGTTAGTAAGTGAAATTCCACCTGATGCTTCAAGTTTTGCTCCACCTGCAACTATTCCTACAGCTTCTTTACATAGAGCAGGGCTCATATTGTCGAGCAGAATAAGGTCGGGTTTCAGCGGTAGAACTTCACGCAACTGGTCCAGGTTATCGACTTCAATCTCAATCTCTGCGTCTGGGTATTGCGCACGCACTTTTGTAAATGCTGCACTGACTCCGCCAGCTGCTGCGATGTGATTATCTTTAATCAGTGCGGCATCACTGAGTGACGTACGATGATTAGTTCCGCCACCCATACGCACCGCATATTTTTCAAGAAGACGCATTCCTGGTGTTGTCTTTCGAGTATCTCTAATTTTGCATTGAGTACCTGCAACTGCATCTACCCATGTGCGAGTAAGAGTTGCAATACCGCTGAGGTGTCCCAAGAAATTAAGCGCTGTGCGTTCGGCAAGCAAAATTGCTCGGGTATCTCCTCGAACTGTCATCAGAGTTGTACCAGCAACAACCTGGCTACCATCTTGAACCAGAACTGAAATATCTTTCAAGCCAACTTCTTCCAGTACAGCACGTGCCATATCAATACCTGCCACGACACCGCTGGCACGTACTACAAAGTCAGCGACAACTTTTTCGCTGCCTGAAACTGTTGCAACAGATGTGATGTCTTGCCCGCCTTGTAAATCTTCTGCCAAGGCTCGCTTGATGAGTTCGCGATCAATCATGACTGACTCACTTCCTGATATCCAGTTGTCCAATATCCACTTTGATCTAATTGCTGCACAATGCGTTTCTTCCATTGCTCACTCGTTGCTGGAAAGTCTTCTCTCCAGTGAGAACCACGGGTTTCTTGTCTAATCAGCGCTGCCTTAAGAATTGTTTGAGCGAGTTGAAAAAGATTGGTTGTCTCCCATGCTTCGACGCAAGGCACGGTACTAATTCGATCTTCGATACGAGTGAGATCTGAGCTTGTCTTTAGAAGTGAATCTGATGAACGAAGTACGCCAGCGCCGCGGCTCATACTTACTTGAATATCGTGACGAACTACTGGGTCAAGCAAGATTGCACGTGAAGCATTTTCTATTGGCTCACTCAACTCTGGGAGATTTGCATTGATATCAGCTGCGATGCGAGCACTGAAGACAAGTCCCTCTAGAAGTGAATTAGATGCCAAACGATTTGCACCATGAACGCCTGAACATGCTGTCTCTCCACATGCGTAGAGACCTTTAACGCTCGTGCGACCATTCAGATCAACTCGTACGCCACCTGATGCGTAATGTGATGCAGGAGCAACAGGAATTAATTGAGTAAGTGGGTCTATTCCGTGAGCTATGCACGATGCATAAATTGTGGGAAATCTTGCTTCAAATCCTTCGATATGGCGAACATCCAGCCACACATGATGAGCACCTGTCTGATTCATAACTCTCATAATTGAAATCGCAACAACATCTCGTGGTGCAAGTTCTGCAAGAGGATGAACTCCTTGCATGAAACGCTCACCTTTATCATTGAGAAGGTAGGCACCTTCACCGCGAACTGCTTCACTAATAAGTGGTTGTTGTCCTTCTGAGTTATCACCGAGCCATAAAACCGTTGGGTGAAATTGAATAAACTCAACGTCAGCAACTTTTGCACCAGCACGAAGTGCAAGTGCAACGCCATCTCCGGTAGATACTGATGGGTTAGTTGTCTGTGCGAAAACTTGTCCAAGTCCACCGGTAGCAAGCACAACTGCCTTTGCAATTCCGCGTCCAACACCATCACGACTACCAGCGCCAATGACGTGCAAGGTCACACCGCAGACCTCGCCGATATCATTTTTAAGCGCATCTAATACAAGTGCATTCTCTACAACTTCAATTTCAGGATCGTTATGAACTGCAGCTAAAAGTGCGCGTGATACTTCAGCGCCAGTTGCATCTCCGCCAGCATGAAGAATTCGGTTACGTAAATGCCCACCTTCGCGTGTGAGTGAAATTTCACCGCTCGCTTCTTTATCAAAAATCGCCCCGCGCTCAATGAGTTTGCGAACTGCTTCAGGCCCCTCTGTAACAAGCACTCTTACCGCTTCCACATCGCACAAACCAGCACCTGCAACCAAAGTATCTTTTTCATGTTGATCGGGTGAGTCACCATCGCCAAGTGCTGCAGCAATTCCACCTTGTGCCCATTTAGTTGAACCTTCGTCAACGCTGGCTTTAGTAACCAAGAGGACTGATAAGCCAAATGTTCTGCACTGCAGCGCAGTTGTAAGTCCTGCAATTCCAGATCCAACAACAATGACATCAGCAGTTGCGGTCCAGCCTGGAGCAGGTGCTAATAACTTCATGCTCGAGCCTCCATCCGCATATTGTCAATCAAACGCACACTATTTATCCAACCGGCGACTATCGCTCGAACGCTCGTACTATCTCGCTGTGCGGGCTGAAAGGTTTCCTCGTCAATAAAGTCAGCATAATCAAGAGTCAATTGCGGTTCAGAGCTCAGCATCTCACGAAGTTCACTCTCTGACTTAGCCAAGGAGAGCGCCCGGGAAATGACCGCCGCAGCTGATCTACCTTCGGGGGTAAGGCGCACATTGCGCGATGACATTGCCAAACCATCAGCTTCTCGAATTATTGGTGCTCTTACTATTTCAATACCTTGCGCAATCTCTTCGATAAGTATGAGTTGCTGAAAATCCTTCTCTCCAAATACTGCAAAGTTAGGTTTAACTAAATCAAATAACCGGCGAACAACTGTCACGACACCATCGAAATGTCCTGGGCGAGATTTGCCTTCATAAAGATTTGCGATGGGGCCAGCCTTAATTGTTGAGAATCCTTCTGGATAAATCTCACTGTAATGTGGGAGCCACAAATGTGTGACTCCAGAATTCGCAGCCAAATCAATATCTTCAATTGGAGTTCTCGGATATTTATCTAAATCTTCCTGCTTTTCAAATTGAAGAGGGTTTACAAAGATGCTGGCAACGACGTTTGTATGTACTTTTTTTGCTATGGTGAAAAGCGATGCATGACCCGCGTGAAGCGCACCCATTGTTGGAACAAAGGCGCAGCCTGAAGGAAGCTCATGAGCACTTGTTACTACTTTCATGGCTCCAGTCCTTTCAGGTACCGGGCAGGCAGTGGGTAAAGTCTAAGGTGTTAAGGCAATTGCTCCAAAAGCTCTGAAATTTTGCCGTGAGTAAGTAGTACTGCTTCAGGTTCAATCTCATGCCAAGGCTCTAATACAAAACGTCGTTCATGTGCACGAGGATGCGGAAGTGCTAGCTCTTCAGCCTTGCTCAGTAGCGCACCATATTGAATGAGGTCAAGATCAATTGTGCGCGGACCATTTACTTCTTTTCTCTCTCTGCCAAGAGTTTTTTCAATCCCATGCAAAAGTGATAATAAATCCGTTGCTGGTAGCTCACTTTCTGCAAGACATACTGCATTGATGTAATCAGGTTGTTCGGGTCCCCCGACTGGCTTGGTTCGATAGAAAGATGAAACTGCCATTACTTCTGTTGCCTCGCGCAACATCACAAGGGCAAGATCTAACTGCTCCTGTGGATTACCAATATTTGCACCTAAGGCAATGACTGCTTTCATCGTGTGATGGTGACCGAAATATCCGTTACTTCTGCAGATACCGGCGCCTTGGGTTTATGCACTGTCACTGAAATCTTTTCAATCTCTGGATGACCACTTTTTATGCGATCTGCAATTCGACCAGCAAGTTTTTCAATGAGTTGAGCACGTTCACCCGTAATCTCTTCCACAACCAAATTTGTTAGCGCGCCATAATCAACTGTGTCCTGTAAATTATCGGAAACGCTAGCTTTCGATAGATCAAGTTCAATCTCTAGATCCACAAAGAAATCCTGACCATTCTTTGCTTCATGCTCAAAGACTCCGTGATATCCAAATCCCCAGATTCCTTTAATGGTGATGAGATCACTCATGAGCGGATGACTTCCACATTTGGCTTCACGCCATGAACTCTAACTGCCCAAATGCTTTTGCCAACAAGAGATTTCGTTACCTCAACAGTTGCATCTTCGCGCTGGTCTGGGCTATCTCCCCCAAGAAAACGTTTACGCGAATGGCCGATGAGAATCGGAAAACCAAGGGCAGTAAATTGATCAAGGTGGTCCAGAAGCTTCCAGTTATGTTCGGCATCTTTTGCAAAACCAATACCGGGATCGAGAATTATCTTTTCGCTTTTAACTCCCGCAGCCAACGCTTTCTGTAGCTGAATATCCATCTCTGCCATGACCTCAGTGACCACATCGTCATAAACTGCTTTGGAGTTCATATCTATTGAGTGTCCACGCCAATGCATAATTACATATCTGCATCCCAGTTCAGCAATTGTTTTAAACATCTCTGGATCAGCTGCGCCGCCACTTACATCATTAACAATTGTTGCTCCAGATTCAACCGCCAATATGGCAGTGCTGGCTCGCATTGTGTCGATACTCAATGCGGCACCTTTTCCAGCAAGTCCCTGTATCACAGGCAATACGCGCGATTGTTCTTCTTCTGCGCTCACTCTCTCGGCACCCGGCCTCGTTGATTCACCACCAATATCGATGATGTCAGCGCCTTCTTGAATCATCTCGAGGCCGCGGGCAATTGCAACAGCAGGATCTAAATGCAATCCACCATCTGCAAATGAATCAGGAGTTACATTTAAAATTCCCATTACCAACATTGCAGATTATCGATTCGTAATAAGGCTTATCGCTTCAGCGCGGGTAGCGGCATCACGCAATACACCACGGACAGCAGATGTAGTTGTGCGAGCTCGTGATTTACGCACCCCGCGCATCGACATACACAGATGTTCGCAATCGATAATGACAATCACGCCCATCGGATTTAAAATTTCAACTAGCGCATCGGCTATCTGAGTCGTAAGTCGCTCTTGCACTTGTGGACGGCGTGCAAATAAATCAACGAGGCGAGCAACTTTGGAAAGCCCAGTAATTTTTCCGCTTGGGATATAACCAACGTGGGCTACCCCGTGAAATGGCGTGAGGTGATGTTCACAATGAGAAAAAACTTCGATATCGCGGATAATTACGAGTTCCTCATGTCCGATATCAAAAGTGGTAGTTAATACATCTTCGGGCTTCTGCCACAGTCCTTCGAAATTTTCTTTGAAGGCACGTGCAACTCGGGCAGGTGTCTCTTTTAGCCCTTCGCGCTCTGGATCTTCTCCCAGTGCCAATAAAAGTTCACGGACAGCTTTTTCCGCGCGCTCTTGATCATATGCATGCGATGCACGTCCATCATGTGGCCCCATCGAAACGGAGGAAATATCACTCACTCGGGCGTCGCCTTCTTTACTCTGCGCGCTTTTCTAGGACTATCTTCAACAACAGGAGTTATCCGCTCTGGAATATCAACTGGAGGTTTCGTTGATGGGATACGAGATTCAGATCCTGTCCATGCTGGGCGCTTTGGCCACGATCTCACATGGGTAAATATTTCGGCAATCTCTTCTTTATTAAGTGTCTCTTTTTCAAGAAGTTTGATAACCATCTCATCCAGAATTGTGCGATTAGCTTCCAGAATGTCGAACGCTTCTTGATGCGCAGTTTCAATCAGCTTGCGAATTTCTGCATCGACTTTTGCCGCTACGTTTTCAGAGTAATCGCGTTGATGACCGTAGTCGCGCCCCATAAATGGCTCAGATGGGTCAGTACCAAGTTTGATTGCACCGATTGCTTCAGTCATTCCGTACTGAGTAACCATGGCACGCGCCAAAGCAGTGGCTTTCTCAATATCATTTGATGCACCTGTAGATGGATCATGGAAGATAAGTTCTTCGGCAGCGCGACCGCCCAGTGAATATGCCAACTGATCCAGAAGCTGATTGCGAGTTGTCGAATACTTATCTTCATCGGGCAGAACCATTGTGTAACCAAGGGCGCGGCCGCGAGGCATGATGGTGATCTTATGTACCGGATCAGTATGTGGAAGTGCATGTGCAACAAGTGCATGTCCTGCTTCGTGATACGCGGTAACGCGACGTTCTTCTTCCGACATCAATCGTGATTTGCGTTGTGGGCCAGCCATGACGCGATCGATTGCTTCATCTATCTGTGTATTACTAATCACTTTAAAGCCTTCGCGTGCCGTAAGAAGTGCTGCCTCGTTAAGCACATTTGCAAGATCTGCACCAGTAAATCCTGGAGTGCGACGCGCATATGCACGTAATTCAACATCTTTAGATATCGGCTTATCTTTAGCATGAACTTTCAAAATATCTTCACGGCCCTTGAGATCTGGGCGTTCTACTGGAATCTGACGATCAAATCGACCAGGGCGCAAAAGTGCAGGATCTAATACATCAGGGCGGTTGGTTGCAGCAATTAAAATAACCTGGCCGTTGGCTTCAAAGCCATCCATCTCTACAAGTAATTGGTTCAGAGTTTGTTCACGTTCATCGTGACCGCCACCCATACCTGCACCGCGTTGGCGACCAACTGCATCAATTTCATCAACAAATACAATCGCCGGTGCATTTGCTTTCGCTTGATTGAAGAGATCTCTCACTCGAGCGGCTCCGACACCAACAAACATTTCAACAAAGTCAGATCCTGAAATTGAATAGAACGGAACTTTTGCTTCTCCTGCTACAGCGCGTGCAAGTAAAGTTTTTCCTGTTCCTGGAGGTCCATAAAGAAGAACACCTTTAGGAATCTTCGCACCTAATAGCGCGTACTTAGCAGGATCTGCCAAGAAATCTTTTATCTCCTCTAACTCAGCAATTGCTTCGTCGGCTCCAGCAACATCGTCGAATGTATTTTGTGGAACATCGCTATCTTGAAGTTTTGCCCGCGATTTGCCGAATGAAAATACTTTGTTGCCACCTTGTGCTTGGCTCATCATTAAGAAGAAGAGGAAGCCAATAATGAGGATTGGGCCAAAGGTAAAGAAGAGACTTGTTAAGAAAGATTGGCGCGGAACATCAACAGTCCATCCTTTACTTGGTGGATTAGCTGTCAGCGCATCTACAAGAGTTGGCTCTTGACGCGCGATGTAGGAAGCCTGAACTTTTGTTGCACCTTTTATTGTGTTGCCATTGGAAAGTATCAGACGAATCTCTTGGCTCTTATCAATAAGAACTGCAGACTCGACTTGTGCTTTAGAAATAGCATCAATTGCTTGCGATGTCTGAATTTCTGTATATCGATTAGCGGCGCTGGTGATCTGCCCAAAGATGCTGACACCAAAGATTGCAACGATTATCCAAAAGAGAGGGCCTCGAAAAATTCTTTCGGCACGCGACTTTGGAGCGCTCTTTGCCTTCTGATTGCCTTGTGGCTTTGCAGATTTCTTCGGCATCTTAAACTTTGAATTTTTGATTGGATTTTGGGGAGACATGAGATTCCTTATGAGTACATGTGCTTAGCAAGCACACCAATAAATGAGAGGTTGCGGTACTTTTCATCAAAATCGAGTCCATATCCAACAACGAATTCTTTTGGAATATCGAAGCCAACATATTTAACTGTGACATCAACTTTTGCTGCTTCTGGCTTACGTAAAATCGCTAGGATTTCAACTGAAGCTGCGCCACGCGATAAGAGGTTTGATTTAAGCCACGATAAGGTGAGTCCAGAATCCACAATATCTTCAACAATCAGAACGTGACGTCCTGTGATATCTCGATCTAAATCTTTCAGGATGCGCACAACGCCACTTGATTTAGTTCCGGAACCGTAGGAAGAAACTGCCATCCAATCCATTTCAATATGAGATTGCATGGCACGAGTGAGATCAGCCATTGCCATGATTGCGCCTTTGAGAACGCCAACAAGAAGAACTTTTTTATCTTTGTAATCTGCATCAACACGAGCAGCAAGTTCTGCAATCTTTGCAGCTAGCTCTTCTTCTGTTGCAATTACTTTCTCGACATCTGTTCCTACTGCTGCTAAATCCACCGGGTCTGCTCCTTGGTCGCCTATTAGGTTTAATTACTGCGGGCTAAGAGCGAAAGTCTGCCCGAAATTCGCTCAACCTTCACACCGCCCGGCAAGCTCACCTGCCCTTGACCCTTCCATGAAGTGACCAGCGCCTCAGCGCTAGCGACATGATCGGCTGTAATTGAGCCTGAAGGGGCGCCAGCCGCGTAGATAGCTCGTCTCAGGATGCGAGTGCGAATTGCTCGTGGCAACTGCTCAAGGGCCTGGCAATCAAGATTTCTTAGGTCAAGCGATGAAATCTCACTTTCCGCGATGGCATCGAGTGCATCGGCATCATCTCGCAATAGCGCAGCACTTCGTGCAAGTGCTGCTGAAATTCCTGGGCCAATATTTTCTTCCAGAACGGGCAGCACGTTGCGCCTTACTTTAACGCGGAAAAATTCAGTATTTGAATTGTGAGGATCGTTCCAAAATTCTATTCCCGCCTCTCTGCAAGCTGAAACTGTTTCTTCACAAGTTAATGCAAGTAATGGACGAATATAGATTCCATTTTCGGTGGCCATTCCAGAAAGTGAACGAGTACCGGAACCACGAGCTAAGCCGAGGAGTACGGTTTCGGCTTGATCATCTCGAGTGTGGCCTAAGAAGATTTTCGCAGCGTGTTCTTTTTTAGCAATTTCAGTAAGAGCGTTATAGCGTGCATCACGAGCACCAGCTTCGATACCGGATTCAGTAGCGACCACAACTTTTTCGATAATGACATCGTGGTAACCCATTTCTCGTAATTGTTTCTCTACCTTAAGAGCTTGTGCGCCAGATTGTTCCTGAAGCTGATGATCAATAGTGACTGCAATAACGCGGATAGCTAACGGCGTACTTTCTTTTAGCGTGGCGTAGGCAAGTGCCAGGGAATCGGCTCCTCCTGAGACTGCGACGAGTACAACATCGCCTGCTTCCATCTTTTCTAGGTGCGCTTTAACAGCGTTGCGCACTGCAACGATGGATTCGGTCATAGGTGAAGATTAGACCCGACCACCGAATGGCATAAGCCCTTTCACGCTATAAATATTTGAATACAACAATCCTTTGCCCTTTGAGTTCGCCTCCCACATCATTCCCCCGCCTGCATAAATTGTGATGTGGTGAATTGTGGAAATCGTTCCTTTATATGAATAGAACAAGAGATCGCCAGGTTGTAATTCTGTAAGGGTCACATGCTTTGTATACCCCGCATACAACGCTGAGTTAAGGCGATCCCAGTTTGGCCAATCTAATCCGCCAGAACGATAGGCAGCATAGACAAGTCCTGAACAATCAAATGAGTTAGGACCTTGCGTGCCCCAGATGTAAGGCTTTCGTGCAAGCACTTGTTTCTTCGCAAATTCCACTGCTGCAAGTCGTTGTGATTCAGTCGTGCGAATAGTTGAACGGCCTTTAAATCCTATATCTGGCCAGATCTTTGCCTGGTTGATTGTATTCGCTGCAGTGTTTGCTTGGCTCTCTTCGAGTAATGCTAATTGACGCTGTTGCTCAAGAGTAACTCGCACATTTCGTGCATTAGCTAACTCTTTAATGAGTGCATCTTGAACTGAGCGAAGTTTATCTACTTCTTTCTGTTGAAGCGCCTGTGCATCATCTGCAACTTTTTTGGCAGCAGCAACCTTTGTAGTAGCGATTTCTTGGATTACTTTAGCTTCATCAGCTTTTCGCTTTGCAGCTCGTGCCACAACTTCCGCGGCCTTATATCTCTCTAAAGCAGTTGTATTGCGTACGCCTAACGTATTAAGTGTTGAAAGTTGGTCGATAAGATCCTGAGGTCCATTAGCGCTAATTAGCGGTTGAATGTCACTCATTCCTCCACCCAGAATGTATGCATTTGCTGCTAACTGGCCAATGACTCTATGCGCCTCTTGCACTGCAGCAGCAGTTTCTGCAGCATGTTTAGCAGCAGCGACTGCTTGCGCCGTTGCGACTGCTAATTCTTTTTGTGCTTTCAGATATAGAGCTCGGGCTTCATTAGCTTTTGCAGTCAGTTGCTTTAATGACTGATTTGCTGCCGCTAATTTCTTTGCAGCTGCATCAGCAGCAGCTTTCTTGGCAGCTTCGATTTTTTTAGCAGCTTCAATTTCAGCAAGAGTCGGTTTCGGTTTTGCCACTGCCGGAGTAGATGCAAGAGTCAACCCAGCAATGATTGCAAGGCTGATTAAGCGATATTTGCGGCGCACTCATCAAGAATAAATGAACACGTGATGTAAAGCTGGGCTTTCTGCCCTGTGTCGCTAGTTAGCCACATCTCTGCGTGAAAAGAGAACCACAGCAACGACTGCACCAACTAATACATAGAGAGTTCCCAGAGTTAACGCATGCGAATATGAAACATCTGCGCTCCCACCTTGAGCAATCGTTTGTAGTTGATTTCCCGGCATCCATTTAAGAGTTACCGGCTTAACTGCCCCAATTAAATTTTCAATAATGAGCATCCAGAGCACGCCAATCGAGATTGCGGTGATCGGAGATCGCAATAGCAATCCCAGAACCATGCCAACTATTCCGAAGTAAATGACTGAGATAGTTACATTAAGGAGAGTCTGACCTATTGCATGGAAACCTGCGGAGGTAAACCATAAATCAGTCGTCACCTTAGCTTTCTTGGATAGAACAAGGGAGATGCTCACACTCACTATCGCAGCAATGAGGACCAGCAGTAGAGCGAAAATCTTCATTGCTATGAGTTTTCCGGCGAGAAGGCGAACACGTCCGGGCTGGCGAACAAGAAGATTGCGCAGAGTTCCATATGTGTATTCCTGCGCATTCTGGGCTGCAAATACACAGAGTGCGATGATTCCAAGTAATCCACCTACTGATGCGAAGCCATAGACAGAGCCACCGGCAAGGTTGAGAACTTCACGGCCAATACGTCTTCCACGATCTCCATTGCCCTGTTGCGAATCAATCATTAAGTAGAGAAATGTTGTGGTGAGTCCAGTAAAGAATAGAGCGGCGCCCAATGTTCCCAGAAAGAGTGTAGGTCGACGCAACTTGCGCCATTCGGCTGCGACAACGCGAATCATGTGCGGTCTCCGGTCAATTCAAAGAATGTCTCTTCTAGATTCGGAAGTTGGGGCGCTAACTGAGTCAAGGTAATTCCAGCTTCAAAAGCTTTTCGGTTAAGGGTGCCTGCCCAATCAGCAGGTCCTTCAATATGTGCAACTTCTGATCGAATCGTTGCTTTATGACCATCCGCGTGTGCAATAGCGACAATCTTCTCTAAATCTTTCTCGTTCTCAGCTTTCACCAGAATTACTGGCTGTTGCTGTAACAATAAAGTTTCCATGGTGCCAGCGAAAACAACTTCACCTTTACGCAACATGACTATGTATTCACTTATCAGCTCGAGTTCTGAAAGTAGGTGAGATGAGACAAATACCGTTGTTCCTTCGGCTGCCAACTTTTTAAGTAAATCTCTTACTTCCTGAATTCCTTCAGGATCTAAACCGTTTGTTGGTTCATCGAGGATAAGGATTTTTGGATTAGGTAGTAGCGCTGCTGCAATACCAAGTCGTTGTTTCATACCCAATGAATACGTTTTATATTTTGATTGTCCGCGACCTTCAAGTCCTACTGTCTTGATTAATTGATCAACACGTTCCATGGGCAGACCGCCCAGAGTTGCTAATACTTTTAAGTTTTCTACGCCTGATAGGGCTGGATAAAATGCAGGCCCTTCAATCATCGCTCCTACATGTGAAAGATATTTTTCAGGGTGCTTGATTGACTCACCAAGAATCTCGGCACTTCCTCCGGTCGGTGAAATGAGGCCCAGCAACATCCGAATTGTCGTCGTCTTGCCGGCACCATTAGGGCCAACAAATCCGCAGATTGTTCCTAGGGGAACCTCGAAGTTTGCATGAGAAACTGCAAAACCTGTCTCGTATTTCTTGCTCAAATCTTTAACGGATATCGCCAATACGGTCATATCTGCAACTTAGCAGGTAATTCTTAAGACCGGCTGCGCGTACGATTAGTTCATGAGTAAAGAGGTCTGGGGCTATCACGAACACCCAAAGCGCCGTGAACCTGATTGGAAAGTAAATCCACAGACTTCTGCAGTTCGCGAAGGCCTGGCACGCTCAGGATTCGGAGAAACATCTGAGGCTCTCTATCTCAATAGTGGATTTACATATACAGATTCGCAAGAAGCAGTCGATTCATTTATTGATGAGACAGATCATTTTGTCTATGGCCGTTTCCACAATCCAACAGTTGCGATGTTTGAAAACCGATTGGCAGCAATCGAGGGCGCCGAACACTGTGTAGCAACAGCATCTGGCATGTCAGCAATGTTCGCATCTCTTGCTTGTCTAGTTGAAGCTGGCGATCACATAGTTGCATCAGCTGCGATGTTTAGCTCGTGCCATGTTGTTATTACTGAAATTCTGCCCAAGTGGGGAGTCACATACGAATTAGTAAAAGCAAATGATAAAGCTGCTTGGGAGAAAGCTCTCTCGAAAAAGGTGAAGGCTGTCTTTATTGAAACTCCAAGTAATCCACTTTTAGAGATAGTTGATATCCGATTTGTTTCTGATCTTGCTCATAAAGTTGGCGCAACAGTAATTGTTGATAATGTGATGGCTTCTCCAGTATTGCAAAAGCCACTTGAATTAGGTGCTGATGTTGTTATGTACTCAGCAACAAAACATATTGATGGTCAGGGTCGCGTTCTTGCTGGCGCCATCCTTGGTTCCTTCTCTTACATTTATGAGAAGTTGGTTCCATTCGTTCGACATACAGGTCCAACTCTGAGCGCTTTCAACGCTTGGGTTTTGGTGAAGTCACTTGAAACCATGGAGTTACGAGTTACGCGCATGTGCGAGAACGCACAAACTATCGCCGAATACCTAGAAGGTCGCAAGGAGATCAAGAGCGTTCAGTATCCGGGACTTAAATCCCATCCTGATTACGAAGTAATACGTAAGCAGATGAAGGCTGGTGGCACAACTATCGGTATCGAGTTCGCTGGAAAAAAGAGCGATGCCTTTAAGTTCATGGATTCGCTGTGCGTGATTGATATTTCAAATAATTTAGGTGATAGCAAGTCTCTCATCACTCATCCTGCTTCAACGACCCATCGTCGCTTATCTCCAGATGTCCTGGCAGAGATGGGTATTACTCCTTCAGTTATTCGCTTATCTGTTGGACTTGAACACGTTGATGACTTAATTAAAGATATTGATCAAGCGCTTAACAACTGAGCTACAACAAGAAGTACTGAGAATACACTCAGATAAGTAATTGACCAATGGAAAATCCCAGCAGCAACTTTATTGTAATTATCTGAATTCTCTTTCAGCGCAAAGAGTTGAAATGTGAAGACTGCTCCAAGCAAAACTGTTGCACATAAAACCCAGACAGGCAGATGCGCCAACTGAATCATCGCAGCTGACGAAACAACCATCGCAATTGTGTGAAACCACATTTGGCTGATAACCATCGTTTGCGATGAAACGGATGGCAACATGGGAATCCCAGCTGCTGAATAGTCATCTTTATATTTAATGGCAAGTGCCCAGAAATGTGGCGGAGTCCAGAAAAATATCACCATGAAGAATGCAACTGGCACCCACGTTAATGAACCGGTAACAGCGGCCCAACCAATCAAAACCGGCATGCATCCTGCTGCACCACCCCACACAATATTCTGTGATGTATTGGGTTTAAGAATGATTGTATAAATTACAACATAATAAAATATTGCAAGTGCGGTAAGCAAGGTGGCTAAGGTTGTTGTAAATAATTGAAAAATAGAGAGTGAAACAATTGCTAGCAGCGATGCGAAAATAGTCGCCTGCGTTTTACTGACGATACCTAATACAAGTGGGCGCTTTGATGTTCGCGCCATTAATTTATCGCTCTCGGCTTCAATCACCATATTAAATGCATTCGAAGAGCCAGCTGCCAAAGTTCCACCGACGAGAGTGGCTGCTACCAATCCAAAACTGGGGAGCCCTTTTTGCGCCAAGACCATTGCAGGAAGTGTTGTAATGATTAAAAGCTCGACTACTCGCAATTTCATCAGATCTACATAGGCTCTGAGTGCTTGCACACGCTTAGGGTACTCAATTCTGACAGCGAAAATCAGTCTTTTTCTCAGATAGCTCTAAGGCAGGGGCCTTACCTTTCACTTAACGAAAAGGAGTAATCATGACCCCAAAGAAGTCTGAATGGATGCAGCTCGTTGATAGCGATCAATCAGCAAGTGCCGTACGTAAACCAGATAAGAGATTAACTCTCGGAGCGATTCTTGGAGCGGGTCTCATAGTCCTGACTGGATCCCTCTTTGCCAACGCAAAGAATGAACCGGTGGCGCTAGCTAATCCAACGGTGAACTCCTCCACTGCATCTGCTTCTACATCGACTGCACCTGCTGTAAAAAGTGCACCTGTTGTGCCTGCGCCACGTAAGAGCACAATCAAAGCTCCTTCAATTGCTCAACCTCCGATGGGTCAGGGCGATGACCGTGAAGGTGAAGAGCGCGAAGACGATTAATTTTCACTAGTAGTCTTGCCGGTATGCGACATCAAAAAATCGCTGCCGGCATTTCTATTGTTGCAGCTCTTTTATTTCTGAATACGAAAGTTGTTGTTGCCTCTGACATCACCGATTCAAAGATGCGCTTAGTTAAGACGATTGCTGGATCCATTAGCCCTAAATCTGTGGCCGCCTCACAAAATGGGCTGGTAAGTGCCCATAACATGATGTACAACCATAGCGTCACTATTTATGATTCCAAATCAATGGAACTTGTGACAACGGTAAGTGATCAAGTGAAGTTATCTGAGTTAGGTATTAAGGGGTTCTCTGGATCTTACAAAGGCGCACCTGTAGAAGGTGCTTACTCTCCTGATAATAAGTACCTGTATTTCACCAACTATGCGATGTATGGAAAAGGATTTAATAAAGAAGGTCATGACGTTTGTTCCCCGGCATCTGGCATTGACACTAGTTATCTATCTAGAATTAATCTAGAGAATTTCCAAATAGATGCCGTATACCCGGTCGGCTCTGTCCCTAAAGTTGTGAAAGTTTCACCTGATAATAAATACATACTTGTATCAAACTGGTGTTCTTATACTCTTTCAGTAATTTCAGTAGCAGATCAAAAAGTCATCAAATCCATCAAGATTGGGCGCTATCCCCGTGGAATTGCAATCTCATCAGATAGTAAATTCGCATATGTTGTTGAGATGGGTGGCAACAATATCCACCGCATTAACTTGGATGATTTCAGCCAAAAACTTATCCCTATTGGATCTAACCCACGAGCCGTTCAACTCTCACCTGATGATGCAATTCTTTATGCTACTTTGAACATATCTGGAAAAGTTATCGCTTGGGATTTAGAAAATAATAGAGAGATTGCAACTGTTAAAACAGGCCAAGCTGCAAGAAGTCTCGCTCTCAGTGGCGATGGAAGTACGCTCTTTGTTGTGAACTTCAATAGTGACACGCTCACAAAGCTACGTGCTGCAGATTTATCAAAAGTTCAGACTTTCAAAGTATGTAACGAACCTATTGGCGTTACCTATGACAATGAATCAAATAGAACCTGGGTGGCTTGCTACGGAGGTTCGATTAAGGTGTATCAGAACTAAGTATTTTTACTTCAGGGTCCTCTGGTGCTTTAGGTAAAAATGGTGCCGCAATTTTTCCAAGGATACGGTCAACTAAATCTCTTATGCGGCTTGCCACGGAATTTGTTCTCACATGTTGATCTGAGATGATGACAAAGGCATATTCACGGTCTCCAGATTCAACATACCCCGCAAGGTTTGTCGTGTCGTTGAGAGTGCCAGTCTTAGCCTTAATGAGGCCAACTGCATCAGGTGCTGTCTCAATAAATCTGTTGCGTAGCGTTCCTGAAATTCCACCTACTGGTAAACCGTTTATCAGTGGCAAGAATCGCTCGTCGTGCTTTATCTTCACAAGCAATTGACCAACTTGTTTGGCAGTCACACGATTCTCACGTGAAAGCCCGCTGGCATCTTGAACGATTAATTGTGAAGAGTCGATTTCGAACTCAGATAAAACTTCTGTAAAAGTTGCAGCTACACCAGCATCATCGAATGTATTGCCTGCAGCCTTTGCGGCTAAGCGAGCAATTCGCTCTGCGAGCAGGTTATCGCTCCAGGTGAGCGTGAAGGCGAGAATTTCCTGCAAATGTGGTGACTCTGAATCGAGAATGAAACTATCTGAGAGATCGATGGCATCTTGTGTTCCTACATGTTTCATCTTTGCAATCACTCCATGTTTTGCAAAGAATGATTT
>Ga0214921_10001645_pt1 | contig 37541 bp, 24 predicted proteins | sample LL1505_MetaG_FD_177992 | JGI IMG/M metagenome (GOLD analysis project Ga0214921, IMG submission 177992) | Freshwater microbial communities from Lake Lanier, Atlanta, Georgia, United States - LL-1505 | ecosystem: Environmental > Aquatic > Freshwater > Lake | place: USA: Georgia | collected...
CTCTGCTATAAATACTGATCGTACTCTTTCTCCTCTCCCTTCCTCCAAGGGACGTGAAATGGTTGATGCTAGCGTTTCACCAAGACCACGCGTAGTTCCAAAACTAGACTTGGTTACTCCTCAAGCACAAGCAGCGATTTCCTCAACGCAACGAGCCGGGGAAGATAAAACAGGATTAAGAGGGAGCGATGTTAAAGCTTTGCTAGCCGTAACTCGAGATATAAGCTCAACGACTGAAGAATTAAAAAAAGAGCGCAGAGCACTTCAGGACGAGCTTGCTGCGCAAACTGCTAAAGATAAAGAACAACTCGCTAAAGCTCAAAAAAAAGCTGCTAAAGCCCGAGAACAAGCCGCTCAATTTGCTGCACAAGCCGATCAAGCACGAGAAGAAACCACTCAAGCCCAAAAAGAAGCCGCTCAAGCCCGAGAACGAGCCGCAAGCATGCTTGGAAAGCAAAAAGCTCTGGATGCTTTGCGTGCTGGAATTAAAATGGAACAAGTCACAAAAGACATGCGAACAAGACTTGCAGCTCAAGCCGATAAACATGCTCAACAACTTGCAAGAGCTCGAGAGCTAGCAGAACAAGCTGGAATGGCAGGAGAAGAAACCGCTCAAGCACGACAAGAAACCGCTAAAGCACGAGAACAAGCCGCTAAAGCCCGAGAACAAGCCGCAAGCATGCTTGGAAAAAGAGCCAACCAAAGCCTTGTACGAAAACTTTTTGGAGCTTGGGGCGATGCTACAAAAAACGCAGCGCGCCAACGGGTTCAAGTAGATTTATTTAAGAAACGAAGTGCAACACGCGCACAACAAAGAGTATTTAATGGGTTGAAAAAGGGGGCGCTTCAGCTTGAAGAAAAAACCTTCAGAGTGTCTTTAACTGACGAAAGCCCGCCCCCAACAAGACGCGGTAGCCTTGAATCATCTCTTGACGTAGGCATAAAATCTCCTCCAAATACGCCCCGCACATACACATCAAAAGCGACGCAGACACCATTTCAAGAAAGAATACTTACCCCTAATCCCACGAGATGGACATCCTCACAATCATCCGCAAGACGCAGCGCTCGAGACGCTGCGTCAGAGACAGAAGGTCAGCCAAGAGTAGTTGTTGTAAGAGAAAAACCAACCACGCGCGACGTGGGCGCTGGACCCCTAAGCGAAACGGATGCTGCAATTCAAATACAAAGAACCTGGCGCGGGAAGGTGGCTAGAAATGAGGTCAAACGTCTGAATTTAAGTGCTCTACAAATTCAGTATGCTTGGAAAAAAAGCAGATTTGATCGCGCAAGAACCAAACAAAAACAAGAACGCGAAGAAGCTAGGCTCCGGATGACAGCAGTCGCAGAAGAAATGAAAGCAAGACCTGCAGCTCAAGCCGCTGAATATGCACAACAACTCTCGAAGGCTAAAAATGAAGCAGACCGTAGAGTACGGGAAGCAGCTGAAATAGGTGGAGAAGATGTTCGTTCCAGGCTAACAGAAGAAGCTGCAGTACTCAGAAAACGACACGCTGAAGAACTTGCGAGAGCAAAAAAAGCTACTGCTCTTGCTGGCCTACGCACCATTGAAGCTCAAACGCAAGCACGAAATGCTGCACGAGAGGCTGCAACAAAACAAAAAGCAGCATTTAAACAACGCATCGATTCTTTTAAAGAACAATTCCAAGATGTCGTAGAGCCAAGAGGGCAAACCTTAGCAAAAGAAAGAGCTGCGAGAATAATTCAAAGCAAGTGGCGCGATAAAGCTCAAGCTTTTACTGAAGCCCACGAACAAAGCGCAGCAACTCTCATCCAGAGGGCCTGGCGCGGGAAAGCTGCTCAAAAACAAGAAGCTGCTATTGCAGCAGATCGGAAGAAAGAAAATCTAACTCTCATGGGCAGAGCCTTTAACTTATGGCGCACACAATCAAAAGAAGATCAAAGAAGGGCACGTCTTGCAGCGGCTGAAGTTGGTTGGAATGCCAATCGCGAAGCAGCATTTAAAGACAAAAAAGCTCGGGCTCTAGAAACAGCTGGCATGGGAGAAGAAGATGACCGCTCCAGGCTGATTGAACAAGCTGCAGCGCAACAAGCAGCCCTCCAAATAGAAGGCGCTGGCGAATTTGCGCGACTAAAAACTCAAGAAAAAGCTTTCCGTCAATTTGTAGCTGCGGTTCAACGTAGCAAAAATAAAACAGCCGCAAAAGCACCAACTGGTCCTCAAGAAGCAGTTGGCATGGCAGAAGATGACGGAACTCAAGACTCATCATTACTTGCAAGAAAATATCAAGGTCTCGCTGCTACAGCATTCAGAAAAACTGCCGACGAAGAACGAGTGCAAGAAGAATCTGTAAGTGGGCGTCCATCCGCCAGAATAGTCATGCCTGGCATTATTCCAATGCCTGTTGCTCGTTCAAAATCTAAATATTACACACCAGAAGAACAGGAAATGTTCGCGCGCAATGCACAAGCAGCGTCCGCCAAATTTAAGGAATCACTCAGGCCTCGCCCAACCACGCAGCGTCGAGTAAGCGGGCCTCTACAACGCGGAACCGCCGTTCTTACGCCTGCGCCCGGCGCTGTTATCACATCTATTCGGCGTACTGCCGCTCTTGAAACGCCGCTCGTACCAAAGCTCGACCAAAAATCCATGGCAGCGCTAACCCACCGATCGGATGACAGCGAATCTTTTACCTCGGGAAGCGGTTCACCATCAAGCCAAAGTTATAGCGATGAAATTGCATCGGCGCTAAGCAGAGCTCGCTCACCAAAACAAAAAGAACGTAAGCAAAGTCGCGAATCTGCTGATATTGCAGAAATGATGAGGGAAATATCATGATAATTAAAAAGTTTCTCAACGTTGTGCTGTGGTCACTGCTAGTTGTTTGTTCATCGCTTGAAGCTCCACAAATTGACCAAAAAGCATGTGATTATTTCAGCACAAATTTTAATATCCACCTAAGCAGAAAAGATATTTTTCCAGAGGATGTCGTTGACGACATAACCACAATATACAATCACGCCAAGGGATTTACGACGTCCGCTCGAGTACGCGCAGCACATTCCGCCATACCTAACATGGGGCAAGCAGGTGCAGATAACCCTCCTTCAATACTCCTTTTTTACATAAAAAAAAGAGTTGGAGAGGTTGTTCCTGCTGTCAAAACGATGACAACAAAGGTTGATATTTCTCTTGTTTCATCGTCAGCACCTCGCCCACCTCTCAGTGCCAGTCACTCATCACCAAAAAAATCCTCTTCATCGCACATGACGGAAGAGGAGGCTTCGAGCACCGCAGGAACTGGTTCACAAGGTTCGGGCAGCAGATCATCTGAGCACAGATCTGGCGCTCACAGATCGCAAAAAAAAGCTCTTGAGGATGGTGGTAATAATTCCGTGGAAGATGTAGTAAGTGCTATGCAGGCGGCGCGAAAACACAGCGTACAATTACTCGCCACACCAGGCAAACCTGCTGCAGCCGGCAAAGGAAAAAAAGAAACCCCCTGGTCGCCACCACCAAAAGAACGTCCTCCTGTTCGCAGACTCGTATTTTCACCACCGCCAGGCCAACCACCAGCAAACGCACGCCGAACAGCGATACTTACTCCATCGCCAGGCGCCCTTGTCTTGTCAGTCCACAGAACATCCGCAAGTGGTCGCCCAGTATCAACACCCTCGGCAAGAGCGCGTGCCGCAACAACAATTCAAAGAATTGCTCGCGGGCGCTCCCAACTCAAAAAGTATCAAGAGCTACGTAAAAAAATGAGACAGCAGGGCGGACTTGGCCTGCAGGGGCCTACAACAAGCGATCAAAGAATAGCCCGCCGAGGAATCGCTCATGCTAAGGGTATGACGCCATTCTTAGGGTCAGACTATGTCGTAGGTCTTGTAGTGCATGGCACTCCACCGCCACCACCTCCAAGCAAAGCATCATCAACAGACTCCGGCGCATCTCGGCCTGTACGAAAAAAGCGCCCACCTAAAAAAACGTCGACCCTTCCTTCAGAAAGTCTAGAAATCAAAGCTGCTCTGAACAAAGTACGCAGCATACCAATGAGCTCTGAGAAAGAAGAAATCGCCGACGCCCTTAGAAATGCTCGCAGTTTTACACATGAAGAAGCTCGAAGGGCCTCTAAGCGACAAAAAAGTTGAAGGATTGCGCACAAGTTGCATAGGCTACCCCAGAATGATGGTTTTTTTGTAGCAAGGTAGCCTAAAACCGTGCGCCTCTTTTTTTTTATGATTAATTTCAAATTAATTATGGTCATGGTGCTTGCATGCATGGCCACACATATTTCTGCTTATTATATGCCAAGTGAAGGTGGCATGCTGTATGACACATCAACGGGTCAATACCAGAGACCAGGTTCCAGTGGCTTTGGAGATCCCGGCTACGGCAACCCAATGGGAGAAATTCAATCAATCAGAGCTCCTATCGAGCAAGCACTCAGCTCATACGGGTATGGCCGCGAAATTGGCATAGAAATGGAATACACCCGTAGAAGTCCGCTTGTAGAAATGGCATGGTCGCAACCGGCTGTTTTTGATGCGCCATCTCCCTACATGAACTATGCACCGGCGCCCCAGCCGCAACCAATTATTGTCAACGCACCACAGCCCCAACCAATTATTGTGCAGGCAGCACCACAATCATATGGATATCCTCTAGCTCAAGTTCAGCAACCCTACAGGCCATCATCATACGGACCACCAACACAACCTCAATATGCCGCACAAACTGCCGCCAGCGCACCGTATGATTTAGTGCCAATGGGCTACTCGCCTGAGGATATTGCCGCTCAACAAAAATTCTTTAAGAAACAAGCAAAAGAATATGCAGCCGGACTTGCTGTTGCAAACGAACAAGCAATGACTCAGTTCAAAGCTATTCAAGCCGAAATAGCAGCGCTCAAAGCTGAAAATGCTGCGTTACAAGGTCAAGCTATTGATGGACTGAAAACCGTTGTCGCAAAACAAACAGCGGACGCGCAAGAATACCTTGCAGCACGTATTGCAGAATCAAGAGCCCAACTAGAAGCAATAGCCGCCACCACGGCCTCAACAGGCACATTTGTCACAGAAGAACAACGTCAATATCTTGCCCGACTACAAATGCTACAGGAAGAGATGCAAACTAGTCGATTTGAGGCGGCTCGCAACAAAGCAACGCTTGAAGCTCAAATTAAAGCACTGGAAGAGCGCGCTGGAGCAGATCAAGCACGTATTAAAACATTAGCTGATCTTGGCAGCAAAGCAGTCGCTGCATTAGATCAGCTAGCTGGTCAAGATGAAGACCCTGCTCTGACAGACCGCAGCAAACCAGCATCAGTCGACAAACCAGCATCAGTCGACGAACCCGAACCTGTTGACGAACCAGAACCTGTTGATGATGAAAAAACAAGAATTGCCAAACAAAGATTGGTCAACGCGAGACGCTCTGTTATTAACACTAGACGTTCTGAAGTTGCAGCAAGCAAAGCGGACACTATTCTTAAACAAGTTCAGGCCGCATACGATGATAAAAAACTCTCTCCAAAACAACTAAGAGAACGACTTGCAGATATTTTTGTTCACCCACAAACAGACGAAAGCGGTGAAATAACGGAGCGCTCCCGCGTAAACACGGGTCTTATGTACGGGTACATAAAAGCGTTTAACCGCCTTCATAAAAAACTCGAAGCAGATCTTCAAAAATTAGATGACGAATCCGATCCTGATGGTTCGCGGCGCGAAGAGCTGAAAACCCGGCAGCTACGGTATGCCGTTGCCTTAGATGCACTTGAAGACCGACGCCAACAAGAACAAAAGGATGCTGAAATCCGTGTCGAACAAGCAGAAGCTGATCTCGAACAAGAACAAAAGGAGCTTGTGGGCTCAATCGAAATATCTAAGCGTAAAATACCTGGGGTTATTGCTGATATGCTTACTAAAAACCCCCGCGCACTACGCACCATTCAACTTAAAAAAGAATTGTTCTTTGCCCAAAGTAAACGCAAGAAAACACTGAGAGGTCTTGCGACCATTAAGAATTACGAAGCCAACGACGGTAGCACCGTACGCAGCTCTGTAGACGGCTCTGATAATGGAAGCGAAGAAGGATCGACAAGTTCTCGCAGCCGCTCAAGTGGTAGCGAAATATACACAGACACAGACTCAGAGCTTGGCTCCGCACGCAGCCAATCAACTACCTCCAGCCTAGAAGACACTGAAGACGAAAGCGAAGGCAAAGGCCCTCAAGGCTCGCATCCTTCACGTACGCGTTCATCTGTCTTACAACTCACAGACACCGGTCACGGCTTAACAATCCCTATAGCAAGAGGAAGCGCCCGCACCCCATCAACAGCACTTGCTCTTCGCCCTGGAACATCAATTGCTGGCAGTCGCAGTAGCAAGGCAAGTTCTAGAAGCGTAAAACCTCGCATTGTTCGTTAGATAAAACAAACCAAATAAAAAAGGCCCAGGATTTCTCCTGGGCCTTTTTTTAAATCTTTTTACAGATTTATACTTTTGCTGGTGAATCTGGTTGCGCTGGCGCTGTATGGTGCACCACAGCAGCTTTTTTAGTAGCTACGCGGCGTTTTGGAGCTGCTTTTTTTGCAGCTGCTTTTTTAGGAGCAGCCTTTTTAGCAACTACGCGACGCTTTGGAGCTGCTTTTTTTGCAGCTGCTTTTTTAGGAGCAGCCTTTTTAGCAGCTACGCGGCGTTTTGGAGCTGCTTTTTTTGCAGCTGCTTTTTTAGGAGCAGCCTTTTTAGCAACTACGCGACGCTTTGGAGCGGCTTTTTTTGCGGCTGCCTTTTTTGGAGCAGCTTTTTTTGCTACTACACGTTTTGGCGCTGCACGCTTAACTGTTTTTTTTGCTACTGCTTTTTTAGCTACAGTTTTTTTAGCAACAACCTTTTTGGTTGCTACTTTTTTAACTGCAACTTTTTTTACAGCAGACGTTTTACGAGCTGACGCGCTCGCTTTTCTTTTTGTTGCCATAAGCCCCTCCCGGCACTTGAGAAACATAAGAGCGCAGCACGACCTGCGCACTACAACCCCAAGTCGAGTATAGGCATTAGAAAGGCGCTAATGTCAAAGAAATGCATTTTTAGCAAATACTTAGACACCGCAAAAAACACGCTTTGTATCGAGCAGAAAACGCTATCACAAGACGTTTTGAAAAATGACGAAGATGATTTATTGCTGAATTTCTTCAACAAAACACTCAACCATATCCCCAACTTGCCAGTCATTAAAGTTTTTGCACATGAAGGCACATTCATACCCTGCAGCAATCTCTTTTGCTGTTTTCTTATCGCGCTGCAAGCTCGTAATTTCATCTTCGCCAATCTTTTGCTTGCCTCTCATGCAAACAACACGACCGGTTCTAAATATCGAGCCCTCAACAACGTAACAACCAGCAATGATCCCCTGGTCTTTGAGCACAAAGGTCTTACGGACTTCAAGTTTGCCCGTACGCTTAAGAACCTTGATGGCCCTTTTGGTACGAATGATTTCTTCTTCAAGATGTTCTGTTAGGCGGTAGATGATATCAAAATACTTGATGGTAACTTTTTTAGACTGCGCCATTTCGGCAGCATTTCTGTCTACACGCGAGGTAAAGGCGATAATATATGCTCCAGTATCTGCAGCACGCATAACGTCGCTCTCTGTGACATCTCCCACAGAACATGAAATAATACGCAAACGCTTACGCATCATCTCGTCTTTAGCGCTCATTTGTGCGGTAAGTTTAAAGATAGCGTCGGCTGAACCTTGAGCGTCGGTCTTAACAATAATTTTTACCAATTCGCCAGTTGTATCATCTTCTTGGCTAGTATCTGCTTGCGCCGTCATAGAAAATTTGCGCGATTGAGCGTTTTTAACACGAGCAAACTCGTCGGACGTCACAACGGTTAATACCTCACCAGGTTCTGGTAATGCATTACAGCCAACAACCTGTACCGGGATAGAAGGGCCAACTTCGGCAACTTTATCTCCGTTTGGCTTAAGCAACAATCTTACTTTGCCGGTAACGGTATTTGATGCAAAACAATCACCAGTACGCAAGGTACCGCACAATGGAATAACAGTAGCAAGAGGACCAAATCCGCGGTCAACGCGAGACTCAAGAACAAATAATTGAGCAGGAACAGTGACGTCTGCAAAGAGATCCATCAACTGTGTTTGTAACACAATCATTTCAAGAAGTTCATTAACGCCATTGCCAGATTTTGCAGAAATACCAACCATCACGGTATCGCCGCCCCAATCTTCGGCAAGAAGACCGTGTTCGGCAAGCTGACGTTTAATGCGATCAAAATCGTCATCGGTATGAGCTTTATCGATTTTATTAATAGCAACAATGATAGGCAGTTTTGCATTTTGTGCTTGTTGAAGCGCTTCAATAGTCTGAGGCTTTACACCGTCATCAATAGCAACAATCAACACCACAAGATCGGTAACCGAAACACCGCGATCGCGAATCGAAGTAAATGCTGCGTGTCCGGGAGTATCGATAAACACAATTTTTCCGTGCGAGCTTTCAACTTCGTATGCTCCCAAGTGCTGGGTAATCCCGCCTTTTTCTTTGGCAGCAACGCTGGTTTTTCTTAAATAATCAAGAAGCGTGGTTTTGCCATGGTCAACGTGACCCATCACCACAACCACAGGCCAACGACGAACAAGATTGGAACCCTGAGCACGAATAGCCGAGGAGCGCTGAGCTGAATTGCCTTGCTCGACTGGAAGTTCCACGTGCACTGCAATGTTAAGTACAGCACCAATTTCTTGGATACGCTCAGGAGAAACAATATCATTAAGTCCACAAGCACTGCCTTTTTTAAGCAGCTCTAAAATAAGGACACCTGCAGACTTGCCCATCATCACAGCAAGTTCAGAAAGCGCTACGCCTCCAGAAATAGTAATTTCTGAGACATCGCGAACAACAGAGTGTTCTTGTGGTTGTCTGCGATTTCTACGAGGTCCTGATCGGCGCCTACGAAATGGTCGGCCCCCAGCCGCTGCAGAAGAGTCGCCAGAATCGTCAATGTATTCTTCGGGCGAGAAAGTAGAATGCGCCGAATAACGAATAGAAGGACGAGTTGACACGCCTCGCTTCGGAGCAAAGCTTTGCTGATCAGAGGGATTGTTTTGAGGCGAATCGTTTTGATTGCTTGGGGAAGAATTTTGTTTTACAGAAGAATCTGTTTGTTTTTTTAAAACAGTTTCACGAGGTTTTTGCGGCATTACAGAAGAGCCCTTATTTTTTAATTTTTTTTCCAGAAATTCGGCTGCACCGTTCGGAATAACCGACATGTGATTTTTTACATCAAACCCAGCATCTTGAAGTATACCAAGTACATCTTTGGGTGAAAGATCTAAATCTTTAGCAAGTTCATACAAACGCATGGTCGATGTTTTCAACGCTTATCCTCGCCACTGTGTCGACACCGAAACACTACATCTCAATAAACGGGTCATTGACCGACGTTTCGCCAGTTGACTGCTCAAGAGAGATTTGAACGTCACTCAAAGCCGATGCTAATGCGATATTTTGACCGCCTTTTCCAATTGCAAATGCGCGCTGATCTTGAGGAAGCGAAACAAGTGCCTGTCCACCATCGGAAGACATCTGCACATTATCGATAATAGCTGGCTTGAGACTAAGTTTGACCATTTCCGCAATATCATCTGTCCACGGAACTAAATCAATCTTTTCCATGCCAAGGCCTTTAAGGATAGGCTTAATTCGCACACCACCAACGCCAACGCACGTTCCAACTGGATCAACGTCTTTATTGAGACTCACAAGAGCAATTTTTGTTTTATACCCCGCGGCACGAACAATTTTTTTGATTTCGACAATTCCTTCAAAGATTTCAGGAATTTCTAGCTCAAGCAGGCATCGCACAAAGTCAGCCGACGCTCGATCTAAAATCAACTGATAGCCACCACGAGCAACCGGCAACACTTCTTTAAGAACCATTTTTACAGAGTACCCAATGCGCAACTGCTCTTCAGGGATGATGCCAGAATTGGGGAGAAAGCCAGAGACATCGCCAATTGAGACTGCAAAACCAAAGCGTTCTTTCTTGTGAATAACGCCCGTAACAATTTTGCCCAGACGATCTGCAAATTCTTCATAGACCGCTGATTCTTCAAGTTCTTTGATCTGGGAAGCAATAATCTGACGTGCTGCCAAAATTTCAATACGGCCAACGGGTTCATCAAAAGGAACAGCCACCTCGTCGCCAACATCACATTTTGGATCAATGGTTAATGCCTTGCGGTGTGCAATCTCGCAATCTTTGTCGGTCACCACAGGAACAACAAGTTTACGTGTTGCAACCTCGATAGTTGACGATTTTTTGTTAAAAGTAACAACAAAGTCCAGATCTAAAAATTTACGCTCATATGCAGCTTTTACCGCATTGCATACAATCGTCGCAACTCGATCACGGTCAAGATTGCGCTCTTCGACAAGACTTTCAATGACATCACCAAGATTCACGCCAAAACCCCACAGAACAAAAAACAAAAGCCGCAAAACGCGGCTAACTCACAGCTGGTGTCTTGCAAGAACTTCACAACAAAGTTCCCACTCGTCGTAGTTTACTTATATTCCCATAAAAGTGAAGATTCTGTTTGGATAGTGGTGTTCCAGGGGAATTTGAATGATTCTTGGAATTTTTGAGAGAGTTTGAGAAGAGCTCGTCGACTTCTTTTTTAAAGTTATGAACAATTTTGGGGCTGCTATCATCTATATATATTTCATAATTATTATATTTATTTATATACAAGATAGTAGTAAGGGGGTGCCTAAAATGTTGATAACTCGGCTTTTTTTTACCAAAACCCCCATCTACAGTGCCTTGCGCGCGTTGTTCAATTGTTCACAACCTGTTCATAACCTGTTCATAACTTGTTCATAATTTTTTGACAATCTCTCGAAATCGACTTGCTAGACGATATTTTTGATAAAAAATACCCCTTTAACCCTCTTCTAATCGTTCTATTCATCACTTTGTGTTTGTGTTGGAAGAGTTATGAACAATCTATGAACAGAGTTATGAACAATTTCAGGGAGAAAACTTGCAGCGGTTTTCATAGATCTTTGAGCAATTGGAATTGCGTGAGCGCTGTTCTGCAAATATGTCCGATGAAATTTAGGAATAAGTCCAAATTGTTCGGTTTTAATGGGGGGGGTTCTTCTTTTTCAGAGAGAGATAGGTTCATGGCCGGGAGCCTTTATCAGTTGTGCAGCGTTCGTTTGTTGCACCAATTCGCGTAGGCTTTCCAGTGTTTTTTTAACGACCGGAATTGCGTGTGGATTGCGTAATAAATAGGCTGGATGGTATGTCGGCATGAGGATGCTATTTTTAAGCTCAATCACGGTTCCTTGGTGGTCTGCCATGCGAATATTGTCCCCCAAAAATACTTTTGTTGGGCATGCGCCAAGCGTAACAATAATGCGTGGTGCGATTGTCAGAATTTCATCACGCAGATATGCCTTAGCCCATGCCATACTTTCTGGATACGTCGGGGTTTGGTTGTTTGGTGGTCGATATTTTACCACGTTGGTGATAAACAGCTGGTCACGATTAAATCCTGCTTCTGCAAGTAATTTTGAGAGCAATTGGCCAGATCTGCCAACAAATGGTTTTCCTTGGAGTGCTTCTTCTCGTCCGGGGGCTTCGCCAATGAACATGATTTCTGCATCAAATGGGCCTTTTCCGGCAACAAAAAGGTTTCCTGGCGCGTAAAAAGGAAGGTCGGTGCGTTGGGTTGTTTTTGCAACAAGCGCGGCAATTAACAGTTCTTTTTCTTGCAGAGAAAGTGGCATGTTTTTTTCCTTATTTTGACGGAAAATTATTGCACTTATTAAACACTAAAATAAGTGCGCAGGTAATCCCAAAACTCAATTGAAAATCAGCGTAAAACACCACAAAAGGGTTTAGTAGCATGGTGATGAGTGTGGTGGCCAAAAAAATGTGCAGCGTGTTGGGTTGTGTACCAATTAAAAAAGCTCCCGCAAACGCAAAATTCATGAACAGAGCGCGCAAAAACGATATGGATGGCGTGGTGAGCGCGTGGTACAAAATTACCACCACAAGAGTCAGAATACGCACCACCAGCATGGGAAGCGAAAGTGAGTTCAACAGGAGCGCCATTAAAAATACCAGCATTACCAGGTGAAGCCCTGAGCGAGCCAAATAATGACTGATGCCCCACTGCTCAAACAACGCTCGCGTGTGGGGGCTGAGCAATGACGATTTACCTAAAAAAATACTTTGAATACTTTCGGCGGTTTTTTTGGAAAAAGATGAACGTATAAGTTGTTGTAACACTTCTTTTTTTGTATCGATCCAGCTGGGACTCACCTTGGTGTCATGATTGATTATAAGGTTCTTGTCCTGCGCAAAAAAGAAACCAAGCGCGTGCTCTTTTTGCAAATACAAAGCAAGCTCTTGTGTCGGTTTTTTTAATTTGATGTTGCGCAAAGAAATAACATCGTTTTGCTGGAGCGCAAGATCGGTGGGACAAAATACGTAGGCGTATGAAGTCCACGCCATTTTTTGTGGTGTTGCGAGTGAAATGTTCTTGAGGGTAATTTTTTGGTTTTTGTGCTCTGTGCTGAGTGAGCACACTGTCCCAGAAAGCGTTGTCGTGCGGTTTTTTACTGCATAGATCTCATCAAATTCAACAGAGGCTGTTTGCATGATAAGCGCCACCGTCAGGAGTGTGAGCACAAAAGAAACCGCTTTTTTGGGGAGTGTTTTTTCGCTTGTGTATGCGTGAAGTGCAAGTGGAAGTATTGAGAGCCATAGTCCACAGAGCAATGCAGGGCTGTAGATGATTTTTATGTAAAACCATAGAGCGCCAACGATACTTGCGATAACGGGTATTAGAAGCGGCTGGTTGAAGGTGTGTTTGATGGTCATAGATACTTTTCGCGCACGGCAGTATCTGCGATTTCAATAAGTGAGCCATCATAGTTCTCGAGAATGATGGTTTTTGGGTTTATTTTTGCAATGTGACCAACAACTCCGCCCGTTGTGATTACTTTGTCGCCAATGTTAAGTTCTTTTGCAGCAAGCGATTTTTGGGGCTTTTTTGGTGAGATAAACAGTAGCGCATAAATCATGACAAGGCATACAAATGGTGCGATTCCGACAAATGCAGAAAAAGCGTGTTCAATCATAGATTGTTCCGCGGTTTTTTTGTGAGCGCTGACTGTTTTAGACTAGAGACTTCGCTTTTTCTGTATACTTGCGGCTTTTTTTGAGTGTTTTTTGGTTTTTTTTTCTTCTAAGACTTCGGTTTGCTGCACATTTGGGTCTTTTACTGAATTTACCGCAGCTGGCTGATTCTTGCGTTCAGTGAAATTATCAATCCACGAGAATCGGTTGGTACGAGCTTTCTCTAGTGTTTCAGAAATGCTAGATTTACGCGGTTTAAAGAAGAAGTGCTCAATTGGGTCAACGCCTTTGCTATACGACTGGAAGTTAAAGACTTGACGTTTTGCATAGTCAATTTTGAACTGAGTGTAGTCATCTGGGTTTCCAGTGGCTTCTGGCTTGACGATACTTGGGCGAATAAATACATACAAGTTTTGCTTTTGGCTGGTTTTCTTCTTCCATTTAAACAAGTTGCCGATGATGGGAATTTTAGAGAGCAGCGGTGTTTCATACAGTGTTTCTTGTTGTCTGGTTCTGGTAAGACCACCAATGACCAATACTTCACCCTCTGCCATGCTAGCACGAGTGGTAATGTTGCGATCAGACCGCTTGTTACCGCCTTCTGGAATGGTCGTTGCTGCTTCATCAAAATCAGAAAAGTCTAAATCAATTTTAAGGTCAACAATGCCAGACGAGTTAATGCTTGGAGTTATTTTAATGGTGTTTTCGGCTTTTAATTCTTCTTGGCTTCTTAGACCTTGAACGTTTTGAAACTTACCCGCAACAAGTTGTGTTTTGCCTGATGACGACACAAATTCTTTGCGATTAGAGACAATAGAAAATGGTTGCGTGATAACATTGGTGTTAGTTTCATCCATGTGTCCTTTTACAACAGCCCAAATGTTATCTGCAGGTCCAATTGAAAATGCTGCTCCTGATGTAAGCGGAAGTCCATTGTCAACCTGAGACGTGGTATTTAGAAATGTTGGTGTCTGGTTAACCAGCATTGAGGTGCCATACCCAACGTTATTGCCGAGCAGTTGATGCTGTGTTTTTTGCCTAAACTGTGCACCTAGTTCTCGGTTTAAATCGCTGGAGACGTCCACAACCAGCACTTCAAGTGCTACTTGGGGAGTTGGTCGGTCGAGTTTGTTGATGAGCTTTGAAATGCGTTTCCAGTCATCTTTGCCGCAGGTGACGATAAGCCTGTTTCCGCTTCCGTAGGGACTTGAGCCATCTCCAGGAGTTTCTGCAATGATGTTCACGTCTTCAAAATATTTATTACTGTTTTGTTGGTCTTGGGAAAGGCCTTGTGGTGGCTTGATAATTGCGGTGACGAGTCGTTGTACGTTTTCGGCGGGAAGATATTTGATGTCGCGAATGTGAATACGTGATTCTGCTGTTGGTTCTACATCCAAAAACTGGTTAATAAAATCTTTAATGCGTTTAGTGTCTCGGTCCTGCCCAATCAAAATAAGCGCATTGCGAGGAGGATCTGGCATGATTTTTACGTTAGGCGAAAAGTAACTGCTCTCACTTTTATTGAGCGACAAAAATCTAATGCCGTTATCTGGGGTACTTTTTTTTGCCAATAATTGTTCGTTGAACAATCGTGCGATCGTAACAGGGTTTTCGTAGTTGAGTTGGATAATTTCAAACGATTGTCGCAAACTGCTTAAATCGAGTTCTTCGATGATTTGCATTGCAGATTTGATATTTAATGATTTTTCTTTGATAAAAAGCACATCAAGATCGCGGTTAATTTCAACAGCGCCACGGTCTGCAAACATGTTTGCAAGGATGCTGTTTGCAATTTCAACTTTGATGTTACGTAGAAAATAGATGTAGCGGATCATCTGGTCTGTTTCTGGCAACATGCTTGGCATGGTTCCGGTTGCAGACGAATAGATTTTGAGTGGTTCTTTCCCGCTGTCTTTTGAGTTAACAATACGGTAGAGATTCCCTACTTTGTTCATCGTGAAATTGTTGATTTCAAGCAGTGTTGGCAGCATATTCCATGCTTGACCAAGGGTGAGTGGTTTATAGTTATGGAGCGAGATCGTCGCATTCGCCAAATCTTTGTGGGGAACGATGTTGATGTTTTTTCGTTCGGCCAAAAAATTTACAATGGTCGCCAACGAGGTTTTCTCAAAATTGAGCGAAATAATCTCATCATCTTCAGGGTTTTTTGATTTTTCATTTGTGGGATTTGTGGCGGGTTCGTCCCCCGGTACACTTATTTTTTGTACGGTTGATGCTGGTGTTGAATGCGCATAAGACTCTGGTGATTTTTGTGTCAAATCTTCGTCGGTAAATGGGAGGATGAGATCTTCTGCTGCAGCTGTCGCCTGCAGTGGAATAAGTAGCGAAAGCATTAATACTGCGATTATGCGCAGCTTTGAGTGCCATGAGTAGTGTGTGCTCATTCTTCCATCGTCCTTTTAAACCGTTTTGCCGCAATGATCATTTTTACGGAAAGTGTTTTGTCTGTTTTCTCAAGATCAAGCTCTTTTAAATTAATGAGATCATCTTTTTCTATGGCATCAATATACGTTACTAGCTCGCGCATTTTAATGTTTTTTATCTGAGCATGCAGATATTCCTCTTCAAACCGATCGCTGCCCGAGACTTCTTTGACTTCTGTGGTTTCTGCCCACCCGGGCTCAGGGGTTATTTTATTTGCTTGGCAAAAGCGCTCAAAATAGCTTTTTAAATTGGAGTAATCAGTTTTTTTTGAGAGAAGTTCAGCAAGGTTGTTTTCTTCTTGGGTGATGGCGTTGTAGTCACCAATTAATTCGTCGGTTTTACTTGCAAGTGCGCGTGTTTGTTGAATGCCGCGTACCAGCTGTGTGCTGCGTGCGTGCACGTAGTACAATCCAGAGCACAAGATGAGTACTGCGCTTCCCATAAAAATAGCGAGATATTTAGAGGTGGTATCTTCTTGGAGTGAGATAATAAATTGAGCGATTGCTGTAATCATAATCATTTTTCTCTAGGTATCGCGTAACTTAAATCGCGCGACAAACTTAACACCATGTGCATTGTCGGCAAAATTATTTTCTGTTTCTTTTGTAAGCATCAGCTTTTTTGAAAGAGCTAAGTGTTTTTCAAAAATCCCAAAATCACTGTAATGAGCCTCTGTTTTTGAGGTAAATACCCCTTCAAGCGAAATGCGTGGTGTGTGATCATCTTCGCTCAGTGTTATGGTAACACGTGTAACATCGACGTTAAATACGCGACGATCGATGAGTTCGGTTAATTCATACAAAATTTCAAGGGCGTTAAGGTTTTTAGCGCCAAACATATTCCAAAATACTTGTTGTTCGTGCACATGTTCTTCAATCGTGCTGATTGCGCGCTTGAGTGAAGGTTTGTTAATCACTGCAAGTTGGGATGCAAATTTTTCATTAAGCTTAGAAAGTTGAGCTCCCTCAGCCGCATTTAACACGCCATTGAGTGTTGAAATTTGTTGATACCCCAACAAGAAAACGCAGCCTGCAATCAGAGCCATAATCATGAGGGCGACAGAGACATTCTTTTTTACTTTTTGCAAAACGTTATGTTCTGTGATGGCCGCAGGAATTAAAATTTTTTCGTTATGCTGCATGAGCAAGGCATTGCCAAGGTGTTTTGAGAGTACATTCCAATTAATTTCTTCTGGTATAACGCCACTAAAAAGGTTAGATGACAGGGCGGTTGCGGGTAAGAAGAATTCAAGCACTCGATCAGTTAAGGGCGGCACATTTTTTTTTAGGTCATTTTCTGGGTATGTTTGCATAAAAAACAGCATTTCTTCTGAGGTATTTTGCGAATATCTCAATGCAAGCGCATCGCAGGCAAATAATATCTTCTCCAGAAGTTCTTGGTATTTTTTTGTGTCAAATGTACGGACTGGCTTATCAGAGCCTTCTGCGAGTTGCTCGGTAATAAAAAAAGACGTCCCCAGAGCAATAGTCTTTGTAGCGCGAATTTTTTCATTCTGAACAAAAATAAGCTGAGTGTTTGTGGCTTGGATATCAATGATGATTCTTAAGAAGTGAGCGTTGGCGTCTTGTAATGGATGTGTTGAAGTTACAAATAACGCAAGGCACTCGGCGTCAGTGGTAATGGCATCTGGATAGATATTGGCCACTTCAAATGGTGCGTAAAACGAATCAACAGCTTGTTTTTTTATAGTTGCAGTAAGGATTGTTGAAATTCCTTCTGCAGAGCGATTGGTGATAATAAACCCGGTGTTCCCATCGGTTGGGCTGAACGGAAGGTGCGGCTCTATTTCTTCTTCAAGCACCAGGCCCACTTGTTCTTTAGTTGTAAGTGGTAATTCTAATTCTTTAAACAAGATAGATTCTGAAGACTGAACGCAGATCAGTTGGTCATATTTTTTAAATGAGGCAATGGTTGTTTGGATGAAGGCTACCAGTGCTTCTTGATCTGTGGGGAGCTCGTAAGAATCAGTTTTTTTTAAGGTTATTTTTGATCCACTGACAATAGCTTGGCTCGCAAGGAGTGTGGTGTTGTCGCGCGAAAGGGTTACGATGTTTTGCGACAACAAGAGCGCATCTTTTTTATAGGTGGGCAGAAAAAGTGAGAGCACCATACGCCTAACTTTCCTTTACGCTAGCTGGTTGTGATTGAGGTTGATTGCTTGCTTCTTGTTGCGGCTTTGGCTTTGAGCCGTATGAAGCCAAAAGTTCCTTGAGGTTTTTTCGCTTAGCGGATGAGTCGTTGAGGTAAGCAGGCGCTTTTTTGTCGCCTGCAGAAAGCACGTCCTTGAGTTGAGCGCGCTTCTCTTCTTGTTGTTTTATGAGTTCTGCAACGTGATCGAACACGACGGTGTGTTTTTTTGATGGACGGTTTTGATGCGGGTTGCTTGGTGTAGATTCAGTATCGGCAGGCGCTCCAGAAAGCAATTTTTTGAATGCTGAGCGTTGGTTTTCAAGCGATCGAGAGGATGCAAAATCTTCATCAGTCGTTTCAGTTTCTTGTTCTTCTTTTGCCGCTAACAACTCTTTGAGTTTTGAGCGCTTTTCAGTTGAAGGCGTAGGTTGCGATAGCAAAATTGTGGAAGCTTCTGCCAACGGAGCAGCTTTTTTATGTGCTGGCTTTGAAGGTTTTTCTTTTTTCGTAGGATATTTGATTATTTCGGATTGTGATGCTGGTGTTGTAGATTGGGCTTCCGTTTTGCTTGCGATTGTATCTGGAGTTGCATTGCCCTCTGCTGCTGCTTGAGCTGCTACCATTTTTTTAACAATCGTATTTTCTGCGTATTCATCAGCAAAGGCTTCTAGTTTTCGTTGGTCTGCTATGCCAGGGTTGTAGAACGGATCATGTTTAATATCAACAGAGCTGGGTTGGAATCGAGCGTTAGCAAAGTCATCAACTTTATGGTGGTAACTTTCACCTGAACCATTGAAGAAAATGTTGTGAATTGGATCTTTGATCGAACCTGTGAGTACAGAGTCTTGGACTTCCTTGCGAGCTCTATGAAGCTTCATGCGAGAGTACATATCCACGCCAGGCTTCGTGCGAGTTTTAATAATCGTTGGGCAAATAAAGAAGAAGGTGTAGGTTTTTGTAACTCTGCGAGATTTTTGCTTGAAGAGCCATCCAATCAATGGGATTTGTGAAAGGAATGGCATCCCTTCGTTTTGAGACTCTGTTGCTTTTGTTTTTACAAATCCACCAAGTACCAGCACTTGCCCGTCTGCACACGCAAGCGTTGATTTAAACTTTTTGTCGGTTGTGGCGTTGTCGGTGAGGAATGATTTTATGGTGATGTCGATGTTCAAGTTGATCAGTCCATCAGGGTTTACTTGTGGCGTGTATGCATAAGTGGTAGCGGCGCTTTTTGTTTCATAGCTTGGGGTGTTTCCTGAGTATCCGCTATAAACTTGTGCAACAACGCGGCGTGATTCACCAACAGAAAGTGTTGCAGGAACTCTGTTTGCAACGGTGATAAATGAATTGTCGACTAAGCTTGCGTTTGAATTGGTGTTAACAATATTAAACAAGCCCCACACTCCCCCAACAGATCGACTAAGCGTAACTGCGGTAGTTCCTTGGGCGATGCTGTTCAGCATTGAACCAAAATCACCAAAAAGGCTTCTAGCACCTGAGGATCCGCCGGTAACAATGCCACCAATCGCAGCAGACTGCCAGCCGATGTTAGGAAATGGCTGATCGGCGCGCGGCATTCTCAACTGAGTTCCAAGATTTTTAGTGTTATCAAGATCGATATCTACAATGAGTGTTTCGATAGCCACCTGAGTTTTTGGTTTATCAAGATCTTTAATGGTTTTTTTGAGCATTTTCCAGTCACTTTTGTCGGTACAAGAAACAAGTAATGCATTGTTGTCTTTGTCCACTTCAAAGCGCATTTTTTTGAAATATTTTCCGCCTTTACGTACGCCACCAAACCGCTCTGCACCCGAATCGGTTTGTGTATTGACGATTGCATCAAGCAATTCTTTCATGTCGGCTGCATTTGAATATTCAAGTTGGTAGCGGTGAATTGGCGATTCCACATCTCCTTGCAGATCGCCTTCGATGTATTTTTCGATAAAGTCTTCAACTTTTTTAATTGATTTTTGGTTACCCATCAAAATGAGGGAGTTGCTGCGATCTTCAACAATGATTTTGGTGGAGGCAGAAAAGTACTCTGCACTCTCTTGGGTTTTGCCTAGAAGTCGTGCCACAATCGCATTGTTTGATTTGTCGCCGGCGTTCTTGGTCATGTCATCAAGCAATTTTTTTACATCGGTTGCATCAGTTTTTTTAAGCGGATACACCGAAACCATTTCACGCAATTCGGCGTTATCAAGCTCGTTGAGAATGGTCATGGCAGATTTTATGTTGTTACATTTGTCGGTGATAATAAATGCATTCACGTTGTCTTGACGGGTGACATCACCCCCCTGCCCTAACATGCCGCGTAATAATGATTCAACGTCGGAGGCCTGGATATTGCGCAAGAAGGTTACAAATCGAACGCTTGCATCGGTATCCGGCAATGTTGAAGCGGGAACGTTAATGTACGCAGGCAGCGGTTCTGTTTTTTTGGCATCTTGTCTGATTATTTTGTAGACGTTTCCGGCTCTGCTGATGGTAAAACCAGCCATTTCAATCACCGTCAGAAACACCTCCCAGACTTCTTTCTTGGTGAGGTTAGAGCGCATGTTGAGCGAAACTTTAACGCCTTGAGTGTCTTTGGTTGGAATGACGTTAATTTGTGTAAGTTGCGCGACAAAATTAATGAGATTTTCTAGTTCGGCATTTTCAAAATTAGGGCGAATGGTAGCCGGATCCTCAGCAGCTTGCTTTTCGGCCGTTTTTTCTTCCGGAACAAGACCAATATTTTGCGGGCCATTTGATTTGTGTTGCTTTGGTGCGTACACAAAAATTTCTTTGGCCCCGCGCGTTTCTTTTTTCTGTGATTCCTGCAAGAGAGACTCTATGGCCTGTTTTGTTGGCGAGCTTTTTTTTGAGGCTGATTTAGCGGTAAGAGGGACGCATAAAAATAAGCCAGCTGCGTAAAGAAATAATGTCATGAGTGCTCGCACAAAAGTATCTCCTTACGGTATCCGCGATGCATATGCGCGTGCATGCATGCCTTCTGCAAGTTGGCTGCGCATTGATTCTATCATTTCATTATACGTTGCTTCAGTCATTTGTGACGGTTGTTTGGTTGGAGCTTGCTCGGCGAGCTTCTGCTGCCCTTGTGTTCCCGGCAAAGATACGGCCGTTGGCTTTAATCGGTCAACAACCGTAATTGTTTTTTCTATTGTCATGCTGTTCCGCTGCAATGTAATGGTGATTTTGCTTCTTGGTTGGACTGTTTTAAATGTGTCGTAAATTTTTACGCGATTTCTCTGCTCGGTAATATCAAGCCCATTGATTCTTGTGATCAGATCGCCATTTGCAAGGCCTAAGCTTGTAGGGAAAGCACCAGCTGTTTTGGTTGAAATTTTGAATCCTACAATGCTGCTTTGTTTGTAAATGGGCATTAAATCGAATTCTTGTAAAAAATCGGCGATGGTCTGAATTTTGCGGTTAAATACATCAAGGCTTAAATCGTAGGTGTTTTCACCCGTTGACCGCGCAAGCTTGTCTGCCTCTGAGTCTTTATCTGCTTTCTCGCTCAGTGTATCAAGCGTGATGTCTTTGCGCAGATAGAATGTCTCTTGTTGTCCGTTCGATCGCAAAATGACAATGCGATCTTGAGCGATGCGAATAATCATGCCGTCTTTAATGGTGTCACCTAAGTGGTGCATAACTTCTTTGTTTGTGTCGTCTGCAATCATAGCTACGCTTTTGTCTGGGTGCTTAGGAGAAAAGATAATACCACTGATTGAGATTGCAAGTGGCGACACCAGCTTGAGCGTAGGGCTTTTTGGTGTTGAAGGAGCAGTTGGCGGCGAAAATTGTGGTGGTTTTGGGATATCTGTTGTTTTTATGCCGGCAGCAGTGGGAGCGATAAATATTCCGAATAAATCGTTAGGACCATACAATGCTTCAATTGGTGGGGGGGTAGATTTGGTAACTTTTTTTTCTTCTGCGGGTGGCAGTGCGCGGTGTCGTGGAACTGGTTGTTTGAGCAACAACATGCCACCAAGTGCGCCGCCAAGAAGCATGAAAAGAAAAGAGTTAACTGCCCACAAGTGCTGTTTCATTGTACCTGCCTAGCTATTTTTTATTTTGTACGAACATAGTTTGTCTCTTTTTTAGCTGTCAAGAGGCTGATCATGGTGATGGGATCGTTGAAATTATTTTATCAATAATCATATCAGATGTTACTTGTTCTGCTTCTGCTTCGTATGACATTACTACGCGGTGCCTGAGCACGTCGTGCGCGATAGCTTTTACGTCTTCTGGAATTACAAAATGTCGTCGTTTTAAAAAGGCGAGCGCTTGCGCTGCTTTATGAAAAGCGAGTGTTGCACGAGGTGATGCGCCAAACGTAATCCAGTCGCGAGCTTGGATGTCGTATTCTTCTGGGTTTCTGGTTGCTTGCACAACGGAGATGATGTAATCGGTGATGCGTTCATCAACATACACTTCTTTCACGCACGCTTGTGCATCAAGAATATCTTGAACGCCAAGGATTTGAGAAATTTCGTGAGTTATGCCGTTTTGCCGCGTGACAATTACTTTTTCTTCTTGCTGTGTTGGGTACGTGAGCAACAACTTGAACATAAAGCGGTCAACTTGCGCTTCAGGCAGATGATACGTTCCTTCTTGGTCGATTGGGTTTTGCGTTGCAAGAACTTGGAATGGCGAAGGAATAAGATACGTTTCATCACCAATAGTTACTTGGTGTTCTTGCATCGCCTCAAGCAGGGCTGATTGCACTTTTGCTGGTGAGCGGTTGATTTCATCTGCAAGCAGAATGTTGGTAAAGATTGGACCTTTTTTGGTAACAAATTCACCGGTTTTTTGGTTATAAACCAATGTTCCAACAAGGTCGCTGGGTAATAAGTCTGGCGTAAATTGTACACGACCAAATTGTAAACCAAGTGATTTGCTGAGCGTTTTGACTAATGTTGTTTTTGCAAGGCCCGGTACACCTTCGAGCAAAATGTGACCATTGCATAACAATCCAATGAGTACGCGTTCAATAACAAGGTCTTGGCCAACAATAACTTTTTGTATTTCGGTTTTAAGCGTTTGCCAGCGTGTACTTTCTTGTTTAATACGCTCGGCGGTTTGGGGATTAATGCTCATGCGATTTACCTCCATGTACACTGTCTTTTTATCGAAGGCACAGTCTAGCAAAAAAACATATGTTTGTTTCTATTTCTTAAAAACAAAGTTGGAATCAGCAGAACTGCAAGTACCTTTATCGCTATTCAGCATTGCATGCGATGCGCGGTGTTGTTGCAAATATTCTGCGTTGATAGTGTTAGTTGTGAGTTGGTTTACCAATTAATCTTTGCGGTGTTGTGTCAACGGACCATCAGAAAGACCGTGAATAAATTGGCGAATGAATGGATTCTCGGTATTCCAAATTGTTGCAGCAGGTTGTTTGTGAATGATTTGGCCTTCGTACAACATCGCCACAGAATCTGAATATTTAAAGATCGAGACATCGTGCGAAATAACAATGGTAGTTGCGTTGTATTGCTCGTGTGTGGTGCGCATGAGTTCGTGAATGAGTTGTGTGGAGATTGGATCAAGCCCGGTTGTTGGTTCATCATAAAAAATGATTTGTGGGTTTCCCATGAGCGTGCGTGCAAGACCAACGCGTTTTTTCATGCCACCAGAAAGTTCGTCGGGGTAGCGGTTGATAACATCAAGGCTGAGTCCTACGCGTTGAATACACTCTTCAACAAGAGGACGCACAATTTTTGGTGCAATGCCCGATTCAAGCATTACGATGCCAATGTTTTCAAACACGGTAAGCGAGTCAAGGAGTGCTGCAAATTGAAACACATAACCGCATCGTTTGAGTGCGTGAGCAAGAGTGAGCCCAGAAAGGCCAACGATGTCGGTATTGCCGATAACAATTGATCCAGAGTCTGGTTTTAAAAGACCCATGAGTTGTTTAAGCAAGACAGATTTACCTTCACCAGATCTGCCAATGATGGTAAGAAACTCACCGGTTTGAATATCAAGATTGAGATCGTTGGTGACTTTACGATCGCCAAAACTTTTAGTAAGACCACGAATGCTTATCATGAGTGTCTTTCTATGGCCAAATGAGCGTCATAAAGGCGGTTAAAATGTAATCCACAACCAAAATGCCCATACTTGCGTAGACCACACTTTCTGTGGTCGATTTACCAACTCCTTTTGCGCCGCCAGAGGTAGCAAGACCTTTGTAGCAACCAACAAGTGAGAAAAGTAATCCAAATACAGCAGCTTTGATGAGTCCCTGAAACAGAAAGCCCATGTTGACGTTGGAGCGGATAGATTCAAGGTATACTTCGGCATTGATGCTTAATGAGTACACTGCAATCAGATACCCAACAAACATGCCGCATGCGGTGCAAATGACCGAGAGAACAGGTAGTGCAATAGTGCCCGCAATAACTCGCGGAACAATTAAATATTGGTTGATGTTAATAGACAGGGTGGTAAGTGCATCAATTTGTTCTGAGATCTTCATGGTGCCAATTTCTGCGGTCATCGCAGAACCAGATCTACCAGTGACCATAATTGCACTCAAAACGGGGCCAAATTCGCTTGCCATTGCAATTACTACCAGCGGGCCGATGAACTGGTCGGCACCAAAGCGCGCAAGGCCCTTGTAGGCGTGAAATGCCAAAACGCCACCAATCGTGGCGCCGGTTGACATCACAACGGGGAGAGAATCAAGGCCAACGGTTACCACTTGAGCAAAGATGCGATTGAGTTTACGCGGGCCGCGAGCTGCAGCTTTTAAAACATTCCAAGAAAATATGCCAAACAGCCCAAACTCACGTAGTGCTTTAAGAGCCATCAGGCCTAAGTTTTCAGAGAAGGCGATCAAGCTTAAAAGTTTCATGAGTGGAGTGTTCTACGCAGATTGAGTTGGCGCTGGAACGTCAGCGGGAGTATTTTCAATGTCCGCTGGAGCTTCTGCAGAGGAGGACGCAATTACAGTTGCTGCCTGTTCGTTGCCAATTGGTTGTTGTGCGGGTTGTGATTGAGCAAGAGGGCCGTCATCAATCATGCCACCAACAAATGAAGAGACAACGGAGCGGTGGTGTTCTTTTGTTTTTGCAATCGTTAAGCCAAGCGCAAGTGCGATGAATAAAAAGCCGAGCACCCAAGTAATTTTTTCAAGGATGTTTTGACCGCCAGATCCACCAAAAAGCATTTGACGGCTGGCGCTTCCAAGCCCCATGTCGCCTTTTCCTTCTTGCAAAAGAACCGCGAGCACGATTAAAAAACACAAAAACACGATAGTTGTCGTTAACAATTCAATAAGCATGGGCTTGTTCCTGGCATAACAAACAAGGTAAACACAGAGAGTGTACTCTTTTTTTTACCGCAAGTCATGATCTTTCACAGTATGAGATGTTTTACGATCAAAAACGCAAGAGCTGGCCGCAAAAACACTCATTGTTGGCGGACGCGGCCAAGTTGACGAGGAGTTGGGCGGGCAGATTTGCGAGCAGAAGCCTCTTCTTTTCGGTCTCTTCTAAAGCTTCGTCCAGCTGAGGACAATTCTTTTGCAAGATCGGGGTCGGCGCCTGATGATGCTGATGATCCCGATCTTGCAGATGAAAGTCTGCTTGTAAGCCTACGGGCAACAGCTTCGCTTTCCTCTGCTTTGGCTTGTTTGCGTTTTGCTTTTTCGTCGGGATCTATTTTAACTCGAACGCGCTCTTCTGCTTGCGTAAGTTCGGCAAGTTCAGCAAGGCGTGCAGCTTGTTCTGGAGTGGAAGAGCCTTGTGTTTTAACTTGATTTCTGAGTCGCATTGCTTCTTCTGAGAGGCGTGCGATTCTGTCTTCTATACTTGTTTCTAGGTCATCTCTAATTTCGACTACGAGTTTATGCGATTGTTCAGCGAATTTTGATCTGAGTTGTTGTTGTTGTGTATATGCTTGCGCTATTTCTTCTTCAGTAGAAGCTGCTGTAAGGCGTCTATTAATTTCTCGGATATCTTCATCAAGTTTACGCTGCTTAGCTTCAATTTGAGTGCGTTTTACCGCTGCGGAAGGATTTGCCTGTTCACGCTCACGCTCTTCGTCTTCAGCTCGCACGCTATCCAGATGAGAGAGCGCGAGGCTTTGTGTTTTCTTACGGGTATCTACTAAGTCGTCTTCATTAAAGTCTCTGATATTGGGCCGTTCTAATTCCTCTAGCGCCTCTGCGCTCAGAGCAAGCAATAGTTCACGGTTTTGTCTGGTCAGCGGATCCCTGCGAGTTTGAATTTCCGATTCTGCTTCATCCAGAAGGTCGCTAAGATACTGGTGGTATTTTTGATGCGCTTCTTCTATTTCATCTTCGGGAGTGTCTGGATTTTTTATTTTTTTCAGGTAATCGGCTTTGAATAAATCAAAGTGCTTAATTTTTTTGAGAACCACGGTGTCTTCATCGTCGCCTTCGTCGTCTTCTTCCTCGTCATCGTCATTTTCAAGATTTACATCTCGCACTGCAATGTTAAACATGGCGTCTTTGCGTTTTGCCGCAAGGAGCGTAAGAACTCTGTTTTTTTCTTGAACAGCGGCTACGGCTTGTTCTTTCACGAGCTTCAATCCTGCAAGTTCTGCAGCAAGGGCTTTAGGGTTTTCTCGTGGTAAAATAACACCCACAGCTTCTTCAATAGCATCTGGCTCAAAGTTGCCATCGAACAGCGATTTTTTTAATTGACGCTCTACTCCTTCAGGGCTCAAATCGCTAAGGTCAAGCGTTACGTACACCATCTTTGTACTCGAAAGGTCACGGCGCTCAATTTCTTTTCCCGCTTCTTCTTCGGTCATTAAGAATACGCTTCGTTCGCTATGAGGAATCATCTCGTTTGTATCCGACTGAAGAATAACCAAATTTGCGATAGGAGCTATGCTTCGTGGAGCGTCCCGCAGGTCGTCTCCAGGCTCCGATTTGCCAATTGTTCGATAATCCGCAATTCGTGTTTCAGCTATGGCACGAGCCTCTTCAGGGGATCGTGCTGCGGCAGTATTTGCAGTTTTTTCTTTGAGTGCAGCTGTGTCTTTTAGGCTACGTGCTGGGGGTGCTTCATAGTCATCAACTTTTTTTAGTGCTTTTGCAATACTCTGGGCGATGTCGCCAGAGGTAATTGCGTCGCCTAAATTTCTGACGCTAAGTCGCATTTTTTCTGCCGCTTTTCTTACTACATTTTGTTTTTCGTCATTCAACACAGCTTCAGGACGTTTTAATAAATTCAGAGCATTAGTAATTTCTGGAGTTACATCTTCCTCTCTCCAAAATTCGATACCGTTGTTGGCAAGAGCCCTGCGGAAAATTGTTAGTTGTTCGGAGGCTTCAGGTTCGGCGCCCTCTCGATATTTTTTGTCTCTGAGTGCGGGATCTGCAAGATGCTCTCCAAGGTCATCTAGTTCAACGCGCTGGCCTTTGGCGGTCAAAAAAGGCACTGGATCTGTTTTAAATGCATCAATCATGGTTGCAGCTTTGTTTTTGGCTGCTTCAATTCTAGCCAGAGCAGCGTCGTACTCACGTTTAAGGTCTTCTGAAACAGCTTCGCCATCGTCTTCCAGTTGAGCTATTTTTGCTCCAATCCGCTCAGCAGCCTGGCTAGCTGCTTGTTGCTCTTCCGCAAACTTCCGTTGAAGTTCACCAACAGTTTCTTCTATTGCTTTGTAGTAAGCTTGCGCTTTGTAAAGCACCATTAATTGGCGAGCTTGTTCTTCTGTGGCCTTTGGGTCAATACTTCTAGCGCGCTGGAGAAGGTTGTTTAATTCAGCTTCATTTTTCTCTTTAATTCTGACTAAATCAGCTTTATTGGAGCGTGATTTTCCTTCAAGGGCTTTGGTTTTTTGAGCATTTAAAACCTTAATCTTCATGTCTAAGTCTTCAGATCCTGCGCCCATTCCCCAGTCAACTTCTTGTCGAACTTGCGCCAATACGTCTGGATTTTCTTTGTACAGTCGTGCGCGCGTCAACGGCGATTTTGCTTGTATTGTAGCGGCCGCACGGCGGCTTTCGTATTCTTTTGCGTATGCTTCTAAGAAAATATTTCTTGGTCTTGTTTTAACGGCCTCTACACTATCCGGGGAGCTGCCGGCGCTATCTACGGATGCCCGCCTTGAATCTCTGGATAAATCCTCGGCACCCCCGCCTGTGGGGATATCTTGGTCTCCGCGAGAGCCTACGAAGGATGCTACCGATGATGCTTTGCTGCCAGGTGGCGTGCCGCTTAGTCTTTTTCCTGAGCGAGTATCATCTTCGGCGGCGGCTGCAGCATCAGCATCAGCTTCATCGACCTCGCTAGCATCAATTGCGGCAAACAAACGTTCTGCGGCGGCTCTGCGGGCGTCATTTTCTGCGGTTGCCATCAGGCGGGCCAATTCGCTTGTGGTAACTTGTTCTTCAAAGCGGTCGCGTGCCAATAACTCACGTCGTAGATCTTCTTGTGCGGCTGCGATTTGTTCTGGGGTTTTTGGAATGTCATATTGTTTTGTTGCAGGATTGAAGCTATGCGTAAGCCCACGTTCTTTTGTTGTGAGTTCATCAAGTTCTGCTTTCGCTTGCTCAAGCTGCATTGCGGCTCGTTGTTGATCTTCCATAGCCCGCAACTCTTCTACGGCTTGGTTGCGCCGGACAAGAAGAGTTTGTTTTTCCTGCGTGAGTTGTAATTGTGCTCGTTGTTGGCGTGCATCTTCTTCTGCTGTGGCTTTTTTTATTTCAGCTTCATTGGTGATTGCGATGTTGGGGAGTCTTCTTTCGGCATCGCTTTGAAGCTTTTCGAGTTGTGTATTTGCGTCTTCTAGTTGTTGTTTATAAAAAGATTGCCATTCTTTAAATTCAGCTGTTTTTGTGTAGTCATCAAGTTTTTTGTAGCGCTCGATTTCAGTCTGCAAAGCTCTTTTGCGAGTAGCAATTAGATCTTCAACAGTGGACCCTTCATCTTCAAATGAAGGACGGCTACTGCCTGTTGATGCAAACGCGGTACCAAATTCTGTTGGTTCGTACGTTTCGTCAAGACTAACTGAGCGGACGCCAGATCTTGCTGAACCAGCCTCTTCTAATTTTGCAGATCTTGCACTGGCAAGCGCCCCGCGCGCACTCGTTTCGACAAAAGCCTCTGCGCTTAGTAAAGTAGTTCTTTCTTCTTCTCGCTGTTCTGCGGCAGTCTTTTTTCCAGCGGCCACGCGCTTTCTCTGTGCGAGCATTTTTTCTTCTACGGTTTTTTGGGATTTTTCCATTTCATATTTTGCGGTAGCTAGTTGTGCGTTCAATGTTAAAAGATTCGCACTATGCAGATCAGTGCTTTCTCTTCCTGCTGTTCGAGTTCTGATCGCGTCTTCTAAAACTTGCCTTGCACGCACGAGGGTCAGCAATTCTTTTTTTGTTTGTTCTGCTTCTAGGGAGCTGGTAAGAGAGTCAACGCTTTTGAGTGGGCCGTATGTATCTTGGTGTTCTTGCAGAGCGCGTTGAGCCTTAATAAACCTCTCGGGTTTGCCGGTTCGTTCGAGTTCTTCTTGGGCAGTAACTATCTCGGCTTCTATGCCTTCGCGTGCGGCATCTCGTTGTTGCGCATATTGACGCTGCTCTGAGGACCACGAAGCATTGGGCTCTGCAAGCCACCGGGTTCTTCCGGTTTCAGCATCGGAGCGTGCTTCTCGGGCTGTGGCAAGACGCTCTCTAAGGATCATGCCATAGCCTAAGCGGTCACTGCTTTCCGGAATGCCTGCAATCACAGTCTGGCGAGCTTCGTAAATTCTTTGAAATTCACTATCGTCGGCAATTGCTGTTCCGTCATCAAGCTTTTTTCCGGATGTGTAATCACTTCCATCTGTTGAAAGAGGGGTGGTGTACACCCGTGCCAGTTCTGTGCGCGCTTGACCAAGCAAACTCATTTTTTCTCTATTGGCCTGTGCATTTGCTGGATTATCTTTTGAATCTTGTTCTAGTTGGGCTTGAAGGGTGTAGGTACGTGCAATTGCATCTTCTGCGTCTCGCGACAAACTATCTGGAAACGCAGGCGCGCGCACCGAGATAACATTTACCAGCAACAACACAAGACACATGAATGCTCGCGATAGGGATGGGCAAAGCATGAAAACATCCTTGAGGGCAGAAATGGTTACAAAAATTCCATACCTCAAAGCCTAGAGAGACAGCGCTGTCGAGTGCAATATTTTTGCGCTAGCGTGGAGCTTTGTGTGCTTTGCCTACCAGCAGTTCTATCCGCCCATCTTCGCGGATTGAGTGCGCCTTAATGGCTGAGGCTTCTTCGGTGCAGGTTTTGCCTGTTTGGCCAGTGAAGACGCTGTAGGTGATAGGTTGCCAGGAGATTCACCGCTTCTTGGGCTTCTTGCAGTTGCCGATCCAGAAATGCGTGGCGAGGAGCTTGCAATGCTTGCTGACGAAACACTGCGAGCAGAAAGAGGAGTTTTAGCTTCTGCGCGTTTTTTTCCTTCAACAACCTTTTTGCTTGTCACAAGTCTTGGGCTCACAGTTCCTGGGTCGTCGTATGCACGTTGTGTTACGGTGCTTGTGTGCTCAACACCTTTTTTTATAAAGCTTGCAGACTGCGAGTACAAAGATTCTGCTGAGCGAGCGCTCGCTGGCGCTTTGACTTCTGGCATTCGTTTTGCTGTATCAGCAAAGGCGCTGCGAATTGCGGGAGATGATGCGGCGGCAGAACCTGCAACGGCGTCTTTTGATGCTCCGCGTTGTTTGAATGCAGCAGTGCGATCATCTACGGCTGGAGATGCAGCAGGAACAGCTGCGACGGAGCTCGCTGCCAGAGGTTCTGCGGCAGAATCATCTGGAATTTGAAGTCGAGCAAGAGCAGGGCTTGGTGCGGAGACAGCAGCAGGTTCTGTTGCTGTTCTTTGTGGTGATCGGGAGGCTGCTGGAGCTGGAGGTGGCGCGACAGAGAGTGGTTTGAGTTGTGCTGGTGCTGGTGATGGTACTGTGCGTGATGGAGAAGCAGCATCGTCTTCTCTGGCAGTATCAACTCTCTCTAGAGGAGCTGTTACTGGAATTGGTGCTGGTGCTGCGAGTGTATCTGGGCCAGCTGTTGCGTTTGAGCGTGCAGCAGCTCGTGCTTTTTCATCAGCATCATCATCTGGTTTAGGAACGTCTGTTGCGGTAAGTTCTTCTGTGGTTTCGGCGGCAGCTTCTAACGCTTTACGTTCAGCGGCATATTGACCTGCAAGGGCAGATCCCTTTGCCTTGCGCACAGCAGCTTCAGCGGCTTTTTGAGCTTTTCGCTTTTCCGCTTGGGCAGCCCGTGTTGCTGCTAGTTGAGCTTGAGTATTTGCCTTTACTGCCGGGTCCTCATCAGGAGCTTCAGCAGCACCTGTTGGTGAAGTAACTGCTGCGCGCCGAGATTGCAGTTTTGCGGCCACGGCGGCTTTTTTCTTATCGGCAGCTGCGATTTCTTCAGGTGATGCCTCAACTTCAATTCGTACAGGACGCTTCACTGGAGGCTTCATTCCGTCGCCTGAGTCATCTTCTGCTGGGCCATCAACACCGTCAACACTAGCTACGCTACGTGTGTCTGTGGGCTCTGGGGCGTCGTCCTTAACAACGGAAAGAACCGCAGATGGCCTGCTGCCTGATAAAATGCCGTCAGGGGCTGTCTCCTGCACTACGTCTGGATCGGCTTTTGGTTTAGGTTGTAATTTCGCAACTGCAAGCGCTCTAGCACCGAGCTTTCTTGGCAGAGGCTTGCCTTTAGCTTTTGCTGTAGCGTCGTCGCCAGCTGGCACAACATCTTCGCCATCTGGTGCATCATCGCCAAGTCTTCTTAACTTTGCTTGGGCGACTGCAGCGTCTGCTTCTGCTTTTCGTTGAGTGAGTTGTTCTGGTGTAGGGCCTTCTGCTGCGCGTGGCGAATCTGGTTCGTCTGCTTTAATTGTTGCAACAAGGGGTGGGCGCAAAAGTCTACCGCCAACACCGGAAGCCGCTGGTGCAGGCGCATCATCGCCTGCTGTAGCTGCGGGAACATCAGCGCGTGATTGTGGAGTTAGACGGACTGCTGCTAACATCTTTGAGTTTAACGATGTAGAAAGTGGAGTACGTGTTTTTGGCGGAGTAGCGGGTAGGCTGTCAGCAGAAGCATCTGCGCCAACTGGAAAGGCTGATGGGGGAAGAGATGGGCGCGAAAGCGCGGCTCTGAGTATTTGAGCTTGTTTTTGGGCTTGTTTCATGCGAACAATGCTTTGAATTTTTACTGCGGCAGCAGTTTTTTCTTCAGCTCGAGTGGGAGTCTGTCCGGTTTTTGCGGCAGCGCGTTGCTGAGCTTTTTGTCGCAGAGCATCAACTCTGGCTTGTTGTTTTGCAATATCTGCTTCCATCGATGCAATATTTTTTATTTGGCGATTCTCATTCCACGTGGAGAGTTTTTCTTTTGTTGCGGCATATGTGCGTGAGCTTGCTTCTGCTGCCATTTTAAAAGGTGCTGCGGTGAAGCGGAGTGTTCCTCTTGCGCCTGCAACAATGCCTTGCCCTGTGGCTCTAATCCCAAAAGCAATGCCTCCTCCCGTGGCTGTAACACCAGAAACTACAGCGTCTTTTCCTGCGACAAGAAGGCTTTTAATTTTTGCACGTTTTTTAAATGCGCCGTACGCAAGCATTCCGCCGCCAGCAGCAACCCCGGCGATAAGACCACCAAGTTGAGCGTCAGAAAAACCAGTTCCATTACCCTCAGTATCACCAGAGCCATCGCCTTCGGGATCAAAGATTGCCAAGGTGCCGTTGTTATCCAAGCTGCCCGAGATTTCTCCCTCAGCAAAAGTTGGAACAATTACAAAAATACTCGCAATGAGCAACAAAAGTTTGCGGTCCATCATGACACTAAGTTCCTTCAGCTAGTTAGTAGCTACGAGGCAGAGGGCGTGTAACGAATGTACCTGGACGCTTAGGTCGATACAGGTGAGGTGTGCTTGGGTTTTTCTGACGAGCAATAGGTTCCCATGCTGTGTGCAAGTTGTGTGCTTTAGCGTGAGTATGCGTTTCGGTTTTTTCGCCTATGTCTGCAACAAGAGCTTCGTAGCGATCTACGTCCATACCCTTTGTTCTTTCTAGGGCGCCTGATACTGCTTGTTGTTCTTCTTTCATGATAGCATCTAAGGCGTCACGGAGTTTTGTGGCTTTTCTAGGGTCCTCTTGGTCTGCGGCGTGTTGGTCTGCCATCTTCTCAATAATTTCTCGAGCATGTTTTGCTTTGCGAAGTGCATTTTTTCTAGATACTCGGTTGTTTTTTTTCTTGTAAACCCAAGCGCCAAGACCTGCCGCTCCAGCAACGCCTACCATCCCCATAGAAAGCCCGATGGTATTATCTTTGAGCTCATCCTCTGCATCTTTTTTATCATCATCGAGCTCGGCTTTCTGGTTAGTCAGTGTTGTAATTTCTGCTTGCCTGAGCGCTTGCAGTGCTGTAATTTCTGCTTGCTTGGCGTCATAAAAGGCTTTTGCTCTTGTTGCTGCATCTGCGGCTGTTACGACGTCTGTACCTGCAAGTGCGCGGTTAGCAGATTCTCGGGCTATGGCGAGCCGTGCGTCACGCGCGACGGTACCCATTGCGTCTAGTTGTTCTTGAGTGAGTCCTGGGTCGACGGTAATTGAGGTAATTGGCGTAGAGGGGGCGTGTAGCCTTTCTTGGGGTGTAGCTAAGAAAAGCAGGCTAACGAAAAATAGAAAAAACCGGCATTTCATTGACCAGAACCTTACAAAGACCCGTGAGAGACTTTTTCAGTGTGGACAATGAGTTCTCTGCTACTCAAGATTTTGGATGTTTACTTGGTTCAGCTTTCCTTGGTGCTTTTTGTAGATGAGTGTTGATTTGTCTGTAGAATACGCAAGTTCTAGTGGGTGGTCTGGGTGCGCATCGATAAATGTGAACCTGAGCAAAAAAACTAAGAGCACAAAAAAGACTACGCGAAGCAGAAAATAGGGTGTTTTATTCATATCACCGCAATAACAAAGGCATCATTTCTGACCAAAACTATGCTAGATATCTTACCTTGTACGCAAGATATTTATCCCTAAGGTCTTTGTCTTGCTGCATTCAGCCTTGCTCTGGCAGCTCGCGCTTGCTGCTGTGCTGTAACCTTACTTCTGCTTGTTGGAACAAAACTTCGATCTCGATTTAGGTTGCCAGTGCTTGGTCGCGAGGAAGGTTTTTGTTGAGAGGCTCTGGATCTGCTGCTTGCGTCGGTTGAGTCGGCGGTAACCTGTGAATATCGGGTAAGTTCTGACCTACCGCTTGCTCGGGAATCACTACCACGTTTTTGGAGCGTTATAGCTACAGCGACTGGTTCTGCGCGCCGGTCACTTTGTCTGGATCTTCCTCGACCTTCTGCGGCAACCGTATCTTTTGGTCTTTGAGCTTTAGCCCGATTTAAATCAAGGCTATCTACAGGTCTAAGTAGTCTACTGTCGCCGCTTTCCGCACTTTCATCGCGAGTGACTCGCGTAACGGCACGTCCTTTTGCATCGTTGGGCGCTGGGCTCGCAACGACATCAGCGGGAACTACTCTACCAGATGTGGATTTTGGTCGAGGTGATGCAACGACCGCAGCTGCTGCCGCAGCAGCTGGTGATGCTTCTACGGCATACTCAAATTTTGCAAGTTTTTCAGCAGCTTTTCTTCTCGCCCTGAGGTCAGGATCTTGTTCTGTTTTATAATCTTCTAAATCTTTTATGCGCTTTTGAAGATCGGCGTTTCTGAGGCGCAAATGGTCCATGAGAAGTTGTTGTGCTCGTTGCTCTTCTATGGTTGCGGTCGCAATTTTTTTGTTTAGTTCGAGAAAGCTTGCCTGCAACACAGCTTCAGTTCTTCGCAGTTCTTCAAGGCGGGCATCAATGTCTTCAGTTTTCTTGGCTCCCGAGGCTTCTATGCCTGCTTGAGCAGCTTGAAAACGCTCAAAAGCTCTAAGAGCTGCTGTTTGTCTAGCGAGCAGTGTTTTTGCATACTTGATGTTGTCTTCAGACGACGCCGCTGCTTTGAATTTTTCGTCGACTGCGCGTCTGGCTTCTTTGATTATTCTTTGGCGCTCGGCTTCGCCCTCTGCGGTGGTTGGGAATGGGATAGCTTCTGCTGTAGTTCCTTTTTTTGCTGCTGTTGCGTAAGCTTCTGCTCGTTTTGCTCTAAATAATTCGGTTGTAAGCTTGCGTGTTTCTTCGTCTGCTGCTTCTGTGACCATGAGCACTGCGCTTAGGGCATCAGCCATTTCTTGTTGAGTTGCTCTCCCTGTATCTGCTTTTTGGTAAAATTCTAAGAACGCGTCCCTTTCTGCTTGGAGTGCTGCAATGCCTGCTTCGGTGCGTTTTTTATTGTCTGATTTGAACCAAGCTTTTCGAGTTTGGGTCATTGCCAAGTTTTCTTGTGCAGTAATTTTTGCGTCTAAATCTGTGATTTTTCGCTCCAACTGAGTCAGGAGTCCATGTGTTCTGAGCGGTGTGGCAAGAAGATCTTCATTCTCAGTGACTCGTGCAACGGCACGTACATTTACATCAAGTGTTTCCAAACTTCTTTGTACGTCTGCATCTGCCAGTGTCTCCACAGAGAGATTGCTCACGGCATCTTGTAGGGCTTTAATTTTTTTCTTGAGTGAGCCTTTTTTTGTGTCTGCATGTTCATAAATTGCTTGAAGGGCTCGTCGAACTTTGGTGCCAAGGGGTTTTACTTCTCCTCTTGTTTCATCTGCAACCTGCTTCTCACTGGCGGCTCGCAACTTTGCTAGTTCATTGTTAAGTACTGCTTGAGCTTGTTGTTCTTCACTAGATAAAGGTTTTGTACGGACAGAAACAACGGGTGAACGCGGTGTATCTCTTTCGTCATCGCCTACGCCATCATCCTTGGAAGGCACGGATTTTGCTTTTGCTCGAGTAGGGACACGACGTCCTGGAACTGGCGTGCCCATTTCATCGTCGCGAGGGGAACTCTCGCCAAATGCAGCAGTAAAAAAAAAGTTTGATTTTGGTCTTCTTGCGACTTCAAGCTTGTCAAAAAGGCCGCCCGAAACACCAGGGCGTTTTGCTGCTACTTCGCGTGCTGCTGGGGAACCATCATCATCACTAGCGCTTGGGCTGGTCAACCTTAAATTCCTCATGGAGGGAGCTATTTGCTCTTCCTCATCATCGCCTTCAGTTGAAGGTACGGTGCTTGTAGAAACTACTGAGCCTGCAGTTGCAGGAAGAGCGAAAGGAGCGGCTTGTTTTAAACGCGCCGCGACAGCACCCTCGTCTGCAAGATCGGCAGTTTTGGTAACATGCACGTGGCCTTTGGATTCATCAAACCATTCAGAGGCGCCGGTTGTTGGATTTAAAATATAAAGAGCCCCGTTGTGCTCTGGAGCATCTGATTTATAAACTTGTGTTGCTTGGGTTCTAGTGGCGCCGACTTTCACCACGGTAAAATTTGTGCGTCCTGATTTAGCGTCCGGGGGGAGCGCAACATATTCTGCTGGTTCTGTTGGCGCGGCACTTGTGTCCTCAAGACGGTAATTTGCTCGGTCTTCTTTTTGTTTAAGACTTCTAATACGAGCAATTGCTTCCTCCGCCGAATTAAATGCTTCTGGCTGGTCATCAGTGTCAAGAGCAAAAAGAGTTGGTGCGCAGAGTGAAAAAAGGCACAAAAAAACCAGACTGAGCAATTTTTTGAAGTTAACGTTCATGGGATAATCTTGATAAAAAATATATCAAAAGCTGCAAGCAGAGTGCCGTGCGGGGCGTGCAAGATGCAAGATTTTAAGATCCTTCACCGCGGTAGGTAGATGCTGTAGCGCGAAATCGCGCGGCACGGGCGTCTCGTTTTGCTTTGCGCGCTCGAGATTCTTCTTCGCGCTGTTGTTTGCGGAGCTCATCTCTTGCACCCGTATCTGCATCTTCTCGCTGTGCTCGGCCTTGTTGCATTATTGCTTGGCGGAAGTTGTCGTCGGCGCGAGCATCATTTGGCGAGGTGCCACCACCACCGCCGCCCATCATTGCGCCAGCACCGCCGCTACCAACAGGCGTAAGAACTCTTCCGCTTGAGCCAGCGGTACTTTTAACCGTAGGTCTTTGTTCTGTGGAAGCGCTGGGGCGTTTGAGTGCTGCAAATCCATTTGCAATGGCATTAGGATCGTATTTATCGTCTTGCAACCAACTTGCTCGCGTGGGTGTGTCGTACAAGTCTTCAGAAAACCATGCTGCAAGATTTTTGTTTGGCGTTGAGGCGGCACCACCGTTGTTTGCGCCATCAACGAGTTTGAGCTCAACGTATTTTGATTCTTCGCGTCGCCGAAATTGTGGCACTTTAACAAGTTCCTCTTCTTCAGCCTCTGCAGGGCCCGCAGAATTGGGTTGAGCAACAGGGGTTCCCGTTTCATCTATTGTTTCTGAAGTTTGATCGTAGTCTTCAGACAATTCTTCGCTTTTGGTGGTGTTTGTTGAAGTGGCAGATGCCGCAGCTCTTTGTTTTGCCTTATTTGCTTCCACAAGACTTTTAAACGCATCCAGCGCGGTGCCACAAAACAGAGCATTGCCTGCAAAGCCAAGAATCAGGAGCAAGATTGATGCGTTCATTAGCGGACTCGGATTGGTCTTGCCGCAACCCGCTGTTGGTGAATGACTTGTGGATGAGTTGCAGCGTGAGAGGCATACGCCGCAGAATTTGTGCGTCTTACGGCCGTAGGCTGGGGTTGTGCATACCCAGCAGAATATGTGCGTCTCACGGGCGTAGGTGTGAAACTTGTTCGACGCAAAGGAGTTTGAGAAATTTGTTCTGACGAAAAATGGGAAGATGAAGATTGAGTGTTACGCAGCATAGGAT
>Ga0214921_10001648_pt1 | contig 37517 bp, 32 predicted proteins | sample LL1505_MetaG_FD_177992 | JGI IMG/M metagenome (GOLD analysis project Ga0214921, IMG submission 177992) | Freshwater microbial communities from Lake Lanier, Atlanta, Georgia, United States - LL-1505 | ecosystem: Environmental > Aquatic > Freshwater > Lake | place: USA: Georgia | collected...
ATTAAATTTACCTACATCCTCGGGAATTACAAGTTTAATTACTGCAGCAAAAACAACACAAAATAGTACTAATATACAAAACATACTGACTGAAATAAATAATAATCTTATAATAGCAGCACAAACAGCAAAAACCGCTGCTACAGATGTGACGAATGGATATTCAAGCTCATATATTCTTGAATTGAATGCACAAAGAGCTGTTAATGCAGCATATGATTCAATAAATAATATTAAAGAAGTTGTAACTAAGTTATTAGATAATTTTAATATAAATTCAGGAACAGGTAGAACAGAATCTGATAATAATAATATGAATAATTATATTTATGATGTGCTTATTATTAGTAAATTATATGCAATTGTTTATATGTTATATTATCACCATTTTACTAAAACTTTAAATAATGATATTAGCAGATTTAATGAATTTTTAAATAATGTAAGATATACTTTTAATGATGCTGCAGCAACAGCAATAACTACAAGTGGAAATACATATATTGTAAATATCTGTAAATTATTTGAGTTTACCACATTAAAACTTAATTCCACAGTTAGAAATTATGCTACTATTTATACTGATCAAGCAACAACAAATTTAGCTAGTGATATATATGATACTTATAAATCAAACATTGGTATTTATCCAGTACCTTATTATCATGATATTAGTAATGGAAATCCTCTAAATGATATATCAGATATAACTACTGCACTAACAACATATCTTAATAAAATTACTATTAGTACGACAATTGCAATTAGTAATAGTATTACATTCGAATCAACAGGTAGTACTTCTCTTAATTTAGCTATTTATACTAGTGATCCTACACAACCAAATGATGATCAAAATTTAAACAAAAAAAGTTTATTACAAAGATACGATAAAATAAAAAGTACATTTGATATAATAACAACTCCTTCAAATAATGTATATCAAAAACAAAGAGTCGCGTTTTATCTAGAACAATTTAATATTATTTTAAATACAAATCCTAGTATATTGCTATCTACATTAAAATATAAGATGTATTATTATAATGCCGTTGTTTATAATGTAATATTGCAATATCAATTATTTAATATTCAAAAAAATCGACTTACAGCTGATTATAATCCTAATACTCCTGCTACTCCTGCTAATCCTGCTAATCCCCCCAGTGTTGCTACAACTAATATAAACAGTAATATTACTATTTTACAAAATAATTTAACATATATTTATAATAGTAATATTAATACATCTTCATATTATACAGATGTTGTCAGTAAAATTTATACTGGTAGTGGAAATGTAAAAACATCATTAGATGATTTTACAAAATCACAAGATAGTTTAAATGATGCTATTAATAAATATAATAATGATTTAGATACATATAATAATTATTCATATTATTATAAAATTATTATAGCAATAGCTATAGTAATAATAATTTTTATTATTTTAATATTTACTATAAAATCTATTGATAACAATACTAAAATAATGATGTTTGCATTTATTGCAATAATAATAATAGTTTTATTTATTATTTATAATAATAAATTAACATTAACAACTGAAACTTTTATAACTTGTAGGCGTAAGTATATTGATAGTACTAGTGATGGTTCAATATCTGCTAATATTAATTTTACAACCTATAAATCAGAGTTATATAAGTATTCTTCATATATTATGTTATTGTTATCAACTCAAGCTATAACCAAAAATACTTTGTATAATATAGATACACATCTGACAAATATAAATGATATTAGATATAAAACAATTCAAGTTAATAATAATAAAATTAAAAATTACGAGAATGCAAGTGAATTATTGAAAAAATCAGCAAATGATTATTATTATCTTATCATATTAATTATTTTTAGTATTATTATTTTAATGTTTGGAATGTCATTGTATTTATTATATCCAACTATGTTATTGAATATTGTTATATTTGCAATAATACCTTTCATAATTTTAGTGTTTTATGTTATGTATAAGATTAATCGATCAACTAGAATGGCTGAAGATAAAAAATATTGGTCAATTTATAACCCATCATCAACACTATTGACAACATTATAAAAAACTGTCAATATTTGTTTTTTTTGAAACCATCAATAATGGTTTTCTTTTTTTTAAATAAGGATAATAAATAATTACATATTCTTAAATTAGATATAATATGCATATTGTTTTATTTGTTATATGTTTACTATTAATTTATTCAATAATATATTTATTGCTTTATCATAATGTAAATATGATTTATAAAAATAATACTATAAATACTCATACAACTAATAGTACTGTTGGTAAATGTGATGTTAAAAGCTGTGGTGCATTAGATCCTGTTAGTGATCCTCGTTATAATATGCAACAAATTGTTAAACAATCTATTTTATTAGAAGAACATTTAACAAATAAAAATAAACGTTGTAGAGATTGTATAACAAAACATTTTCAACACATAATTGGATTAGCAGAAGAAGCTCAAATGTTAGCAACTACAAAAACTAATAAATTTCCTCTGCTAAATGAAAGTGTTATTTTCTATAATGATCTTTTTAATGAATGGTTCAAAAACAGAAATGACGAATCAAAAATTATGGAAATAGCTGATAAATTAAGAATTCATCGTAAAAAACTAATTGCAATTTATTTCTTTGATGATGATTATGATATTAAGAATTTTTCAAAATCATCTATGGGTTAAAAAAAGCTGCAAAATCCACCACCAGTTTTCTTGGCAGTCTTCTTAGCAGCCGGAGCTTTCTTAGCAGCCGGAGCTTTCTTGGCAGCTGGGGCTTTTTTGGCAGCTGGAGCCTTCTTGGCAGCTGGAGCTTTTTTGGCAGCTGGAGCTTTTTTGGCAGCTGGGGCTTTTTTGGCAGCTGGGGCTTTCTTGGCTGGTTTCTTGGCTTTAGCATCGTCACTTGAGCTTGATAATGCTCGAACGATATCAGCTAAAGTTGGAGCACCTTTCTTAGCAGCCGGAGCTTTCTTGGCAGCTGGAGCCTTCTTGGCAGCGGGAGCTTTCTTGGCGACTGGGCCAGCTTTCTTGGCAGCACGAACTTTACGGAATTGTTTATTTTCAGCTTCTAAATCCTTTGGTAATTCACCCTTAGTTACAGTAATCTTAGAAGTTATCATTATAGGTTTTAGTTTTCTGCCAGTTGCTTTATCCGTATATTGTACGGGAAATGGATCAATATGTTCGCGAACAGCATTATAAGCAAAATATTTACGTAGATCGTTGCGATCTATGCGTAAAATAACAAAAGATATGTCGCTAACTGGGTTTTGTTTGTTATAAATCTTAGCTAAAGCAGTATTGATGGGAACACGAGCGCGTTTAGCTGATTTAGAAGAAGGTCTAACGCCAGTTTCCATATCGATGTGGCGGAAAATGGCAGTGGCAGCTTTCTTAGCAGCGCCACTTGGAGTAGCTGAGATATAATAACCACCTTCAAAAGTTCCGTCACTTACATGAGAGACAGTGTATGAACTCTTATTTTCATCTTTTACACCTCCAGTAAAAAAATCTTCAGCATCGTTGTCATCGTTAGTATTGAATAAATTGTCATCTTCTTCTCCTACACCACCATTATAATTGCGAAATTGTTGATTACTGTCGTTTCCAAATAAATCACCCATAACTATATTTATGTTTCTATATATATAAAATATTTATTTTTTATAAAACTCAATTATTTTTTTATTTACGAAAAAAGAACTTTTGTGTAAATTTATGATTTTTATATTATTAATATTTGTTGCCCGAGATAACGCAGTATAGGTTTGACCCGATACGAATATGTCTTCGCCTAAATCTAGCTCTAAACAATCAATAGAAGACCCTTGAGATTTATGGATTGATAATGCATATGCCAATTTTAGCGGCATAAAGCTATATGCGTTTCCTTTGCCATTTTTGTTAATGTCAGTGTAATAATTAATATGATGAATTACAGAATTTATATCTTTGATTATAACTGTGTTTTCTAATAATCCAACTACTATACCTCGCGTGCCATTAACTAAATGGTTTGTAACTGATATATTTCTTGTTACCATTACTTGCGCGTTTAATGTCAAACAAATGTTATAATTTTCAATGTTATCTGTTCTATACTTTGAATGCGCTTTATATAAAGTTGTTTGATTATTATTCAATTTTACTAATTTATCGAATTCTTTTTTATTTATAATATCTACATTTACATTTACAGGGAATAATTTTGTTGGTTTAATACCATTTGTAAATTTTGTATTATTTAATCCTTCAAGTATTTTATATTTATCTTCACTCAATTTTCCTGTTCTCATTTCTTCTAATATTTCTTGTAATATCATATCATCTTTTTGTCTTATTAATTCTGTTAATATAACTATGTTGATTTTTAATTCTTCCCATATTGAAGAAGTAAAACAATAATTATATTTAATTGGTGGTAATTGATGAAAATCGCCTACTAATATTAATTGCAATCCTCCAAATAACAAATCGTTTGATTTGATCAATTTAAATAACTGATTGACCAATTCGAACAATTCATTATTCATCATCGATATCTCATCGATAATTAATGCATCTAAATTCTTTAATACTCTGAATTTAGCAGGATATTTTTTAATATCATTGTAAATTTCATTCAATTCTTTGTTTATTCCTAAATATAAAAACGAGTGCAATGTTTGACCATTAATTAAACTTGCTGCACATCCAGTTAAAGCCGTTAAACCATAGTTAATTTTATTGGTTTCAAGATATTCGACTATTCTATTTATAGTAAATGATTTACCAGTTCCTGCTGAACCTGTTAAAAATAAATTTTCACCTCTTTTAACCGTTTCTAAAGCCTCTAATTGTTTTTCATTCATATTGTTTTTAATTTTATTTAAAATAATGAGTCATTTTTTTAAATTTAAAAAAATGATTTATTTTTATTATTATAATATTCATAAAATGGACAATATTACCTTTAATGCAAAATATCCCGTTGTTATTATCGATAATAGTTATTATATATTTTATCGGTATTTTGCAACGATCAGTTGGTATAAAAGACAAGAAAATGAGATTATAGATCATTTGAATATAATGACAAACAAAGAATTTATTATTGCATTCTTCAAACATTTTGAAGCAGATATTAAGAAATTGATGAAAAAATTCAAAACGATCCGTGATAATATCATTTTCTGTATTGATTGTCCTAGATTAGATATCTGGAGAAATGATATTTATACTAAATATAAACAATCAAGAGTAAAAAAAGATAATTTTAACAGTGATATTTTTAATTTGTTTGAAGATTATATCAATAATAATAATTATAAGAATTGTAAATTTGATAATCTTGAAGCTGATGATGTTGCATATCTTCTTCAATATAAATTAACTGTAATCAATCATCCCAATAAAATTATTATTATTACTAATGATAATGATTATTTACAGATGTATTCAAATAATGTAAAAATTTATAATATGCAATTAATGGATCTCTCATTAAAAATTAAATATAATCCTAATTATGAACTTGTTTATAAAATAATTATGGGTGATAAAAGTGATAATATCTCTAAAATTCAAAATGGTATGAAAAAAAATATTGCTGAAAAAATAGCTTTAATGACTGATGAAGAAAGAGATAATTATCTCATTAAAAATAATATTATGGATGCATTCAATTTAAATAAAACTTTAATAGATTTTAGAGAAATACCCAAAAGTATTATCAAAAATTTTTATGAATATTATAATATAAGTATCAATTATGGAGGATGAAAAGAAACCTGAAGAAGAAAAACCAAATGACTTAACATCTGCAATCGTTACTTTACATCAAATTTGTGTTATTTGTTTCTTTATAGTTGTAGCTTTTCATTTTATTCGCTTAATTTTCTTTTTGAGTGGAATTACTGGCACAATCAATATGAATCCTTTCACAAATATGCCAGGGTTTTCTTGTTCAATTTATTGGTTCAGTTGGGCAATTGTTAAAATTTGTGAGCTAATATTATTGATTAATTTTGTTTTATTATTGTGGGTTTTTGTTTTTTGGATGATTATAAAAATATTAGTTCCTTTAATCATTATTTTTCCCATTCCAATAATACCTTTCATTTTCATTATACCTCTCAGACCTATGTTATTAGAATTCATACCACCATTTAAAGTTTTAACTGATCTCGGAACGCTACCATTGATGTTAAGAATTTGTACAAGGCTAATTAATCCACAAATATTTACAAATACTTTAAATTATTTATTTTTTCCAACAGTTAATGATGTTGGCAATTATTTACAAACACATATATCAAATGCTATAAATAATGTAATTGGAGACGATATCAAATATTTATATCAAGAACAATTTGATAATAATAATGATTTTAATAATGACGACAAAGAGGATATTAAAAAATATAATGAATATAAAGAAAATAATAATGTCAAATCCACTATGGAAAAAATAGAAGATGATACAAATATGTGTATAAAATTAAATCAAAATTTTAAACCTTATAATTCTTCTTATGCTAGTGACATAATGACTGATATCGATAATTCATTAAATCCTTATAATAAGTGTTATAGCAATGCTATAAAATCTTATCTTAAAACAAGTATAACACAATAAATGGATATTATTGATGGTATGATATTATTCTTTAGAAGTTATATATTTTTAGTTATTTTAGGTATTTTAGGGGTAGTTGCATTATTTCCAATTTATTATATTATTTTTGGTCATAAACCAGGTCTTATAATAGATGATTTTAGGAAAGTCTATGTGTTTTTTACTGGAACTCTTCCAAATAGAACTAAAATGATATTTCTAATAATAAGTATTTTTTTCATAATAATGTATATTATTTATTTAATTATTATTACTATTATACCTCCTACAAGTATTTTAACATTATTTATACCTATCAGAGAATTATTGTTAAAAATTCCACCACTCCCGCAATTACAAGAAAAGGGTGTTATTAATATATTTGATAGAGCTCTTGATATTATTATGGGAAGTAAATCAAATAAAGAAAATTTTAAAAATAAATATATATTAAACTATTTTGGACTTTATAAAAATAATTTTTATGAACTTATCAAACTTTTTAATCCTCATCTAAATATCGATAGATTTGCATTCATTATTGAAAATATGCAAAACAATAATAAAGCATCCGAAAAACATAATGTCGATAACGATATTAGCATTTGTATCAGTAATAATGCTAATATTACAACACCTGATATGAGTTTTATGGATTTAGCTAAAAATAGTATAGGTGATATGAAAAACAATGTAAAATGCAATCTTAATGCACTACCTACTTATATATCTGCATCCGAATAAAAAAAATAATTTAAATTATTAAATATGATTACTGCTATTAATAATGTTCTTACTAAAGGTTTTACCCGTTTTGAATTATTGCTTAATTTATCCTTCATTCTTATTATTTGTTTAATCATATACATATTTTATTGGCATTCCATAAACAGAAGCATTGCAAAAATAAATAGATGCAAAATTAATCTCAATAGCGGTGGCGGTCTTTATAGTATGTATGCTTTATACGATCAAACTAAACTTTATAAAATTAAATATGACAATACAACCAAACATAACGTTTCTATCGATTGTTCCTGCCCTCCCGGTAATGTTCCAAATACCTTTAAAGTTAGAGCTTATAATGGTGAAACAGATAAAGTTGAAACAGTTAATAAATATTGTATGTGTGATAAATTCTATAATTCGGAGGACAATAAAAGAGTTTATTACAGTGGTGACGACTTCTTAACTGATTTTTATAAAAATAATAGAGACAATATAATATTTCCTGCTGCTTAATATGAAAATGCCTTATTTAAAACAGCAGTTAAATTTTCTAATTCAGATGTATTTAATTGAGGATATGTTATATTAAATTCAATTACCATATTACCTTTTTTTTGTGTATTGTAAATAGGTAATCCCCTATTTTTCAATATATATTGTTTTGACGGATTTATTATGCCAAATTGATTGGTATTAATCTTAATTTGTTCTCCAAAATATTCAATTGTTATCATCTTACCAATTATACTTTCCGTTAATGTTAATGTATGTTTATAATACAAATCATTTCCTTGTTTTGAAAATAATGAATGGGGCATTAATCTAAATTCAAAAATCAAATTTCCAGGTTTCTGCCCTGCTATTTGCGGTTGTTCACCGAATCCCTCAAAAATCGTGTGATTTGAATCAAAACCCTTTGGCATATTTAAAAAGGCATTTTGTTCTACATCAAATGTACCCGTTCCTTTACATTCCTTACAATCCTTATTATTTTTATTCATAATTTTAGATCCATTGCATTTATTACAAGTCATATTAAAAATTTGTGTCATTGGTCCAACTTGCATTATTTGTTGTCTCATTCCTGTTCCATTGCAAACACCACAAGTTGTGAAACATTTTGTGCAATATTTCTTTAATGTTATTTTTATTGTTTTTACTATACCATTATATATATCTTCCAATGTTATATTATAGTGTTTAATTATATTATTACATCTATTATTATGACCTCCTGAACCAAAATCTCCGAAATCTCCAAAAGGATTAAAACCACCTCGTCTTGATCCAAATAAATGCTGAAATAATTCATCCATATTTGCTTCTTGTTGATTTCCGTTATTATCATTATTAAAATTTTCGTCTCCTAAATGGTCATATCGCTCTTTTGACTCAGGATTTGATAATATTGAATATGCATTAGAAATTTCTTTAAATTTTAATTCAGCATCTTTATCTCCTTTATTCTTATCTGGATGAAATTGCAATGCTAATTTCTTATAACTTTTTTTAATGTCTTCTTGTGATGCGTCTCTACTAATTTCTAAAATATCATATAATTTAAATGTCATTTGCTTAATATTAAATATTTATATTTATATATGGTAAATTTACGAAAATACAGAATTTTTAATTTAGCTATATTTGATTATGTTGTAACTTTTATCGCTGTCCTTATATTACATTATTATATGTGGGTAAATGCTAAAGTCAATTATAAAAGAACTACAGCCCAATATTTCATATCTCTTACAGTTATTTTTATTGGTATGTTAGGATTAGGCACAATTATTCATTATTTCTTTGGTGTTAAATCTACTTTTTCGCATTATATTGGATTGGCATAATTTTATTTGTAATAATTATAAAAAATGATTTTTAAAGTTTTTATAAAAAAATCATAAGATTAGCTTCTTTCAACATTCAAATGACTTCTATTAGAATCAAAGGCTGCAAATGTGGTGATATTCAAAAGATCGTTAAAAATATTGAAAGATTTCATCGAACCCAAAGTGAAGAACATATTGAAAACATTATCAAAACTGAAGCAGAATTCAAAACTCGTCAAATAATTTCTAATTATGATATCAAATACTGTAAAACTATTATTATTAATCATCTCAAAGGCAATATATTCGATTTAATGCGCAAATACAAAATGAAATCAATTGATTTGAGCAATGAAACAAAATTTTACAGAGAAATTATTCAATCTTATATTTCCGAAATTATTTATACTAAAATTAAGAATCTATATTACTACAGTAAAGAAGATTCTAATGAGTGCAGCATTTGTTTAGATAAAATAACAGATTATCGCGAACTTCATATGACCAGTTGCAATCATAAATTTCACATTAAATGCCATTTAAAATGGGTTAAGCATAACGGCAAATCTTGTCCAAATTGCAGAGCAAATTTGTAAAAAAAATGATTTTGTCATTTTTGGGTTTTTGTTATTAAAAATGTCAGAAATACAATTCTATTGTTGTATTACAAATATTAATGTTAATAAAAATAATCTTTTACATTGGAGTAAATTATTATCAAAAAATCAAACATTAAATATTGCTTTAACAAAATTTATAAATAAATATGGTGCAAATAATATTAATCAATATTATGATATTATCTCCAATGCTATTGTCAATGGTAATATCAATGATAAGATTATTAATTTTAATACTCAAACTAATATTAATATAAACAATGATCTTACAAAAGAACAACATAGACTTAAGGAACTTATAACAAACAGTAAGGAAACTATTGATGGATATATAATTAGAATGTTAATATCTGATGATCAAACAAATGCTATTAATTTATATATAAAATTTAAGGAATTTATAAATGAGGATAAGAAAGATGTTGAGTATATTGAAGATTTTATATTAAAAAATTGTATGTTTGGCATATTTGATAATAATAATTTAGCAGGATTTGTTATAGTTGATTTCAAAAGAAGATTTCAATTAGAAGAATATTCGAAAATTGATACATTTTATATTCAAGAAATGTATATTGATGATAAATATCAGAAGTATGGTTTAGGCACAAAATTATTTAAATATGCTATTGCAAAATGTCCTGAAAATATTAAACATATAACACTAATGACTAGATATGAAAATTTAGCTATGATCAAAATTGCCGAAACTAATGGATTTATTAAACAATTAAAACCTTCCGGAGATCCATACAACCAATTATTGATGCTAAAAAATTTACAATAAAAAAATGACAAATATTTATATATATTTTTGTCTTTCATAAAATGGCTTCGATTAGAATTAAAGGATGTAAAATAGATGAAATTAAAACTATTGTGGAAAAACTCAAAAATTCTAAATGTCAAAAATATCAATCTATTAAACGAAAAATAGAAAAAGAAACTTATAAAAAATCGTGCAATATTATTGATACTTATGATATCAATAATTGTCTATCAATCATTAACACCTATTCTAAAAGCAGTTTGTATGAAGCTATTAAAAAATCACATTTAATATTAGATTTATCAAGTGAAGTTAATTTTTATAGAGAATTGGCGTTTCCTTATTTATATGATATTATCTATTATAAAATTCACGCAGCATATTATAATTACAGTGATGTATATTTATTGTCTAAAGAAGCTAATATTTGTAGCATATGCTTAGATTCTATCGATAATAAAAATCTTCATATAACTAAATGCAATCATTATTTTCACAATTTATGTTATTATAAATATATAAAACACAAAAACAATAATACTTGCCCTAATTGTAGACAATTCTTATTTTGTTGAGTTAATATAAACCATTATATTTTGTATTATAAATTAATAATGGGAAATAATTCAACCAGGCAATATACATATCAACAATATTATAGAGCCGTTGTTAAACAAAATAAAAATTATGATTTTTCGAAAATTAATTTGAGTTTATTAGATCCATATGAAGTTTTAGAAGTTCCTAGAAATTTTACTTGGGAAGAATTAAAAACTGCTTATAAAACAACTGCATTATTAACACATCCAGACAAAGAAGGAGGAAATAGAATTATTTTTAATTTTGTTACTGACAGTTTTAAAGCATTAGCTGAAGAATATAAATCAAGGGCTGAAAATAAATCTTATTTAGAATTGAAAAAACAGGCTAAAGAATTTTATTCTAAAGAAGATAGTACACCACCACCCGAGATATCTGGTGAAAATTTTAATGAAAAATTTAATAAAAAATTTGAGATGTGTCGTTTAACAGATGAAGAAACAGATTTTGGTTATGGTGATATTATGACAGAAAGTTCTAATACTAGAGAAGATTTGAGTGAAATAACATCTAATTTATTTCAAAATAATAAATTTAATAATCAATCATTTAATTCTATTTTTGTTAAACATACTACACCACCGCCAAAAAGTCAAATAATCAAATATAAAGATCCTGAACCTATTGTTTTAGCAAAAACAATGAATTATACAGAAATAGGAGGAAAAAAACCAGATGATTATAGCAGCAGTGTAGAAAAAAGTGGCAAAAATAATCTAATATTCTCTGATTATAAATTAGCACATTCTAACACACGGTTAGTTGATGAAGATACATTTAATATTAAGAATTTTAAAAATGTAGAAGAATATCAATTATATAGAAATAAGACATTTAACAAAGGTTTGACAGATAAAGAAAAAAAATACTTTGAATTAAAAAAAATCCAAGAAGAAAAAGAAGAATATGAAAGATTACAACGAATAAAACAAAATGATGCTAAAATACTGTTAAATAATGAAAAGGCATCTAGATTGTTTTTAAAATAACTCATAAAATTTATAACTGTATTTATTACTTTTTTTTGTATTTTTATTTTCATCATCTTTCTTGTTTTTGTTTTTGTTGTTATCGCCAATTTTATTACTTGTGAATCGTTCGGATTTATAATTACGATGCATCTTTTTTTATAATTATTTTTTTAATATAAATCAAAATCATTTTTTTTATTTTAATAGTATTCATAATCACTATCATTATCATTTAAATACTCATTTACTATATGATTGCTTTTACGCAATTTAGGTGGTGCTTGATTTGATTTCCTTAAATCATCATTAATATAAGTCAAAACAGGGCTTATTGACAATTTTTTTTGCGGTTTAAATGTTTTATCAGATTTAATAATACTACGCATTTGTTATACCAATAAATTCCTTTATATATATAAAGGAATTTATTTGTGCAATAACAGCAAATATTGTTATATTTATTATTATTGATATTATCGACATTATTAGTATTTTAGGTATTGTTTTTATTATATTAATAATAGATAATACCAATAAATTTAATATGAATAATATTAAATCCAACATAAAAATAATTGTTTTTACAAAAATCAATTTTTATTTAAGGTATATACTGACCAACCTAAATAATTAGCAAATAATAACCATAATAAATATGGTATCAACAAAACTACTGATATATATTTCTTATAATTATAAAATAATATCATAACAATTATAAGTGTTATTAATGTCAATAAGACAACAATAGCAGATTCTAACAATTTATGATATTTAAATATTATTGGTGTATAACTAAAATTTATTAATAAATGAATTATAGGTATTATCCAATAAACAAACGCTTTATCTTTTAACGCCAAATAATAAGATATACCTATTAATAAATATAATATAGACCAAGCTATTGAAAACACATATCCTTTAGGCATCAATTCCGGTTTCTTCAATTTCTCATACCATTTATCAGGTTTCGTAAAAAATCCGATTAAAAATCCTATAATTATAGGCATAAATATTATTAAAAATTTCATAATTTATTATATTTATACATATTATTTAATATTTGAGTCCAAAATAACATAAGATATTCCTGCAAATAAAATTAATATAGATCAAGCTATTATTATAAATATCTCTTCATTAGTTATTAATTCAGGTTTTGTAAAAAAATCCAACTGATAACCCTACAATTATAGGTATTAGGTTTATTAAAAATTTCATAATTTATTATATTTATACAAAAGTTTTTGCTAGCTTTATATAATTTTCTTTCTTATCTTCATCCATTTTTTTGAGTAAATTTATTTGAGCCTTAAATGCATATATTTTATTTAAAATTTCACTATGAGTTATTAAAAAATACCAATATAAAGCATCCCATAATTTAAACCAAGGTTCATTTTTATAATCACTCATCTTTTTAATATAATTTGATGATGATATATATGGCCGTGTCATCATACTTATCGTTTTTAATGAATATTGGGACATCCCATATACATTAGGCACCATAACCCATTCATATGCATCTATAAAACAAGTCATAAACCATTTGTATATTTCATTAGGTTCTATTTGTAATAATAATGCAAGATTTCCCATTATCATTAGTCGTTCAATGTGATGCAAATAAGCATATTCTTTTACCTTAATAATCATATCATTTATTATCGGAAAATTTCCAGTTTCTGTATACCACGATTTAGGAAGCTTATTGTGATGATTTAAATAATTCATTTTCATTATTTCTTCACCGTGATATATATAAATAAATCTGACATAACTTCGCCAACCTATTAATTGCCGAATAAACGCCTCTGTTGATACTAATGTATTTGTATTTTTTCTATAATAATTCATAACTTCTGTTATTATTGTCATAGGCGTTATCAAACCAATATTTAACATAGGTGATAAAACAGAATGAGACCCAAATACTACCTTTTTTGATATTGCATCTTGATATTTACCAAATGTTTCAAACCGTTTTATTATAAATTTCTTTAAATGTTCTTTTGTTTCTTCGTGTGTAATAGGATAATAAAAATTGTCAGTATTTCCAAAATTATTTTTAAAATTCTTATTTACATATTCTCTTGCCTCTGTTATATATTCATTTGTATATGTCTTTATTTTTTCTTCTTTGTAATCCTTACTAAAAGGATTTCTATTTTCTTTGTCATAACTCCATTGGTCTCCTATTGGTTTATCCCCGTCCATTAAAAGATTTAATTTCTTTCTCATCCATTTATAAAAACTTCTATCGTGATAATAATTCTTTTTATTTGTTAACTTGTTTCTATAGTTTTCCAAATCTTGTCTTGTTTCTATAAATGCCGGTGTATCTATTATTTTGACATTATATTTTGCCAATTTTTTTATTATAGGCTTGTCAATAGGATCAAATAAATATATATCATTTCCCAAACATATTTTATCATAATTAATTTTTGAATAATCTATATATATAACATTTTTATAATTTTTACTTATTTTATCATAATAATACTTCATTGATGCCCTATGCAACATCAATTTTTGTTTATGCTGATAATTACTACTGAAATCTTCTATAATGTAAATCATATCCATTTCATTCAAATATTTATTATATTCAAATAAATGCATCGGTAATATCAAAAAAACCTTCATCTGTTATTAATATACCAGTTAATTGTTTTCTCTAATCCTTCGTGCAATGTTATTTTTCTGTTCCATCCCAATAATCTTATCTTATCATCTGAAATATAATATCTACGATCGTTGAATTCGCGATCTTTTATATACGAAATATAAGAATCATATTTATCAGTGTTTTTAACCATTTTGATTAGTTTTTTTGCCAAATCTATTATAGAAATTTCTTCTCCTAATCCAATATTGTATATTTCTCCTGTTTTCCCATTCATCATTATTAACTCTAAACAATTTATTAGATCATCAATATATAAAAATGATCTAATACAATCTCCTGTTCCTTGTATTGTAACCTTTTCATCATTTAATAATTGTGATATAAATTTTGGTATTACTTTATCGTTATATTGCTTAGGACCATAAATATTATTACTTCTTATTATTATTATCGGCAATTTAAAGGATTTGTAATAAGAAATTACTAACATTTCTGCTGCTGCTTTTGTTGCCGCATAAGGATTTGTAGGATATAATATGCTATTTTCATCCTTTTTTATTGTATCGTCAAATAATGATTCTCCATAAACCTCGTCTGTGCTCATATGAATGAATTTTTCTATTTTTCCATATATTCTGCAACATTCCAATAATATATGTGTTCCATAAATATTATCATTTGTATAATCTAACGAATTGTTAAAACTATATTCAACGTGTGTTTGTGCTGCAAAGTGAATTATTGTATCTATATTATTAGTTGTCAAATATGATAATAAGAATTCTTTATTTTGAAGTTCATTTATCGTTGAATTAAAATTTGGTTCATCCTCAATTTCTTTCACATTGTCTTTATTTGAACAATATAATAATTTGTCATAATTATAAAAATTTATATCTTTATATTTTTTGACTAAATAAACCAAAAAATTAGATGCTATAAATCCATATCCTCCAGTTATTAAAATATTTTTCATACTGTTATTAATAAAAATTTGCTTTTGTTTTAAATATATTTATTAATTTCTGCATTCGCTTTTGTTCTATCAAATGAAAATTTAACAATTTATGCAATTCTTCATTCTCTAGTTTAATAATATTTAATTCATTTATAATAGAATAACTATCTATTAGTGTTATTATTATTAAGAATGATATAAATGAAGTGTATAAATGTTTATAATAATTTGATAAAACAGTAAACAATGCATATGTTAAAATATATACAACATAAAACAATATAAACAACACAAACAAATAACAAAGTTTCATTATGTTTTAAATACTCAAAACTTTAATATCAATTTTTATTTCTTATATATAGAAAATGATAAAACTTTCTGTTATTGTAATAGTTATACTAATTATTTTAATTACAATTATTGCTTTATACTTCAGCAACAATATAGAAAAATTTACCGATGGAACAACTCCAAAATATGATCCTGCAACTGATTATCAAAAAATTCTTAAAGATTTCTATGATCAAATGAATAAACCTGCTACAACAACCACTTCAGAAACTACTCCAACAACTCCAGCAACTCCTGCAACTCCAACAACTCCTGCAACTACTCCAGCAACTCCAATAACTCCAACTACTCCTGCAACTCCTGCAACTCCTGCAACTCCTGCAACTCCTGCAACTCCTGTAGCTACTTCAATTGTTGATTTTGTAGCATTAATAGAAACCTATAAACCTTGGGGTATATATTTTGCTGATAATGTTTCACCAGATAATAAATTATTAGATCTATTCAATAGAGATAATAGAAATGCAATTATTACCGGACAAATACTCAAAAATAATAATTCTGGTTTTGGTGCTGTCAATAATGTTAAATCAATATCAGGAACTATAAACACAACTATTGAATGGGGTCAAAATAGCATTCCAACTAATTATACTATTTGTTCTATAACTCGATATACCGGTAATATAAATAATAAAAGAATTTTAACAGCTAAAGATGCATCACCATCAAATGATTGGGTTCACGGACATCAATCAAGTAAAAGAGGCGTAGTTTATTATAATAATGAATATAAAACTGATAATTCTTTAACTATTTCAGGCAATATTAACGATTGGGTTGTTACTTGTGCAACGAGTGGCGGAGAAGTTCCAACTAATATTTTAATTAATGGTGCTCCATCCGGTATTAAAATTGGTGGTGTTGGTGGATTAAAATTATCTATAAACAAAATTGATAATTCAAGCATTATTAACGAAGTATCTGATTTTGCTTTAAGTTATGTTATTATTTGGGATACTGTTTTAAGTGACAATGCCTTAAAAATAGTATCAGATACCTTATTAAATTATTTAAAAACAGGTGAAAATATTCTTTTTGATATGTCTTCTTTAACAATCGATGATAAAGTTAAAGTTCTTAATGTAAAATCCAATTTTATTCAACAAGAAACTGATAAAATAGTTGCTAAAATTGCCGATATTAAAACTTCATCACCTTCTATTTTAACTAATGTCAGTCCAACACCTTTGCCTGCCAATCCCAATCCCAATGCCAATCCCAATACTAATGTAGATATAAATCACCCTGAAGTTCAAAATATTTTAACAAAAGTAGCAAACCTTGAAAATAACTTAAATAATAATGGTGTTGTTCAAACTGTTCCTACAACTAGTGTTTTAAATGCTGCTCAAGATAGTGTTGCAAATTCTGCTAGTAAAAGTGCTATTTGTAGTTTAGTTAATAAAATGCCTACACCTCAATTAAGTTCATTCTCTGAAAATATGATTAATGTACCTATTACAAGCAAAAATGTTGGTGATCAATCTTATTTGTGGTGTAAATGTGACGGAGATGCCGGCGTAAATGCTAATACAGATGATTGTAAAATGTATGAAGTATGCAAACGCAATTATGCAAATAATAATAGAATAGATTTTAAGGCTAATAAAGAAAACATTAGTTTAATTGATCGCCAAATATACGATAGTTGTGTTAATGTATTCGAAAATTTCCCTCGTTATCTTGATGCAAATACGGCTAATCAAAATAAATAAAAAAAAACTATAGGTTAATTATTAAAGTAATAATAATGAATGCAATATTTAATAATAATAATTTTATTACTGGGTTCAGAGCTTTTGATGTTTGTAGAACAAAAAATCAAGTTTCTAAAATAAGAGCTATCAATGATTCAAATTATGATATTGATACAACCAATTTTAATAATGTTTTTTATAATGAAGATATCGTAAATCGTAAAACGATTCCTTATATCTATGGTAATATAGATAGTTTCATTAATTTCCCTGATATTATTAAATTTCCCCGTTATTCTATTTGTGTTTTATCCAAATATAATGGTAATAATAATAATACGGTTCTTAATATCGTAAATCCAAATAATATTATATCTTCATTTGGTCATAATAATAAAACAGCTGGAGTTGTTCAATTTGTTAATTCTTCCACTTCCAATAATTATAGTGCTAAAACTAATTTAAATAATCAATGGGTTGTAACTTGCATTTCTTATGATAGTACCATTGAAAATGAAAATAAAGGCATTACTTATATCGGTAACAATGATAGCAATTTTAATAAATATAATTATGTTGATATTCAAGCAGTTATAGGCAAATTGAATATTAACAATTCTTCTAAATCTTCCTTAAATAGTGATTGGGCTTTATCTCATCTATTTGTTTGGAATGTTGCATTACCTGAAAATATTTTAAATTTTATTTATTCATCTATGATTGCTTATCTTATAAATCCTGCAGATAATGATATGATTCTATATAATAATTATCCTCGTAATCTTCCATCTTGTGTTGAAAGACTTTATAAACCTCCTCCTTTTATAAGTAATAATTTAACTCCTCTTAATGTTAGAACACCGTGGGCTATATATTTTCCACCTACCTATAACAGAGAACTAAATATTTTACCAAATCTTCTTGGCAATACAGCAAGAAATATAACTGATATGAAAAATATTAAATTTGATAATAACAGTATTTATGGCGGTTTAGATAGTTATCTCAAATTTCCTGATAATTCTATTAACTCTAATTTTACGATTTGTTCTATTACTAAATATACTTCTACTAACAAAGATTATAATAATAAAATTCTACAATCTTTTGATAATAGTTATCAGTTTTATCACGGACACTATAAAAATAAAATTGGTGTTATTGAATATGATAATTACGAATTTGCTAAATATGTTCCTTCAACTAATCCTATAAATTCTTGGGTTATTACTTGTGCCAAAAATACTAATTCACCTGATAATGTTATTATTAATAATAACAGTTGTGGATTGAATATCAGTTCTGAATATCTTAATTCTAAAAAAACTCCAAATACATTGACTATTAATATTAATAAAAATTCTGATACTTCTCAAAATAGTGAATGGGCTATGAGTTATGTTATAATTTGGGATAGTCATTTAACTGATGTTGAAATTAATTTAGTTTCTAATGCATTATATAATTATATTACTAATAACCAATTATTAATTTTTGAAGTTTCTAATAATAACCCAAATTTACAATCACCTATTTATAATTCCTATCCTGGTTTAAATTTAACCGAACTGCAAAAAAAGATGTTATTATATTAGATATAATGGCAACACCAGAATTAATCAATGCATATAAAAATGCACGCAATTTAATAACCCAAACACCAGCTGACAAAGATAAAATTATTAATGATTATGTCGATCTAGTTGTTAAAATTAATGATTATAATAATAATAATGCAGGCATTACTTATGATGAAAATAGCCATCTTGGAAGTATGTTAAAAAGTCCTCTCGAAATAGCAATTTATAATAATTTCCAAAAATATGGCACTGATTATGATAATATTAACCATAAACGACAACAACAACCTTCAACCTATAGCGAAAGTGCTAAATTTTTAGTTAATATGTCAAAATATGCACTGTAATAAAAATATAAATATATTTTATAGAATATGGAAACATCTTTTTTAAATAAAACTTTCGATTATACTCAAGAATTAATAAATAAAAATCCTGAAAATGAAGATAAACTAATTTCAGAATATATTGATTTTATTATTAGAGTCAAAAATAACAACAGACCTTTTGTTCGTTCTGCTACTTATACAGATGATAGTGAAACAATGCCCGGTAATATCAAAATTAAAAACAACTTTCAAAAATATAAATCTGAAGATCCTATTTTTATACCTACTACACCAATTCCCTTAAATCCTTTAAATCCCCCTGCTACTTTTAGAAATATGGAAGGATTTAAGAATTATTATAGATAATTTAAATAAATATGGAGAAATATAATGATGATAATACCACTTATTTTAGTTTTGATGGCTTGAATTGTATGTCAAGAGTTATTGATATTACTGATGGTGATACCATTAAAACTATTATTAAATATAAAGATGAATATTTCAAAATTATTGTTAGATTGAATAATATTGACACTTGCGAAACGCGTAGCAAATGTGAAGAAAACAAAAAATTAGGATTGGATGCAAAGAAACGAATTTATAATTTAATTACAGGCAAAACTATTGACAATGTTGATAAAAAAATTATTAAAAACGAATTAAATTCTAATTGCTATCAAGTTTATATTAAATGTTACGATTTTGATAAATATGGCAGGGTTTTAGCTGATATTTATTCTAAACCTGATGATACAGATAGTTTTTCAGCTATCCTTATCAAAGAAAAATTAGCATATGTTTATACAGGCAAAACAAAATTGACTGAAAAAGAACAAATCGAATTATTGTCTTAAACTTCTATTTTTTTCAATATTGAACTCTTTCTATAAATGACTTCATTATCTGTATTATCATATCTTGCCAATGTAAAGAAATAATCACTCAATCTATTTAAAAATTTCACACATTGTGGCGGAATATGATTATATTTATCCATCAAACCTACTAATTTGCGTTCGCATCTCCTGCAAATTGAACGAACAACGTGTATATTTCCAGATGGTAATATAAAATTTTTTAGTTTTGGTAATTTTTCGGTGATTCTATCAATTTCTGTTTCTAATATCGTTAAAACTTCATTATCACTGTCAAACGAATATTGGTGATTCGGATTCGCAATTATCGTATTCATATCAAATATCCAAATTTGAATTTCAGGCAATAATTCAGTATTTGTTATCAATCCAATAAAACTATTCAATTCATCCAAATCACCTATCAAATCTATTAAATCTGATGATTTTGAAATTTTAGAACAGTCAAATAATGATGTTACCCCTTGATCTCCTGTCTTTGTGTAAATTTTCATCTTTATTATTGTTATATTACCATTTTCTTAAATAACAAAATCATTTTTTGAAATGCCAAAAACTAAGGTTTTTAGCATTTTCAGTTCCTTTTTTTTCGTTTTTACAACTTCGCCAGCTTCTCCATATCTTCCTCGCTAATCTTGTATTTGGCCTTCATCTCAGCTAACACGCGATCACGATTTTCCTTGCGTGCAATTTTTCGCCACTCCTTATTCATCTCAATTCGAAAGCTGTGATTACAGTAATGCTTAAAATTACATTCCTCGCGGCTGCAAAGTGCAGCAAAGAAGCAAGGCGCATTACGCACTCCCTCCGGATCTGTTTCATTGTGAGTTTTCCTTTCAAACTTACTATCATACAAATCCTTGAATAATGCTCGGTCGTCCTTGTTCTCAATATAATGCTTGAAGCCGCATTCGTCACGATTGCAAGTGCAAGAGAAATTGCAGTTCTTGATGGTAGTAGACATCCTTTTCAGTATGTAATAATTTTAGTTAAGTAATCTATTCACTTTTTTATTTTTTTACTATAATTATAATACAAGTTTATTTAAAGGTTTGTTGGCAATTTCCTTAAATAAAAAATTGATTAAGAGTTTTAAAGACATTGATATGAAATATTTATATATTCAGGAAAATAAAGATTGGAATAGTGAAAATAAATTTAAATACGGTTATACAGAAAACCCTAAAAATAGAATTATCAGCGAACAACATTCTCACAAATCTATTTATATTGCTTTGTATGAATGTTTCGAAACTGATAATTATATTTATTCGTTCAAAGAATATGATAAAATTATATCCAGATTAAGATATTTAGATGATAATAAAATTATTCAAGAAAAAATAGAATTTAATATTGACATTTCCAAATTTATTGAAATTAAACAATTCTTAATTAATGATGGTGGAGGAACTGAATTTATTAAATCTAATCAAGGCATTGAATTACTCGATTTCATATTTATTCATACCTTTAAAGATATTGGCATTAATACCCGAAAATTGTCAAAAGATGAAATAAATACTATCAACAATCAAAATGATAATAAAAATGAAAATAACAATGAAAATAATAATGACAATAAAGAAAATAATTTAATAACATTAAGAGACTATCAAATTAATATTATTGATAAATATGCTATTGAAACATTGATTAAAACTCATAAATTCTATTTAGAATTGGCTACTGGTGCAGGTAAATCAACCATTATTTATTATACCTTAAATAATATCATTCTTAAAAATATTCATCCTTATTATACCATTATTATATTTACACCTAGAATTAATATTTCTTCTCAAAATATTGATAAGAAATATTTAACAATTCTTAAAAAGAAATTTAATGTATATTATTATAACAAAATAATAAAAACTTTTAATAAATCATCTTATAATATTATTAGCTGTTGTATTCAATCATATCAATCAATTTATAACAATTTAATTATTAAATATGATATTGATAATATTATTATCTGGTTTGATGAAGCCCACTATACCATAGAAAATTGGGTTAACAATTTCAATTGTGATTATAAGCGATTCTATCTTAATGACAATAACCGAATTGTTTATAGGTTATTTACATCTGCTTCACCAAACAAAAATATCGTTAAAGATAATTTTAATATCTTTGGTGAATTGTATTCGCCTATTTCTGTAAGAAATTTAATTAAATATAAATGGCTTGCGCCAATACAACCTCATATTATGGAATTTGATAAAATTGAAGATCAAGACGAAGATGATGGAAAAAATAAGTATTATTATTATACTAATACTATTTTAAACACTTTTCAAATATTAAATAAAACGATTGGCTTGAATTTTCATAATAGTTGCAAAAATGCCAAATTCGCATTCGATTCTCATTATGATAAATTCATTAATAGTCAAACTAATATTAAACCATATCTTTTAATAAGTGATGAAAAAATAAATAAAGAAATTTATGAAAAATTAAATGACAATTATAAATATTTATTGAATTTTCAAGATTTTCACAAAGAAATCAATAATGCTATTGCCTATATTGTTAATATGTATAATATGGGCTACGATAATTTTAAAATTGATTTCCTCTCATTTGGCGATCCTAAATTATCTAATAAAGATATTATTCAATCCATTGGTCGTGGTATAAGATCAGACAAATTAGACGATAATGGCAAAAACAAATTCAAAATCAATGATATTATTATTCCTATTTATAATACTGCCGATAATGATGATATTTATATTAAATTTTCTAAAATTAAAGAAATATTACAATATTTGATTTATGATATCGGATTAGATATTAAAAATATCAAGTATTATAATCAAAAACTTGAACAAAAAAATAAAACAGCAATTGCTTCTTCTAACCCTGAAGAACTAGCAGAATATAAAATAATCGCCAATATTATTAAATGGGATATTGAACCTTCCTCTGAAAAATGGAATTTACAAAAAATAATAACTCATTTAATTAATAATAATATTCATAATTATAATTCATATTTAGAATACATTTCTTTAAAAGAAAATGAGGCTTTAAATCTACCATTAGAATTATTTAAATCTTATTCTAACTTTGATTTTAATGATACCTATAAAAATAATTCAAGTCCTTATTATAGTCGTGATGAATGCATAGAAGCTATTAAAAAATATAAAATTGATTTTATTAAGAATAAAAATATTAATAAAAAAAATAATATTAAAATTGTTGAATTTCTTCATAACAAAGACCCTAAAATACCAAATCATATATTCTGGAATTATTATGGAGGTTCAATTAAGGATTATTTATTATTTGTTTGAATAATAATTCTGCTTTATTTTTATTAATTTCAATTTCCTGTTCTAAAGTTTTAATTAGATTATCATTGAATTCTAAATATTCAACTAGTTCTTTCTGTTTTTCAATTGTTAGAATTGGGATTTCTAATTTATAGAAATTTTCCTTATTAATACCTAATTGAGCACTACCTTGGGCAATATCATATAATATATGATTATTTGTGTATAAATAATAGTAAATATATTTTTTAATAATATTTTCATTAATAGTTAATGTCCATCCATGATGATTTAAGAAAAATTTATCTTTTATATATCTAACACAATCTAATGATATACCATCTTTTGCAATAACAATTTCATCTTCTCTATTATATTGATTAATATAGTAACTTATATTACCACCTCCATAAACTGGATATACACCATCAATTTTCATATCAGATTTAATATATGTTCCTTGGCTAACTTCACAAACCTCGCCGAGTTTTTTAAATTCTTTTTTTGTATCACGTTGAATAGTCATATTAAGATACTGTTTATTCAAATTCTTAATATTTTCTATTTTTTCATTATTGAGTTTAACAATTTTTTCATATATCATATCTAAATATTCAACTATTTGAGATTGAAATTCTAATGATGGAATATGAATTTCTAAATTCATTAATTCTTTCATATCTATATTTCCATTATTTGTGCAATATAATGCTAATTCTTGAATTTTTGATTGAATATGAATTAAATAATAATATAAATATTTAATATTATATATTTCTTCATTTTTTAATAGCAATTGAAATACTGCAATATTAGCAGCACATTTACCATTAACAATAAATACTTTACCAATTCCATAATCATTACTAATTGGTTTATTTGCACATCCTCCTGATTTAATAATTAATAAATATTCATTACCATCAAAATCATAATTGCTATGTGTTCCACTCGGATTATTACATGATGCTCTATAAAATGGATATTCACCAGAATTAGTAATATCTTTAGAATTAGTAGAACCATTACCATTTAATATAAATATTTCACCTAATTTTTTAATTTCAATATTAGGATTAATATAAGTAAGTTCTTTTTTGTTTTCTTCAAAACTAAATTGGAGTTTATCATTTAATTTTTTATTTCCTAAAATTTTAACAGTTTCATTCAATTCTATAAATTCTATTTCCTGATTATAATTATCGTTATTACATTTTTTTATAAATAATGCCTTCGTCTTAATTCCTGTATTTGTAAATAAACCACCTTTAATATTTACGATTTTTAATATTTGACAATTGTCTAATATAAATTTTCTTATTGTCATATTATTTGTTGATGTCATTAATTCGCCATCCGGTAAAATAACACATGCTACACCATTTTTTTTTAATGAATAAATAATTAATTGAATAAATAATGATGTTCCTATATTTGAACTAATTGGATATATATCCTTGAATTCAATTTCACTATTTGGAGCTATTCTATTTTTATAATTGTCAAATAATTTATTCAAATCTTTGTATTTATTCTTCGTTCCAAATGGTGGATTAATAATTATAATATCAAATTTATCTTCTTCCTTATTGAATAAATAAGGGTTTTCTATTAATGCATTACATCTTATGATATTAGGGTTATATTGATTTGTTGCCAACATCAATGAAGCACTACCAAATTTAATCGTGTCTTTTTCAATATCACAACCATAAATTTTAGAAGGATTGATTTTATCTTTACAGTAATTATAAGTATAACACAGTAATCCACCCGTTCCTAAACACAAATCACATAAACTGAAATTTGAACCCTCCTTATTTAAAATAATTTCCTTAAATCCGCATTCATTTAATAACGACTTAATAATAATTCTAGGTGTAAAGAATTGGCCCAATTCCTTCGAATTGACCTTACCCTGATATTTAAGGAAACTTTCATGAATATCACCATTTTTCATAAAGAAATCATTAATAAAATCATCTGTAATTTTGAATTTAGAAATTATTTTAATTAATCTAGTTATATCATAGTCATTTGGAGTATTAAAATTAGCATCTTCTGGAATATAAATATTATCAAATAACCGTGACATAAACTCTTTAATAAAATTATTCCAATCATTTTGTATATTTGAATGGTCTTTTAAGAAAACTGAAATATCATAAATATAAGATTTGTATTTATTTATGTCTTCTTCATCCAATAAGCATTTATCATTAATATTAGCATCATCTAATACCGATAATAAATATGGGTTGTTTTTTGATAATAGAATATTGAATATTTTTAATATTAATACTCTCATAATATCGTTTTGAGCTTTTGAACCAACAATACCAGCACTTTTGTATAAATAATTATGAGTTCGTTTGATTATTAAATCTATATCTGTCGTTTCTGTATTTAAATCATCGTCTTCATCATTACTATCAATTATAAAACCCTGTTTTTTGAGATTACTCAATATAGTCTTCTTAGCCATTGGTTTTTTAGCTTTTGTTAAATAATTAATTTCGTTTGTTTTGCAGAATTCTATCAATTCTTCAAGGCTTTTATTAATTAAATCTGTCATTATAATTATTTATTCATCATAAATATTAAATCAATTTTTTGTGAAAATAACAAAATGCCAAAAAACTAGGTTTTTAGCATTTTCAGTTCCTTTTTTTCGTTTTTACAAACCTGCCAGCTTCTCCATATCATCATCGCTGATCTTGTATTTGGCTTTCATCTCAGCTAACACACGATCACGATTTTCCTTGCGTGCAATCTTTCGCCACTCCTTATTCATCTCCTTTCGAAAGGTGCTATTGCAATAGTGCTTGAAGTTGCATTCATCACGGCTGCAAAGCGCACCGAAGAAGCAAGGCACATTTCTCACTCCCTCCGGATCTGTTTCATTGTGAGTTTTCCTTTCAAACTTACTATCATACAAATCCTTGAATAATGCTCTGTCATCCTTGTTCTCGATATAATGCTTGAAGCCGCATTCGTCACGATTGCAAGTGCAAGAGAAATTGCAGTTCTTGATGGTAGTAGACATCCTTTTCAGTATGTAATAAATTTGAGTAAGTAAAATGATCCGTTTTTTTTCATTTTACAAAAAAAATAAAACAATTGTATTATTTATAGTATTAAATAGGAATTAACAACTAGAGCAAGTAATGCACCGGTTATTTGAGCAATTATATAACCTATTGCAGTAGATAATGATATATTACCCTTGAAAAGCATCATTATACTTACAGCCGGATTATAATGCCCTCCTGATATCTTTCCTCCAAAATATATGGCTGCTAATAAACCTACAGCTATTGCTATTGGTCCATATGAGCTTTCCGCAACCGCACTTAATATTATTGATAAGAAAATAAAAGTGCCTAAAATTTCTACTATTAATGCCTGTGACTTCATTTTATTATTATAAAATATTTTAATTTTTTGTTTATTTTTTATCTTACTGGACAAGCACCGCCAGCGCAATCGGATGTTAATTCATTATCTGATTGACTATTAATATTTCCTGAGGTAATTGGTATTACTTTTTTAATCATTTCTTCATATGTTTCTTTCGTTATTTCTTCAAAAGGTGCCTGTTTAAATCCGTGTTCGTTATGTAATAAGAAACTACAAGTTTTAATATTTGTTCTAAAATTAGTTATTAACCATTCTTTAATTTCTTCCAATTCGTGTAATCTATAATAAATAGTTACTGATACTGAGTTATCACTCCAATTTGTCTGTAAATCCTTGATAACATTTAATTGATCTATAGCAGTCATATCTTTAGCTAAAACAGTTCCATCTGGATATCTACAGGGAAATTCAATTATTTGTGTATTTTTATCTTCCGTTCCATCAAAATTAAGCTGATATTCAATTTTAAAATTATTTTTCTTCGCCAAATTAATCAATTGCGTATTTGCTGAACCTATTCTAATCCGTCTAATGAAATATTGATAAATACCCGGATGAGCACCAGAACAAACACCCGATAATAATGATAATGTACCCGAAGGTTTTACTGTTGTCAATTTGACTGATGTACCCACACCAATTTTTTGCGAATAATTAACATCATATTCTCGCAAATATTCATATAAATCAGATAACCAAGATTTTTGTTCTGCCGAACTTTGCAAATAACCAGTAATGCCAATTCCCATTCTCATATTTTTATGAACAATTTTTTCTGTTTCTTCTTGATGACATTTCAATAATAATGAATGTTTACAAATTCTATATAAAATTGAAGCTATTTCTTTTAGTTCCTCGTAATTTTCAATATTGCACAGAAAAATTTCTGATAAACAACAAGTCTCGTAATTTGCAAGCGACTGTTCTGCACACGGATTATAACCCTCTACTTCAGGATCAGGATATTTAGAACCATCTTTAATTCTTCCGATTTGTCTTGATAATTCTAAATTGATTAATCCATATGGTTCACCATTGCCTTTATATCCTTCCCAAAACTCTTCAGGTAGGCTTTTGATATCACTACAAACAACTGAGTTATTACTCATACATCGCCAATTTGGAATGTTTCCCAAATCCCATCGTTTAGCATTTAAATATTCGATATCATCATAATCCCCTAAACAAATCAATGCCGAATTATGTGTCAAATAGCCATTACAAAAGAATTCGTGAACATCATCAACCTCAATATCATAAGTTTCTACACTATCTAAAGTTTTCATTTCTATTACTTCTGTCGTAGAACAATCAACTTGATTGATTTTAATTACATTCGTCTTAATCTCGGGATTTGTTTTGATTGTTGTATCTAATTGCATATTATTATTTAAAATCTCCAATGATTGTGTATCGTTTATTACTAGATTTAGTTTATTTTTTCTACATTCCATTCCAGTCGAATATATCAAATTATTTAAATCATTATTATAATTTTCAGTTAGTGATTCGATTGTTACTATTCCATTCTCAAATTTCTTATTCATACCATCAATAACACCAGCAATATATGCAATTCGGTTGTTTAATGTCGTTTCATTAATAAAATAACTAATTGTATTTGATTTGATATAATTATTAATATAATTAATAAAATTTTGTGATGAAATATCAATTGTATAGATATTGTTTGCTTTATCGGTTGTTGTGGTCAATGAAATATTATCACCAAATTCTTTGATAATCTTAGAAATCTTTTTCAATTGTTGATAATCTCTTACTGAAATTTTTAGAGTTTGTTTATTTACAAAATTAGAACCTGTTATCAAAAATCCAAAAAACCAAGATAATTTTTGTGTTAATTTTGGTACTGTTAAACGGTCTTTTCTTGTTGTAAATTCAATCGAAGGCAACGAAATATTCTCTGTTCCCTCAATTGCCGTTTTTGTTAATATTAGTTTGTTATTGATCTTTAAATTCTCCGCTTCTACCCAAGTGTAAGTATTTTTATCTAATATTGCCATTCTGTGATTTCTTGTACAAATGAAATTACCTTTGTTTGTTACTATTGATACAACTTTTTGAATTCCTTGAACAAATTTGTTTTCAACTTTTTTATAACCGTGCGTTGTTAATACCTCATCGCCTACAATAATATCTTCGATGTTAATTAATCCATTTTTTGTATGAACTTTTGCACCTTTTGGCAAACATCTTCTAACATTACCTGCTACTACAATAGATGCAATGATATTAACAATATCTAAACAATCAACGCCTGTCAATTTAGTTCCTCTGCGTTTATTTAAAATCTCTTGAATATTTTTAATTCCTTTGACTAAATCTTCAGGACCTGATGCAATACCACCAAAACCTTTGATTTTAGTCCCTGCACTTCTAATTAAAACAGTTGAATAACTAAACGATTTTCCTTTATAAAAATATGCCTCAAAAATCTTTTCAAATAATGATCCCCAACCTTCTCGACTATCCGGAACAATGAAATCAGCATCTTTGGTATCCAAACGAGTGATTACAATCTCTTTGTCAAGAAGTGGAGGCAATTTATTTACATTTTCTCTTTGAATGTTAAATCCTACTCCAGTACCTAACATAAGAACATCAAAAATCCATAAAAATGGTCTTATGGGTTCATCAATTTTAACAAAAGCACAATTTTGCAAACTCATAATCCCCAATTTAGAAATATTCGATGTTCCTAATTGCCACAAAAAACGACCAGCTACAGAACATTTCAAACTCATAAGATATTTATAAGCTTGTTTCAATTCGTTGTTCGTAAAATTAACGTGCAATTGACTTTGACAACCATCCAAAATTCTTAAAATAGTATCTCTAAATTCTTCTGTCGTATCGTCATTATCATCTTCTTCGTTTAATCTTCTCGCATATGTTCTTTTGTAAGTAATATACCCAAGCATTCCCCAAGGCGTAATGATATCATCCGGAATTTTAGATAAATAACTCGAATTGTTACGATTTTTCATTTTATCATTACGATAATTAATATAATGTTTGGCTGTGTCATAATATTTAAAAATCATTAATGTATTTTCAACCAAATCTTGAATCTCTTCAATCTTATAATTATCTGTATTCTTCTTGTCAAGCTCTTTATTAATATAATCCAATAATTTAATCATATCAGTTTCTTCGATATTTACATTCGTATTATTAAACGCAATTCTCAAAACCTTATCAATCTTATTAATATCAAATAATGATGATGTATTATCACGCTTAATTATAGTCCTCATTGGTTAATTATTATTATACGAGTAGTTTTTATATTCATTTATTTTTTAACCACAATGATACGTACAAGATATAAATGCAGCTCTTAAACCATTTTCAATTTCAATACAAATATATAAATTTGTATCTAATTCAAAATTACAACTAATTGTTGCTTTTGCTACTGTATAATTATGTAATAAATCATCATCCTGTTTTTCACCATAGCCTAAATAATTACTCGAAGTTATATAATCACCATTTTCTATATTGCCATTTGAATTACATACCCAAATACCACCTTCACCAACTGAATTAATTATCATTCTTTCAGGTCTTGAATTAGATCTTGTTGGGTCGCCAAATACTCCAAATATACGTTTATCTTTTTTTATTCTAGATAATTCAATAATTGGCAAAGCATCTTCTATAGTAATTCCGTCTTTATCATATTTAATATCCCAATTATTTTCGTTATCTGAAATATCAGTTGCTATTTTACCAGTTGATATTACCAATCTACCACAATATTTATGTTTAAAATTTAATATATTATTTTTATCAAATAACATATCAGATGTAAAACATCTATGAAATCCAGTAAAAGTACCTTGTATTACTTTAACTGTAGCAAAATTATAGCCCGCATTAACATTTTGCGAATCTTCAATTTGTATACCTAATAAATCTCTACTATTATTTGCTACAGTACGAAACCATGCCCCTATTTCCGCTCCAGCAGAAAGGTATCCTGAACTGGTAACACTAAATATATTTGCATCAGCTGAATTAAAAATTCTAAAAGGTATGTCACCGCATCCTCTTATGTAAGTCATACCATTACCTGCAAAATACATTCTATATTGACCGTCTGTTGTATAATGCCATAAATCACTCGATAAAGTTAATCTTTTAGTTGCACCCATTGATATGTGTGTATCAACTTGTGTAGTATTCCCTCTAATATAATTAAAACTAGTATTAGCATAATTCCAATGTGTATTAGTACCATCCCCATTAGTTACAGTTAAGGCACCACCACTAAGATTTAAAGCACCACTAAGATTTAAAGTACTACTAAGATTTAAAGCACCACTAACATTTAAAGCACTATAAATATATACACGACCTGATGGAGATAATTCGATATCATCATCGGCATCATTTTGTATACCAATTGTTAATTTTGCATTTTCTCCACTACCTGTATTATCTCTATATTGAATATAACCATAATCACTACCTCTATTAACTTTACTTCTAAATATAATTGATGATGCACCTCCATCATTTGCATGATCTAATATTATACTACCAGTATTAGGACCTGCCCCAGTTCCTACTGATTCACTAATATTTAGTATATTATTTATAACTATATTAGAATCAGTTTTAATACACACATTTGAATATGCATTTGCGATATCATCTTTGCCAAATATTTGTAATTCTAAAAATTCTAATTGTGTTGAAGTAGTACCTAATAAAGTATTAAATACCCAGCCTATATACAAATAAGGAATATCAAAAGTATTAGGTAAAATTACTGTATAAGTTGAAGTTGTATAACTCATTGTTGTTGATAATTGACAAGCTTCTGTTATTTCATCCCAATTTACACCATTTGTTGAACCAAAACATTTCCAAGTTTTAGGAGCATTAGCTGCTGTACTTGCCTGAGTTATAATATATTTAGTTAGTAAAATTGAAAAAGGAAACTTTATTATTAACCAATCTCCAAGATATGAATTATCTTTTATAAATGAAACCCCTGCTGTATATGCACCACTGGCATTATATTGTGATGTACCCCATCTTGCAGATGTAGATGTAGATGCATAATCAAATAAATTTTGTTTAACATTTGAACCTACCGTTGTTGAAGAATAAATTGTGTAATCACCCTGACTTGTTACTGTAAATGTCTGTTTATAACAATTAGAAGGACTAACATTAAATATTTCATAAGGGTTACTGGTATTTGGAGTTAATTGAACTTCTGTCGTTGGTGTTCCAGCGTATAATCGACAAGGAAACGATTTTTCATTTGTATTATAAAGTAACTTTAATAAATTATCATTATTTGCAAACTGTGTGTTAATTGTTCCTCTTAATATAAATTCTGCTATACCTAAATTAGAATCACTAACAGTATTTTTAATTATTAACCGATAATAATTATAAGATGTAAAATTATATATTGAAAATGTCTTAGTACTTGTTGTATTATAATTATTTATTCCAACTTGTGATGATAATAAATTCCAATTAGAACTATTTATTGAACCTGCTAAAATAAAAGTACTAGGACATCTTATATTATTTGCAGCTATACCTACAATAGAATAAGATTTAGCACAAAACCCTTTGTCATATTGTATCTGTATCCATTCTCCTCCGTGATTAGATCCTGATACATTTGTGTAAACCGTTCCAATATTACTATAAGAGCCATTTGCATTACTATATGCAGATGATATTGTAAATTCATCTGTTGTACTATTATTAAACGCTACAAATGCATTTGTACTTTTTGAAGAAGTAAAGTTATATGAACCATTCTGTGGAGGAAAATTGCTTAATGTTACATTATTGGTAGTTATAAATGCGCTAGCAGCAGGTGGTGGAAAAGTATAAATAGCTTGATTTTCTAAATTTAAATTATTTAATTGAGATCCATCAGCATAAATAAACCCATTATTTATATTTGCATTTCCATTTACATTTAATCTATAACTTACATTGTCTGTTGTGCCTATTCCTACATTTCCTATAATTGCTGTTCTTGCACTATCAGAAACATATAAATTTGATGTGAAATTGGTTCCTCCTATGCCTACACCTCCTGTAAATATATTTGAAGTTGTACCTGTTTGATTTATTGAACCTGTTATTATTACATTACTACCGATTCTTGTTTCACCTCCAGATACATTTAGTTTAAAATTCACATTGTCTGTTGTGCCTATTCCCACATTTCCTATAATTGCTGTTCTTGCACTATCAGAAACATATAAATTTGATGTAAAATTAGTGCTTCCTATTCCTACACCTCCTGTAAATATATTTGAAGTTGTACCTGTTTGATTTATTGAACCTGTTATTATTACATTACTACCGATTCTTGTTTCACCTCCAGATACATTTAGTTTAAAATTCACATTGTCTGTTGTGCCTATTCCCACATTTCCTATAATTGCTGTTCTTGCACGATCAGAAACATATAAATTTGATGTAAAATTAGTGCTTCCTATTCCTACACTACCATTGAATATATTTGATTGTCCTGAGTTTAGTTGATTTATTGTACCTGTTATTATTACATTACTATCAATTCTTGTTTCACCTCCTGTAACATTTAATCTATAATTTACTGTGTCTGATGTTCCTATTCCCACATTTCCTAAAATAGCTGTATTGCGACTATTATTAGAAATATATAAATTTGATCCAAAATTGGTTCCTCCTATTCCTACACCTCCATTGAATATATTAGATTGTCCTGAGTTTGTTTGATTTATTGAACCTGTTATTATTATATTACTATCAATTCTTGTTTCACCTCCAGTAACATTTAATTTATAAGCTACATTGTCTGATGTGCCTATTCCTACATTTCCTATAATTGCTGTTCTATTATTTCCTGAAATATATAAATTTGATGTGAAATTGGTTCCTCCTATTCCTACACCTCCTAAAAATATATTTGATGTTGCAGCACCTGTTTGATTTATTGAACCTGTTATTATTACATTACTACCAATTCTTGTTTCACCTCCAGATACATTTAATTTAAAATTTACATTGTCCGTTGTGCCTATTCCCACATTTCCTATAATTGCTGTTCTATTACTGTTGTCAGAAATATATAAATTTGATGTGAAATTGGTTCCTCCTATTCCTACACCTCCTAAAAATATATTTGATGTTGCAGCACCTGTTTGATTTATTGAACCTGTTATTATTACATTACTGCCAATTCTTGTTTCACCTCCTGTTACATTTAGTTTAAAATTTACATTGTCTGTTGTGCCTATTCCTACATTTCCTATAATTGCTGTTCTATTACTATCAGAAACATATAAATTAGATGTAAAATTAGTTCCTCCTATGCCTACACCTCCTGTAAATATATTAGAAGTTGTGCCTGTTTGATTTATAGAACCTGTTATTATTACATTACTGCCAATTCTTGTTTCACCTCCAGATACATTTAATTTAAAATTTACATTGTCTGTTGTGCCTATTCCTACATTTCCTATAATTGCTGTTCTTGCACGATCAGAAACATATAAATTTGATGTAAAATTAGTTCCTCCTATTCCTACACCTCCTAAGAAAATATTAGATTGACCAGAATTATTTTGATTTATAAAACCTCCTATTAAAACATTACAACCTATAGTTATAGAATTACCTACTATGGCATTGCAACCTAAATTTGTATCTCCTCCTACTATATTTAATTTAAATGTTGTTGTGTCCGTTGTTCCTATTCCTACATTGCCTAAAAGGGCTATTTGACGATTGCCAGAAACATATAAATTAGAGCCTCGTGGGTTATCTGTGCCTATTCCCACATTTCCTATTGTATTATAAATATTTTGACCTGTTTTATTCCATACATTAGAATAAGAATTTGCTATATCATCTTTGCCAAATATTTGAAATTCTCCTATTTCTAATAAATTGTCATTTGATGTATTTCCAACTAAAGTATTAAAAACCCATCCAATATATAAATAAGGAATATCTACAGTTGATGAAATTGTTACTGTATAATTATTTTGAGCATTATATATTACATTATCGCTTGTAGATTTTGATGCTTCTGTTATTTCAGACCATATTACACCATTTGGAGAACCATAACATTTCCACGTCTTCGGGGCTTTAGTTAGATTATTTAAAGATTGCCATATTGTGAATTTAGTTAAAATAATAGGATAAGGAAATTTAATTATTAACCAATCTCCATAAAAACTAGTATCTTTAATAAAATAATTACTATATCCAGCACCCATAGTTCCGTTGCTATAATTACCACCAGCCCATCTAGCTGCATTGATTGTAGATGATGTATCATAATCAAATAAATATTCTTTATTATAATTTGATGTGAGAGTAGTATTAATACTTGAATAATACATAATATAACTGCCGTGATTAGCTACTGTAAATTTTTTTTTATAATAGGATGTTGGTCCAATATTTCCTAATTCATTTAAAAACCCAAAAAGTTCACTTTCAATAGTTGAATAATTTTGTGGTGGAAATTGTTTTTCATTTGTATTGTAAATTATATTATTAAAAGTATCATTATTTGTATAATACGGGTTCAATGTTCCTGCAAAAGATATTTCAGAAATTCCTAAAGTGCTACCTGATATGATTTTATTTACAATTAAACGATAATAATTATAGGCATTTGCATTATATAAAGTAAAAATTTTAACTGTATTTGTAACATATCCTGTTATTGTATTTTGTGAACTAATTAAATTCCAGTTAATACCATCAAAAGAACCAACAATATAAAATATTTCTGGATTGAAATTATTAGTTGAAGCACCTTTAATAGAAAATGATGTGGCGCAAAAACCTTTATCATATTGGATTTGTATCCATTCGCCATTGTAATTTTGACCATTAATATTAGTAGTATTTACACTATTGGTATATTCACCATATCTCAATTGATCATATGCACCTGATATTAAGAATTCATTTGAGTTATTTGTATCAAAAGCATAATACGCGTTTGAACTATTTGTAGAAGCTGAAAATGTATAGTTGCCGTTTAATTGTGGAGTATTAGAAACCGTAAAATTATTATTTATTATTGTTGACGCATTAGGAGGAATAGAATAAATTGTTTGATTTTCAAATTTAATATTTAATAATGACGCATCTCCTGATATTGTTCCTGCAAATGTTGTATTACCATTAAAAAAACTGGTTCCAAATACATATAAATTTGATCCATTTGGATTTGTCGTACCTATCCCAACTTTACCTAAAAATATATTAGATTGTGCTGAATTATTTTGATTTAAAGAACCTCCTATAATAAGATTACTGCCAATATTTGTTTCACCTCCTGTAACATTTAATTTAAAAGCTACATTATCTGTTGTGCCTATTCCTACATTTCCCAAAATTGCTGTTCTATTACTGCCAGAAATATATAAATTTGATGTAAAATTAGTGCCTCCTATTCCTACACCTCCTAAGAATATATTAGATTGACCAGAACTATTTTGATTTATAAAACCTCCTATTAAAACATTACAACCTATATTTGTATCTCCATTTCCAATATTTAATCTATAACTAACTGTGTCTGTTGTTCCTATTCCTACATTTCCTAAAATTGCTGTTTGACGATTACCAGAAATATATAAATTAGATGTAAAATTAGTGCCTCCTATTCCTACACCTCCTGTGAATATATTTGAAGTTGAACCTGTTTGATTTATTGAACCTGTTATTATTATATTACTATCAATTCTTGTTTCACCTCCAGTAACATTTAATTTATAAGCTATATTGTCTGATGTTCCTATTCCTACATTTCCTATAATTGCTGTTCTATTATTTCCTGAAATGTATAAATTAGATGTGAAATTGGTTCCTCCTATTCCTACACCTCCTGTGAATATATTTGAAGTTGAACCTGTTTGATTTATTGAACCTGTTATTATTATATTACTGTCAATTCTTGTTTCACCTCCAGTTACATTTAATTTATAAGATACATTGTCTGATGTTCCTATTCCTACATTTCCTATAATTGCTGTTCTATTATTTCCTGAAATATATAAATTAGATGTAAAATTAGTGCCTCCTATTCCTACACCTCCTGTGAATATATTTGAAGTTGAACCTGTTTGATTTATTGAACCTGTTATTATTATATTACTGTCAATTCTTGTTTCACCTCCAGTTACATTTAATTTATAAGATACAT
>Ga0214921_10001649_pt1 | contig 37504 bp, 29 predicted proteins | sample LL1505_MetaG_FD_177992 | JGI IMG/M metagenome (GOLD analysis project Ga0214921, IMG submission 177992) | Freshwater microbial communities from Lake Lanier, Atlanta, Georgia, United States - LL-1505 | ecosystem: Environmental > Aquatic > Freshwater > Lake | place: USA: Georgia | collected...
CCGCCGCTGCAGTTCACCCAGCGGCTGCCCTACGGGGCCGTGCTCCACGATGCCGGCGATCGCCGTGGCCGGGGCGTGCAGTTCATCGTCTACAGCCGGTCCGCCACGGCGATGCGCGTGCTGCTCTACGACCGGGCAGACGACCCGGAGCCGGCCGAGGTGATCGCCCTCGATCCCAGCAAGGACCGCTGGGGCGACATCTGGAGCATCTTCGTGCCGGGCGTGGAGCCGGGCCAGCTCTACCACTTTCAGGCCGACGGACCCTTCGAGCCCGACCGCGGCCAGCGGTTCGATGGCACGGCGCGGCTCATCGACCCCTATTCCCGCGCGCTCGCGGGGCGGTTTCTGCCCGGCGACGACGGCATCATCCGGCCGCCGAAGAGCGTCGTCGTCGACGACTCGTTCGACTGGCAGGGCGACAGGCACCTGCGCCGCGGGCTGGCCGACACCATCATCTACGAACTCCACGTGAGGGGATTCACCGCCAGCCCGACGAGCGGCGTCGCGCATCCCGGCACCTACCTGGGCGTGATCGAAAAGATTCCGTATCTCAAGTCGCTCGGTGTGACGGCCGTCGAACTGATGCCGATCCATGAGTTTCCCACCGAGTCGCCCTCGGGCGAGCGTCCTCCGCACGCCAACTACTGGGGCTACGACCCGATGGCGTTCTTCGCCCCGCACCGGGGCTATGCGTGGGGCACCGAGCCGGGCTGCCAGGTCCGCGAGTTCAAGGAAATGGTGCGCGCCCTCCATGCCGCGGGCATCGAGGTGATTCTCGACGTCGTCTTCAACCACACGGCCGAGGGCAACCACCTCGGGCCCACGTTTTCGTTGAAGGGCTTGGAAAACCGCGTTTACTACATGCTCGGTGACGGCGGCAGCTACTACCGCAACTTCACCGGCTGCGGCAACACGATCAACGGCAACCATCCGATCGTCCGCGAGCTGATCTTTCTCTGCCTGCGGCACTGGGTGCACAACTACCACATCGACGGCTTCCGCTTCGACCTCGCGAGCGTGCTCTCGCGCGACCGCAACGGCGACATCCTCCCGAACCCGCCGATCGTCGAGCTGATCACGGAAGACCCGATGCTCGCCGACACGAAGATCATCGCAGAGGCCTGGGACGCGGCGGGCGCCTACCAGGTGGGCACGTTCGCGAGCATGCGCTGGGCCGAGTGGAACGGCCGTTACCGCGACGACGTGCGCCGCTACTGGCGGGGCGACTTCGCCCAGACGGGGCATCTTGCCACGCGGCTGGCGGGCTCGAGCGACCTTTACGGCGACGACGGCCGCCAGCCGTATCACAGCATCAATTTCGTGACCTCGCACGATGGCTTCACGCTCAACGACCTCGTGAGCTACCGCGAGAAGCACAACGAGGCCAACGGCGAGGGCAACCGCGACGGCGACAACAACAGCTTTTCGGAAAATTATGGCGTCGAAGGACCGACCACGCGGGCTGACATCGAGACGATGCGAGCCCGGCAGATTCGCAACATGCTCGCGACACTGCTCGTGAGCCAGGGCGTGCCGATGATCCTCATGGGCGACGAATGCCGGCGGACGCAGCACGGCAACAACAATGCCTACTGCCAGGACAACGACGTCTCGTGGTTCGACTGGACGCTCGTCGACACGCATGCCGATCTCGTCCGGTTCGTGCGTGAACTGGTGCGGTTTCGGCTCGGCAACCCGACGGTTCGCCGCCGGTCGTTTCTTGAAGGGGGCACGAGCACCGACGGCACGCTTCCCGACGTGGAATGGTTCTCGCCCGAAGGCGCGCACGTGGACTGGTATGCGGCCGACGCAAGCCTGGCCTGCTTCTTTGGGGCACCCACCCCCGCCAAACTGCTCGAGGAAGACGACATCGCGGCCGGCGGCATCGAGGGCACGCCACGGCATTTCCTCCTCTTCGCCCACGCAGGCTCCCTGCCCCGGAGGTTCCACGTGCCGACCGCGCCGGCCATCGCGGGCCTTCCCTGGCGGATGTTCATCAACACGAACGCCCCGGTGCCGCACGACATCCACGCCGACGGCCGCGGCCCGCTCGTCGACGTGACGCAGCCGATCGAGCTTGCCGAGCGGTCGCTCGTGTGCCTCGTGGCCGACATGGTGGCCCCTCCTCCGCCGATTGGCCTGCCGGCACCGCCGCCGCTATCCTGAGAGAGCGAGAGATCACTGATTCGCCCCCCTTCTTCGGAGACCTGCTCATGGAATGCCTGCCACGTTTCCTGTCATGCGTTGCCGTGGGCGGACTGATGATCGGCTGCGCCCCGGCGACACCGCCGGCTGCACCGCCACCGCGCCCGGCCGCGGCAGCCCACGATCATGAACATGACCACGACCATGGCGACCACGACGAGCCGGAGACCATGGCCGCGGGCATCGCACAGCTGGAAAAGCTGTGTGCCGACGTGAAGGCGCATCTCGCGGCCGGCGACCACGAGAAGGCCGACGGCCCGGTGCACATGGTGGGCCACCTCCTCGAAGACCTCGGTGAGCTCGTCGCCAAGGAGAAGCCGGCGGCCGAGGCTGAAGCCAAGCAGGCCCTCGACGCGATCTTCGAGTCGTTCGACAAGCTCGATACGGTGATTCACGGTGCCGACGACGAAGCCCGCAAGAAGCTCGATTACGCCGAGCACGCCCCAGCCATCGAGGCCGCCCTCGCGAAACTCAAGGACTTGACCCAGAAGTAGCACAGGCTTCAGCCTGTCCTACACGACGAATCGTCACGGAGGACCCATGCCACGCCCGTTGTCAGCGCTGATAGTGCTCGTCGCCCTCTCCCCCCTGCCCGCGGGCGCCCTCGACCTCGACCCGACAGCCATCCGACAGCAGCTCGTGCTGCCAGCGGAGCCCGCCGGCGCCACCACACCCACGCTCGCCAAGCAAAAGCTCAATGCCACCCCCCAGCCGATCGTGGTGGCGGGGCGGATCGGGGCCCGGGGCATGGAGCCCTTCCTCGACGGCAAGGCGTCGTTCGTGCTCGTGGAGATTCCCGCCGACGACCATGCAAAGAAGCCGGGCCACGACGCCGACAACTGCCCGTTCTGCAAAAAGAAGAATGCCAACGCCCCGATGGTGGCGGTGCAGTTCCTGGGGACCGACGGCAAGGCGATCCCGATCGACTCGCGGAAGCTGTTCGGCCTCGACAAGGGAGCCGACGTGGTGGTGCGCGGCACGGCGCTCTTCGACCCCAAACTCGCGATCCAAGTGATCCAGTTCACCGCCGACGGCATCTACGTGCGGCCCGCTCGATGAAGGTCATGGGGCCTTCGCCAGGCACGCGCGAACCGCTCACATCAACCGGGCGTGGTGCTCGCAAGCGCTCGGTGGGCTACGGCATAGTCCACGGCCTTCTGGCCGACACGCGTTGAAGTGCCGTTGGCCGACCTGTCCGTAGCGCGAAGAGGGCGTCACCACCCATTGAACACCCCCAGCAGGTTTGCATAATCGTCGGTCCAGACGGCCGCACCAGGCCGCAGCGGGATCGGTTCCCAGCCCGGCTGCCGCTGCCGCAGGGACGCGATTTCCGCGGGGCCACCCACGGCCACCCACACCGATTCCTTCTTCGCCCGCTCTCGCTCGATGGGCAGGATGTCGATGTCGCGGCGCTCGGCGGCCGCCAGGCCGAGATCGGCGGCGATCCCGCCGATCGGCGCGGCAAGTTCGAAATACCGGTTCGAGACATTGAACGCCACGAGTCCCCCGGGCCGTAGCCGCTCGGCATACATTGCCACCGCCTCACGCGTGAGCAGGTGCAGCGGAATCGCATCGGACGCGAAGGCATCGATGATCACGAGGTCGTAGGCGTGGGCGGGCCGCTCTGCCAGCCGAAGCCGGCCGTCGCCGACCGTGCCACGAAGCCGGCCGCGGTGCTCCGCCGCGGCGTCGGCGAGGTAGGTGAAGAGCCGGCGATCGGCCGCGATCTGGACCACGAGCGGATCGATCTCGAAAAAATCGATCGCCACCCCAGGGGATGCATACGCCGCAATCGTGCCGGCGCCGAGGCCGATCACGGCGACCGACTGGAGCCGTTTCTCGTCGCCGAGCAGGCTGATCACGTCGCCGAGCGGGCCGGAACGGGCGTAGTAGGTGGTCGGCTCGCGGGAAAGCGCGGCGAGCGTCTCGCTTCCCTCGCGGCGGCGGGCCTGGACGCCGTGGATCGTGGAGCCGTGGAGCAGGAGCGTGAAGCTCCCAGAGGGATGAAGCACGACGCGGTGGACACCGAAAAAGCTCCGTCCCTGAAAGAGCACTTCTCCGCCGAGGCCGGTGAAGGGAAGCGCCAGCATCGCCGCTGTGGCCGCCGTCGCGGCGGCCCTGGGCAATCGGCATGCAGCCAGCCCGAGGATGATCGCCAGCACCGGGCCTGCGCGTATGATCGGCGGGAACAAGTTTGCAGCGGAGCTGTCGCCGGCCGTCGCGATGATCCCGGTATGGAGGACCGCGTCGGCCCCGAGCGTAAGGCCGGCGCCAACAAGAGCCGCGAGTGCCAGGCCGGCGACGCGATGCACCAGATGTGGCATTGCAGAAGAGCCTTCGCGCTCGGCCTGCGGCCGCAGCCAGAAGGCGAGCGCGATGGCCAGCGGGTATTCGACGATGCCGCTGAAGATCAGCGGTGCCACTAGGGCGTTGAACGCTCCACCCAGCACGCCGCCGAGCGACGTCAGCAGATAGAACTCCGTGAGCCGTGCGGGAGCCGGCCGCAGCTCATAAAGACGCTTGTGGCACATCGCTCCCGCGACGAAGAGCAGGCCGAGGTGGGCGCCGAGGACAAGCCAGAGTGGATGTTGTATGCCTGTCACGAGAAAAAAGAGAGCCGGCATCGCGGCAGTCGGCAGAAGAGCTCCCCAGCCATCGGCCGCAACGGGCGGCCAGCGGGAGAACGCCAGCATGAAGGTGCCCAGATACACGGCCAGCGGCACGACCCATAAGAGAGGCACCGCGGCGACGTCGCTCGTGAGGTGCTGCGTGACACCCAGCACGAGGCTCGACGGCACGGCGGCGAGGGCGATGATGGTCAGCCGGCTTCGTGGCAGGGACTGGGTGGGTTTCAGCGCGGCCGCTGTGACGGGTTGTTGGCCGTTCGTCTGTGTGAGTGCGATCAGACCGCAGACCATGACCGCGAATGCCGTGACGCCATAGCCGGCGGCGAACAGCAGGCTCTGGCCGCCGCGTGGGAGCGCGGGTTCCACGAGCAGTGGATAGGCGAGTAGGCCGAAGATGCTGCCAGCATTGCTCGCGGCGTAGAGGAAGTAGGGATCGGCCGCCTGCGGATCTCGGGTCTGTGAGAACCACCGCTGTAATAGCGGCGCGGTGGCGCAGAGGGTGAAAAATGGCGGTCCTACCGAGCAGGCGAGGGTTTTGATGAGCCACGGCACGGGGCTTTCATCGGGAATCGACATCGGCGCGGCAAACGGCAGGCAGGCTCCTGCGACGGCGAGCAGGCCGGCGTGTATGCCAACCTGCGCGGGGAGCGAGAGCCGCCGGTCAATCAGATCGACGTAGCAGTAACCCGCCAGCAGCGTCACCTGAAAAAACAGCATGCAGGTGTTCCAGACGGCCGGGCTGCCGCCGAGCACCGGCAGCAGAATCTTTCCGGCGAGGGGCTGCACGAAAAAAAGCAGCGTCGCCGAAAGCAGAACTGTCGTGATGAAGCAGAGGCGGCGCATGGGAAAGCCTTTTAAAGAGACCACACCATCGCACATTTCGCCAGAAACGCCAGCGGCGGAGTCGCCTCGCCAGGCCTGCCCGGCGATGACCTACTCGTCGCTGAGCAGCAGGGCCCAGCCCTGCAGGCCGCCGAGATGCTCGAGCGTGATCCGCACCGCGGCCATCATGGGGTAGGCGAGAATCAGGCCGAGAATTCCCCAGGCCCAGCCCCAGTAGGAGAGCCAGAGGAAGAGCAGCGTTGGATCGAGATTGAGCTGTTTGCCAGACATCCGCAGTTCGAAGAAGTCGATCCAGAAGACGCGGTTGAGCACGATCAACGCGGAAAGCAGCGTCGCCATTGCCGCATTGTCGAGGTCGAGGTAAGCCATCACGAGAGGTGGAATGCAGGCCGCCATGCTGCCGATGTAGGTGATGTAATTGGCGGCGAAGAACAGAAATGCCCAGAGCATCCAATGGTCGAGGCCGAAAAGGTACATGATCATCCCGGCCGAGACCGCCATCCCCACCCCGGCCGCCGTCTTCACCACCATGAACCGCTCCATCGATTCCGTGATGCCCTCGCCAATGGCCACGAGCCGTGATCCACGCTCACCGGGAAAGGCGCGGAGCACGCGAGCCTTCAGTTTGCGACTGCCGAGGAACAGGAATACGAGGTAGCAGAAAACCACCACGAAAAGCTCCGCGACATGGAGTCCACGCGAAAAGACATAGTCCAGCACGTCATGCGAGCTGATACGGAACAGTTCGGTGAGTGTCGTGTGGACGGGCCGGACCACGGCCCTGCGTGTCGGCACCGGCGCTGCTGCGCTGGGCGCGGCTTTGGCATCAGCGTGACCGTCAGCCGCGTGATCGGCCTCGCCCGCTTCGGCCGCCTCCGGTTTCTCGGGGGCGGTCGCCAGCAGATCCTTGGTCTGTTCCGGTAGTGGCTCGATGTCAGCCGCGGGCGTGCCGTCTGACCGAACCGCAGCCGCCTGCTCGTCAACGGTGGGCCACCATGCGGCGAGGTAGCCTGTGATCCGATTCTCGTATCGCGGCCACGTGTTGCGAAAGACGTTGGCCTCGCGGTAGACAAACTGCGCGGTGAGGATCGAAAAGATGAGCGTCAGGCCGATGAGCGCTGGGTATGCGGACCACGGCTGCATTCCTAGCCTGGCCAGCGACTTCGCGCCGAACTGCGTCGCGTGGAAGAGAAACAGCGCCACAAGAAAGGGCTGTAGCACAGGCCCCATGATCGTGGCCGCAGCGCCAAAGGCGAGCACGGCAAGAGCGACGACCGCCGCAGTGCTGGCCGGCGCGACACGTTCATCGCGTGTCGGAGAAGGGCGTTCGGGGCCGGGGGCTGGGGCATCCATGGGGCCAGTGTATGCCGAGACGGGCCATGTTTCCTTTTCCACGCTCAAGGCCTGATCTTTGTCGTCGGCGCAGACCGGGCCTGACGGCCCCCTTCTCCGCTCCCCGGCGGCGCACGTTCTCGCGCTCAATCAGACGTCGCAGACCATCGCCGCGTGACGGAGGGCGAGGATCGGGTCATCCCAGGTGGGGAGGAACTCATGCGCGACGAAGTCGTGGTAGCCGATGGCCGTGAGGGCCCGCATCACCGCCGGATAGTCGATCTCCTGCGTATCGTCGAGCTCGCCCCGGCCGGGGTTGCCAGCGGTGTGAACATGGCCGATCACCTCCGCGTGCTGACGGAGCCGGCGGATGATGTCGCCGTTCATGATCGAGACGTGGTAGACGTCGAAGAGGAGCTTCAGGTTTGGGGAGCCGACCTTCTTGACGAGATCGACGCAGAAGTCGACGTCGTCGCCGAAGTAGCCCGGATGCCCCTTCATCGGATGGGATGCATCACGTGAATTGAGATGCTCGACGCAGAGCGTGATGCCGGCAGCCTCAGCCTGCGGCAGAACCTTCTTCCAGGCGGTGATGCAGTCGTTGGCCGCTTTCTCCTCATTCATTCCGTTGAAGCGCATCCCGGTGAACGTGATCACCTTCTTCGAGCCGAACTCCTTGGCGACCTCGATCCCCTCAGCGAGCTTGGCGACCGACTGGTCGAAGAAGCGTGGATCGCACGGCCCCTCGGCAAAGCCGTGGCTCCCGACAAGCGAGATCTCGAGCCCGAGTTTTTTCACGTCCGAATAAAATTTCCTGTCGATTCCCTCGATTCCTGTCAGGCCGATCGCCTTGGCGTGGCGGGCGAGCTCGAGGGTGTCCATCGGATTGAAGCACCATCCCATCACGGTATGGCGGATGCCGTGGTTGCGGATCGTGTACGTCGGATCGGCGGCGGCCCGCGAGGTGTCGGCAGCACGGGCCGGGCCAGCGACGGCTCCGGCAGCCAGAACGGCCGACGTGCCGAGGAACCGGCGGCGGGAGACGGGCATGGTCATGACGGTTCTCCAGAAGTGCGAGGTCGTCGAAATCGCCCGTGCGGACGAGCGTCACATGACCCGCGCCCGGTGGCCCACGCCGCTGATCAGGACGTGGCAGACCGCTCGATCACGGCCAGCGTCTTCGCCCGCGCCTCCGGGAGGAAGTCGTCGGGATCACGGGCGTAGTAGGCGGGGTTGTAGAGTTCCAGCGAGATGGCCCCGGCATACCCACTGGCCCGCAGTAGACGCAGCGACTCCACGAGCCCGAGCACGCCGTCGCCGGGCAGGACGCGGTGCGAATCCTTGAGTTGCTCACGCGGAATGCCTGCCGGAGCATCGGCGATTTGGAAGATCGCGATCTCCGAGCCAGCCAGTTTCCCAAGGTCGGCCGGCGGGGTTCCACCCACGTGCATGTGGAAGGTGTCGGGAATGGTCTGGGCCTGCGGATGGTCGGTCGCCCGGAGCACCTCGACAGCGTGTTCAATCGTCCGCAGGTCGTGCACGAACTCGAGAAACACGAATGCGGGCTGGAGTCCGTAGTCGCTCAGGCCGATCTCGAGGATCCTGCGGTAGTAGCCGGCCAGTTTCCTGCGATCGAGCGTTCCGGCCGGCGTGGCGTTGGGCCAGTCGCTCCAGGGGATCGTCTGCACGTGCTCGGCGCCGATGGCGTGGGCCTGCCGCATCCGTTCGCGGCAGGCGGGCAGGTTTTGCTCAAACTCCTCGTCAGTGGCGGGCAGGGCCCTCCAGAGACCGATGACGCTCGGCACCGTGAGCCCGGCGTCACGGATTCGCTTGCCAAGGTCGGCGAGGTCGCCCCCCTGCTGCTCGTAGTCGTTGAGTTCGCCGTCCCACGGCTCAAGGGCGTCGAAGCCGTGCTTGGCTGCCAGCCGCACCTTGTCTTCGAGCGACTGTGGTCGGATGGTGGCGGTGTCGAGACAGAGCGGCCACGGGCTCCGCCCTTGCTGCCAGCGACCGGCCTCGACCGCCTGGGCTTCGACCGCCAAGACGGCCGTCGCCGCGCCCATGCGTTCGACAAATTTCCTGCGTGTCAACATGCCGGATGATCCTGACTGTATCGAGGGCCGGGGGAACAGTTTCGACCTTGCGGCCTCCCGCTCTCGAGCATACGTCGGCCAATCGCACCTCGGCAACAGCCGGGGCGGGGCCGGACCGAACGGCCACCGATGATTCGCTCGGGCGCTAAGCGAGGGACCGTTAGATCGTCGGAACCACGACAATATAGGAAGGAAAATGGGGTTTTAGCGGAAATGCCGGCGATTTGTATCCGGCAAAAGCGTTCGATAAAAACAGTTGATTCTGTTGCCATCAAAGTCCGGCCAGCCAAACCACCTCTTTTAAAGAGAAATCCTGTGCAGACAAACACCAACGCTGGCAAAACAATTGCCGCCGCTGTCTTTGTAGCCCTCGCGGTCTCGACAACCTCGGCGACAGCCGACTTTATTGTCCAACCCAACGCCGTGAACGCCTACAGCGGTACTAATGGCCAGCCATCTGGTTGGCTGGATGATATCAACTATAAAGGCATCTACACTTACGACGGAACAGGCCTGAGCAACGCGAGTTTAGTGGCCAACGGAGCAGCCGATATTGGGAACGCTGGCACGAACCTCGCGGCCATGCCCACCCATGATGTCATGTTCAATGTCAGCGCTGGGTCTGCCGGACGTTACAATCCCGTTGCCAACCGCGCATCCCCCCTCTTGTTGCAGTTGGCAGTAGACAAAACCTACGACTTCACCGGAGTTTACCTCTGGAATTACGCGGAGTACTACGCTGATGGTCCGTTCGCGGGTTGGTACAACAACCGCGGGATCAAAAATGCAACCATCGGTTTCTACGGTGATGCAGGATCGGGGTATGCTTTCCGCGGCGCGAGAACGATGGACTTCACCCAAACCCCGCAAGCATTTAACAATGGTCCTCAGTATATTTCTTTCAACGGCACCATTCCGAACGCCCAGTATATCGCGCTCTACATCAACTCCACCTTCGAGTCTGCTACTATCACCGCGAATACAATCACCGGCTTGAATGAGATCCGCTTCACGGCGGTTCCCGAGCCCACCACATGGGCACTGCTGGCCGGTGGCCTGGCGACCGTGATGACCCTCCGCCGCCGTCTGAGGCCGTCGGTCTCCTGCCCAAAGATCTGAGCCTTACCGGCGGCAGGTGTTGTTTTCGATCGACCCTCGGTGGTTACCGATTGGTCGGATGGGGCTTGTATTTTCGAGTCGCGCAGAGCAATGCCGGGCCGGCAACTGCGGTCCCGCTCGCGGTTGCGACAACCAGGTATCTTTTCAATCATTCGCCGGTTCCGGTCGGTGGTGAGGATCGCACAAAGTTCCTCTGGTATGCCATTCGTTATTTCACGAAACCCGCAAGCCCGCGTCATGCCCGGGACGGAAGGGGATTGTGCCGGAGACCAATGATCAGCTCGGGCGTTCAGCGACACACCGTTCAATTGGCGGTGCCGCGACAACCGAAACCTGCTAGCTTCAGAGTCCTCCTGGTTTGATCGCCACTGATGTCCGAGCAGCGCCCCTCCGACGACTTCGCCAACCTGCTGATCAGTCACCAGCGGCCGATCTACGCGTTTCTTGTGGCCCTCATCCCTGACCCGACAGAGCGCGACGACGTCTACCAGCAGACCTGCCTGCTGCTCTGGGAAAAACGTGCCGAATACGACCCAGCTCGGCGATTTTTTCCGTGGGCTTGCGGATTCGCTCGGAACAAGGCGTTCGAGCACCTTCGCCGCCGCCGCCGCGAGGCCCCCGCGCTGAGCCCTGATACGCTTGTCCGGATCGCCGCCGCCCGCGAAATCGGCGAGCCGATCGCCGCCGCCCGCCGGATGGCCCTCGACGCGTGCATCCGCAAACTCTCCGACCAGCAGCGAGACCTGCTGCAGCAGCGGTATATGGCGCGAGTGCCGCTCAAAGATCTGGCCGATGTTCTCAAGACATCCGCCGCCGCACTCACGATGCGGCTGCAGCGGATCCGCCATGCCCTGCTGCGTTGCATCGAGCATGCAATCGCTACTGCGGAGGGACGATGAGCCACGACGGTCATTCCCCGTGCAGCATGCCCCCGGTCGATGACGAGCTCTTCGTGCTCATCGGTCGTCTGTGCGACGGTGTGGCGACGCATGAGGACTGCGCCCGGCTCGATCAGCACCTCGCCGACCACACGGCGGTCGAGTGCTACTGTGCGGTGCTGGAACTGGAGGCATCGCTGCAGTGGTGGTGGCAGGCGGCGCCGGCCGAACATTCTTTTCCGACGCTTGAAGAGATCGTCGCAACGGCCGCAGCCGTGCCGCAGCCGATGCCGGCTGCCCCGCCGAGCTACACGGCATGGCGGCGTGGCGCGGACTGGCTGGCTGCGGCGAGGAGCGTCGCTGGCCGCGTCGAGATCGAGCCGCTCCGCCTCTCGGCGACGGTGCTGCTCGCTGCCCTCACCCTCGGGCTCGTCGCGGCCGTGAACGGCGGCTGGGGTGGATGGCTGCCCTGGATGGCTGTCGCGCGGGTCAAGGAATCGCCGCGGCCGGCCGATGCGCTCGCGGCGATCCGGGCGGTCGACAGGGTCGAGTGGCGGGAGGGGACAGCCGCCCGGGCGGCATCCGAGTGGCTGCCGGGAGGCACACGGCTCGACCTCGTCCGTGGGCTGGTCGAGATCTCATATCTGACGGGCGCCACGGTGGTCCTCGAGGGCCCGGCGTCGTTCGAGATTTCCGGCCCGGGCACCGGGAGGCTCGACCGCGGGCGGCTGACGGCCACTCTGCACAAGCCGCGGGCGTCGTTCGCGATCCAGACGCCGACAGCCGTGGTCACCGACCGGGGCACGCAGTTCGGCGTCGAAGTGAATGAGCATGGGGCGACCGACGTACGGGTGTTTCAGGGGCTTGTGGAGCTGGCCGCTGCGGGGCTGGCCGACGGCAGCCCGGTCCTGCAACTCGCCGCCGGCCAGGCCGGCGAGGTCGATACCCACGGACACACGGCACTCGTCGCCGCTCCGGCACCGAAAAAATTCGTGACCTCCGTGGCGGTCGCAGGCTCACGGCGGCGGGACCCGCGGCCGTACGCGTGGGACGATTTCGCCGCCGTGACGCTCCTCGAGGATGCCTTTATCGTCACCGGATCGGCAAGGCAGGCCGGAGCATTGCACGGCACGACGCCGTCTGGCCGGGGCGGGGCCGAGTCGTGGATCGCGCCATCAGCCGGGTGGCAGGTCGACCCCGTCGCCGGGGGACTTGCTGTGACGGCGGCGGGCGCGGCGTTCCTCCCATTTCGACCGGAGCCGGGGTTCGTCTACCGCCTCTCGGTAGAGCTGCACGTGCAGTCGGGCGGGAGCGGCTGGGCCGCCGTCGGCTTCGCGGAGCGGCCGACCGTCGAGGCGCCGACGCTCGACCATGCCTGGATGCTGCAGCGACACAGCACCACGCTGCAATCGCACCGCTCCGCCCGGATTCCTAACGCCGCCTTTGCAGGGCCTGGTGAACAGGGCCGGCTGCCCAGCGGCGACGTGCTGACGGGGCCGCAGGTCCGCTCCGTCGTGCTCGATACCACCGGCCCGCAGTGGCGAGCCTTTTTCCTGGTCGGCGACACGCTTGTCGGCGATTGCCGAATCGACGGCCGGGGCCGATCAATCCGCTACGTCGGGCTGTCCGTGTTTGCCGACACCACCGCCACCCTGCGGAACTTCTCGCTCAAGTCTTTTCGTCCGCTCAGCCCGTGATTTGTCTTATCAATCCTGGAGTTTATTCCATGATCCGCTCCCGGAATCGCCTCGGCCGTGGGTATGCGAAAGGATGCGGTCGACCCCTCCATGGTTTCACGCTCGTCGAACTCTTGGTCGTGATCGCGATCATCGGCACGCTCGTCGGGCTCCTGCTCCCCGCGGTGCAGGCGGCGCGGGAATCATCCCGCCGCTCGAAGTGCTCGAACAACGTCAAGCAGATCGGCCTGGCGATGCACATGCACCACGACAACAAGGGCAAGCTCCCATTCGCGGCGAATGCGCAGTTTACGACCGGCTCCTGGGCATCAGTGGCTCGCACCTGGGGCGTCGACGTGATGCCCTTTATCGAAATGAACGAAGTTTTCAACCTGATCGACAAGACGAAGAGCATGACCGACAGCTCGACGGGCCCGGGCTACAGCATGTCCAACCTCGCGGTGATCACGAACCGCCGGATCCCCTTCCAGGAATGCCCCTCGAATCCCTCGAGCTCGTTGCTCACCCGCCGGGATGGGCAGTTGTTCTCTGTGTACAGCATGTATGACCAGATCAAGACCGCCGTCCTCGGCTATTCCGTCTGCAACGGGCCACAGTTTAGCGACAGCTGTGCGCCCGACTGCGCAAACCAGGCGTTCTGCTGCGCGACCGGTTCGACCTGGACCGATCCGGACCCTCAGTTCAATCCCGGTATGTTCGGCAGCAGGGCGGCGTTCCAATGCCAGTTCAAGCAGGTCACCGACGGCCTGTCGAACACGATCATGCTCAGCGAAACCCGCGGCGAGTTGAACGAATTGCGGTCGGTATTTAATGCGAATTTCCAGGGAGTGGACACCGGCATTCGGATCAACAGCCCACTCACCGATCTGACGAACTCATCATGGACAAGCTACCGGCTCAACACGGGCGCGGGCTCGTCGCATGCCGGCGGCGGAGCCATGTTCTGCATGGGTGACGGGGCGGTCGTCTTCTTGAGCGATCAGATCGACTACGTGCTCTACAACGCTCTGGGAGGCAAGGCGGATGGAGTCGCCTCCCGGCTGCCGTGATCTGTGTGCCGCGTCAGGATGTGAATCAGCCGATGATCGAGCCAGTCGAAAACCCCATCGAGGAGTACCCCGATGAATTGTTGCGGGAGTGAGCGGGCCGGCCTCTCGCGAGGAAGTCGGCTGGTGGTCGTGGTGCTGCTGGCCGCGTGGAGCGGCGGCTGCGGGCCACGACTGCCGGCAGGGAAGGTACGGGTCACCGGGACGGTGACCTACCAGTCGCAACCGCTAGCCGCTGATGCCATCTGCTTCTTCGCGAAACAGGGCACCGAGAGCATGTCGGCCAAGGTCGGCCCGGACGGCGGCTTTGCCATCGTGCTCACGCCCGGCGAATACGCGGTGTCGGTGCTGGCGAAGGACGGGCCGGATCGGATGGACAAACAAGGGAATGTCACCCTCGCCCCGAGCCGGATCCCCACGAAGTACAACTCCCCGCAGACATCCAGCCTCGTCGTCGTCGTCACGAAGGACGCCATTCCGCTCTCGATCGCTCTGGAGCGATGACCGCGTTCCCAGGCTGAAATTCAGCCGATCTGCTGAACGCCCGCGGCCCGCGCGCGGGAGAGATTGGCGGCGGGATGAGATCGGCGAGCCGGGTGAACAGCGACAATAACGAAGCATCACTTCACGGTCGTTCTCAAGCGCGAGGCCCCATCGCAGTGAATCGCGAACTGGGGCCGGAAACAGGTGAGTTTTGCAGCGTGCGCAGGGGTGAACTATCCTTGCCTCCAGACAAGTCGTGTGGCGCTCCGACGCTCTCACACACGAGCCAGGGCATCGAGCCACGCGACCTCATCCTCCCGAGTGCCACTCATCCATGGCCACCGCCGCCACGTCCCCCGCCTCCGCTGAATCGCCGACCCACACCGCAGCCGCGGCGACCGCCAACGGCCGTGATCGCGCCAGCGACATGGCGACCCCAGAACACATCGCCCAGCTCACGCATCAGCTCTCGACCCTGCTCACCGATACCGTCGAGCACATCGCCGGGCTCAATCGCGAGGCGCGGATCCTGGCCCTGAACGCCGAGATCGAATCGGCGCGTGCCGGGGACGCCGGCGTCGCGTTCGGCGTGGTTGCGAAGGCGATGTCGCAGTTGTCGGAAAAAACCGGCGACTCGGCGAAGGAACTGGCCCGCGGCTCCAGGGGCCTGATTCGGGAAATGCAGCAGGTGACCGAGGTTTTGCAGACCAAGATGCGGGGAGAGCGGCTGTCGGACATGGCGCTCACGAACATCGACCTCGTCGATCGCAACCTATACGAGCGGTCGTGCGACGTGCGGTGGTGGGCGACCGACGGCAGCGTCGTCTCGGCGCTCGCGTCGCCGACCGAGGAAAATCGCCGCTTTGCCAGCCAGCGGCTCGGTGTCATCCTGAACGCCTACACCGTGTACTTCGACCTGGTCCTGTGCGACATCGAGGGAAAGGTTGTGGCGAACGGTCGCCCGACCAAGCATGCGGTCACCGGCATGCGGCAGGATCAGGCCCCCTGGTTCCAGTCCGCCATGAGAACGTCGAGTGGCGACGAGTTTGGCTTTCAGTCCGTGCATCGCTCGCCGCTCGTGAATCACGAGCGGGTGCTGGTCTACTCCGCCGTGGTCCGCGCCGGGGGCGAATCACACGGCCAGCCGCTCGGCGTGCTGGGCATCCTGTTCAACTGGGATGCCCTCGGCCAGACCATCCTCGATCACATTCCACTCGTGCCGAGGGAAAAACAGCGGGCTATCGCCTGCTTCGTCGATGCCGAGGGCAACGTCCTCGCCGACTACCCGGCCGGCTCGCTGCGGGAAAAGTTCGACAATTCCCTGTTCCACGGGCTCCGTCAGGGACAGAAGGGGTACGGCGTGCATCACTTCAGCGGCAAGGAATTCGTGGCCGGCTTCGCCATGTCACCCGGCTTCGAGACCTACGCCACGGGCTGGTCTTCGCTGGTCATGGTGGCCCGCGACCTGCTGGGACCGTCGGCGGCTGCCGAGACCGCGATCGGCGGCTGACGCCCTCGCGGAAACGCCGTTCAGCCCCCGCCCCCGGGCGCTGCGGCGTACTTGCGGAACAACGAGAGCAGCCGCTCCTTGTCGAAGGGCTTCACCACGAAGTCCAGGGCTCCCAGCGCGATGCACTCCCGGAGTTTCGCCCGCTGGTCGACGGCACTGACCATCACCACCCGTGCGGCCGGATCCTCGCTGCGCAATTGCCGGAGCATCTCAACCCCGTCCAGTTCCGGCATCACGATGTCGAGCGTGACGAGATCGGGACGCTGCTCCCGGTACCGGGCGAGTCCCTCGACGCCGTTGGTCGCCTCCGCCACGATCTCCCATCCCGCCTCCCGCGCGACGCCGCTGATCCGCATGCGCATGATCGTCGCGTCGTCAACAATCAGCAGCCGGGGTGCCGGCCCGCCTGCACTCTTCGAATCCATCGCAGCCTCCATCACAGGGTTTCGATGCCGTATTCCGCCGTCGCGATGGTCACGGTTCCCGTCGCGACATCCACCGTGACCCGCCGGCCATGCTGCCCTCCGCAGGCCCGGCCGACGATCTCGATGCCGTATTCCCCGAGGACCCGCTCGAGCGCCGCCACGTTTTGTTCGCCGATCGGGATGCCCGCACGGAAGGCGAACATCGCCGCGCCACCGACGAGTTTCGCCGTGCACGAGAGCCCCGGATCCTGTGCCACTTCCCGGATCAGCCTGAGCGTTTCCGCGACGGCCGTGTCGGCATACTTCCCGGGAGGGCTGCCGCGGCCTTCGGACGCGGGCAGCATGACGTGGGCCACCCCGCAGACGCGGTGGTGGGCGGCATGCAGCACCAGCGCGACGCACGAACCCACGAGCGTGCGCAGCACGCCGTGGCCCTTGGCCACGCCAATCTGGCCGATGGCGATCGAATCGCCAAACGGCGATGGAGACGAACCGGCGGCGGGAGCGGTCACGGTCGGGGCCCCGAATCCACGCCATCGCCCCGCAGGGCCGCCAGGCTGTCGGCGTCGGGCAAGAAGATCAGGCCGCAGCGAAACGAGGCGCCGTCGATGCGAAAGCCCGTCTGCGCAAGGAGCACAGTGTCGGCCACGAGGGGCTGCTCCAGCAGCACCGACTCCATCACCGACTCGGGATAATCGCGGAGAAACACCGGAGGGGAAGGAAGGATGCCGTCAGACTGCTCCGGATCGAGCGCGGCGCAGATGGCGTTGAGATAGGCACAGCCGACGATGTTGGCGGTCTCAACGACGGCCGACCTCTCCAGTTCGCCCCACTCCGTCGACGAACCCGCCGGCCGTTCGAGCAGCGTTTCGGCGAGCGACAGCCCGGCACCGTCGGCCGCGGCGAGCAGGAGCAGTCCGTTGACCGCCCCCGTGATCTGCATCGCGCAGCCGCAGACCGGCTCGTCTCCCGAGCCGAGCACGGCGGATGCGGCCACGATCGGCAGCGCTTCCAGCCGCTCCACCACGAGGGTCACCGGACGGCCGAGCCATTTCGCGAGCGCGGCGGAGGCGTCTTCCGCCCCGCGGTGGAAGGCCTCGGCCAGCCGCTCGTTGTTGCCGCTGGTCATGATGCCGGAACCTCCGCGGCGGCCCGCGGCCGCATCATCGTGTCGATCACGGCGGCCACGTCGAGCAGCAGGCACACCTCACCGTCGCCGAGGATGCTCACCCCGCCGAGACCGCGGATCCGCATGAAGTTGTCGTCGAGCGATTTCACGACGAGGTCCTGGGTGCCGAGCAGGCTGCCGACCGATGCGGCGATCGCCCGCGTGCCGGCCTGGAGCACGAGCACGGCCCCAGACGGGGCCGAGGCCGCCGGTGGAGTTGTCCAGGAGAATATCCGGTCCATGTCGACAAGCGGCAGGAATTCCCCCCGGATGTCGCACACCCGCTGGCCGCCGACGACGAGGGTCTGGTCGTTGGAGACGGTGACGATCTCCCGGACGTTCTCGACCGGCACGGCGAAGGCCGCCTGCTCCATCCGGATGAGCATGCAGCGGGCGATGGCCAGCGTGAGCGGGAGACGGATGTTGAACGTCGTGCCCACATCCGGCGTGGAGTCGATGTCGATCGATCCGCTGAGCGACTCGATCCGCGTGCGCACGATGTCCATTCCGACGCCGCGGCCCGAGATGTTCGACACCTCACGGGCGGTGCTGAAGCCCGGCTGCCAGATGAAGTTGGTCAGTTCCCGGGGGCTCAGCGTCGCCGCCTGCTCCGCCGAGACGAGACCGCGGGAGATGGCCCGCTCGCGGATCCGCTCCACGTCGATGCCGCCGCCGTCATCGCTGATCGAGATGATCACGCTGTTGCCGCGATGGGCGGCCGCCAGCCGCACCGTGGCAGTCTCGGGCTTGCCTTTCCGCAGCCGGACGTCGGCGGGCTCGATCCCATGGTCGATGGCGTTGCGCACGAGGTGGACGAGCGGGTCGCCGAGTTCATCGATCATGCGCTTGTCGAGCTCGGTCTTCTCGCCGGTGACTTCCAGCATGACGCTCTTGCCGAGCTCTCCGGCGATGTCACGGACCGAACGCTTGAAGCGGTTGAACAACGGTCCGATGGGCACCATCCGCGTGCCCAGAACACCGCGCTGGAGGTTGTCCGCCACCCGGGTCAGGTGATCGACCGACTCCACGAGTTCCGTGTAGCGCTTGTGACCCTCGTCCCAGAGGCGGGCCTGATCCTCGATCTTGTCGAGATGGGCCGCGCAGGCCGCCGCCGCCCGCTCCACCGGACTTGTCGGACTCCGCACGATCGACTCGACCGCTTCGCGGAGGGAATGCACGACGTTGCCGGACCGGCCACCGACGGCCGCCTTCTTGAAGATCGGGGCCATGTCGGAGACGAGCTGGACGAATCGGGCACGGCTCACGATCAGCTCGCCGGCAAGGTTCAGCAGGACATCGAGACGATCCACGCCGACCCGCATCGTCTCGACGGTCGCGGCTCCCTCGACCGGGGCCGTCGGGGCCGGCCGCTCGACGGGCGGCTCCACGTCGATTTCCATCCGCTCCACGCCGTCGACGTCGGCGGCAATCGAGATCGTCCCGCCGTCCGCGTCCGTCCGCAGGACGATCTCGAGCACGGCCGGAGCGGGCCGCGTCGCGAGGTCACCCGGAGCCGGGGTCACCTCGACCACGGTCCCGAGCGCCCCAAGCCGCGACACCACGAGTTCGGCCTTGATGTCCACCATCGCCAGTCCGGCGGCGAAATGCACCCGGATCCGGCGCTGGCGGGCGGCCGGCGCAGCCACCAGGGTTTTGGGGCGGGTCTCCGATGCCGGCTGCGCCCGGGGCGCCGGAGCCACGACCTCGTCCGGCACGGCGACCGGCGCGGAGGCCTGCCCCATCCGCTTCACGGCCTCGAGCAGTTCGTTGGCGGGCTCGGGCGGCTCCCCCTTCCGCAGCCGCGCGTTGCAGGCGCGGAGGTAATCGACGCTGCGCAGCGTCACCTCGATCATGGGTCCGTCCAGCAGCAGGCTTCCAGACCGGAGCCGCTCGAAGTGGCTTTCGAGATGGTGAGCAAGCGCCGTGATCTTGTCGAGGCCCAGCAGGGCCGCCGCGCCCTTGATCGTGTGGATGAGCCGGAAAGACTCGGCGAGCCGGCCGGCGTCGCGCGGGTTCGCTTCCAGCGCGAGCAACGCCTGCACCAGCTGCTCGCACTGCTCACCGGTCTCGTCGATGTAAATGCCGAGGAACTCCGCCATCTCCTCGGAGAACACGCCGCCGTCGCTGCCACTCTCGTCTGCCATGGGTGCGGTCCGTCAGGGCTTGCGGTAGAGAAAGGTGGAGCACCGCTCCATACCGGAGAGAAACTCGTGCCCGCCGTCGGTCGCGCCGACCACGAGAAATCCGCCGCGGTGCAGCGCGTCGACCAGATTCCGGAGCGCAACGGGCTTCGACGCGCTGTCGAAGTAGATGAGCACGTTGCGGATGAATATGCAGTCGATCTTCGGCCCCGTCATCGGCTCCAGCAGATTGTGCCTGCGGAACTCGCAGAGCCCCGCCACCTCGGGCTTGAGCGTCCACGACGAGCCGGCGCGGTCCGCACTGAAGTGGCGGGCGAGCCTCTCCGGGGCGACTAGCTCCAACGACCGAGGGCCGTAGGTCGCCAGGCGGGCCTTCGCGAGGGCGGTTTCGCTGATGTCGGTGCCCACGACCCCGATCTCCCAGCCGGCCAGCCGCGATGCATTCTCAGCCAGGCAGATGGCGAGCGAATAGGGCTCCTCGCCGCTGCTACAGGCCGCCGACCAGACCCGCAACGAGCGGTCCCGCTGTCCGGCCGCGGCGCGGGCGATCAGCCCGTCGAGAAACGGGCCGGCAAACCAGTCGAAGTGACCCTCGGTGCGAAAGAAATGGGTCTCGTTCGTCGTGATGACGTCGATGAATTTCTCCAACTCTCCCGGCACCTTGCCCGCGGCCAGCAGGTCGTAGTAGTCGTCGAACGAGTCGAGTCCCAGCGCGGCGAGCCGCCGCCGGATGCGGTTGCTGAGGAGCGACACCTTGCCGTCCAGCGTCCAGATCCCCGTGTGCCGGTAGATGAACGCCTGGAACGCGTTGAACTGCTCCACGGTCAGCGTGATCAGCCCACCCACGGGATGCCCTCCCGCCGCATCGAGACCCCGGTCGCTCTCGAGTGATGGGCGTTCATACCTTGAATTTTTTCACGAGGTCCCTGAGCCCCTGGGCCTGGGCCCCGAGTTCCTCGGCACTGGCCGCCATCTCCTCGGCGGCGGCGGCGTTCGACTCGGTGGTCCGCGACACGGAACGGATCGCCATCATCACCTCGGAGGCGTTCGTCGACTGCGACTCCGTGGAGGACGCGATGTTGGCGATGCCCACCGCCGTCGATTCGACCGCAGACACGATCGAATCGAGCGACTGGCCGACCTTCTCAGAGAGTTCCGCCCCCTCCTGGACCCGCTGCGTCGATTCGTTGATGAGATGCGTGATCTCCTTGGCCGCCTCGCTGGATCGCTCCGCGAGCTTCCGCACCTCGTCGGCGACGACGGCGAAGCCGAGGCCGTGCTGTCCGGCCCGCGCCGCCTCGATGGCCGCGTTGAGCGCGAGCAGATTGGTCTGGGCGGCGATCTCGCTGATGACCTGGATGATGTCGTTGATCTGCTCCGACGACCTGCGAATCGTCCGCATCGAGTCGATGGCTTCATGGACGGCCTGGCTGCCGGCCTTGGCCAGCTGGGACGTACGGCCCGCCTGGGATCGGGATTCGACGGCACTCTTCGAGATCACGTCAATCGACGACGCGAGCTGCTCCACGGCCGCCGTCATCTCCTCGACACTGGCGGCCTGCGACTGCGCTCCGTCGCTGAGGCTGCCGGCGCTCTCGGCGATCATCCGCGCCCCCTCGTTCTGCTGGTCCGCGGCGTCGGAGATCTGCCTGATGATGTCCCGCAGATCCCCCAGCATGCGGCCGGCGTGGCTGGCGAGCAGCGACATCTGGTCGTCCCCCTGCTCCTCGATGGTTCGGCTCAGATCGCCGCCCGACGCCGCCGCGAACACGTCGGAGAGGAGGCCCACCTTCGACTCCAAGGCCTCCTTCTCGCAGAGCATTCGGGCGTGGAGCGCCTGCTCCCGTTCCTCGGCGCGGATGCGCTCGGTGATCACGTCCCACGTGATGAGCGGGCCGACGTACCGCCCCTGCGTGTCGGTGACGGCGGAGATGTTGAGGTCGAGCACGTCGGATCCGAGATTGATCCGTTCCCGGCGGGGCAGGCTGGCGGCGTTTGCGAGCTGCAGCCACGGCCGCTCTGGATTCTCCGGCAGGATTTCGAGCGACCGCCCCACCATCTCCTCGGCGGGACAGGCGAGCAGGTGCTGGAACTGCTGCAGGCTCCGGACCGACGCGGGATTCATGTACGTGATCTTCAGGTCGCGGTCGGCCAGGATCAGCCGCTCGGAGGTGTTTTCGACCATCTCGGAAAGCCGCCGTTGTGATTCCTGGTTGCGAGTCAGGCGGCGGGCAATCTTTACTGACGACAGCACGATGCCCAGCGAGGTCAGGCCGAAGAGGACCAGCCCGAAGTTTCGCAGCCCGCGGGCCGGGGCCAACACCTCGGCTTCCTCGATCTCCGAAACGAGAGCCCAGCGAACGGCACCGTTGCCGGCGGCGTCCCCCTTGTAGATCGTCACCGGAGCCCACGACGAGAGCACGGGCCTGTTCCGGTAGTCGACGGTGAGTGCCGTCCCGGAGTGGCCGTCGTCGAGGGCGTTGCGGACCGGGAGGGTATCGACCTTGAGCTGCGGATCGATGATCGTCGATGCGACGCCGAGCTCCTTGGCGAACCGCGAGTTGGAGCGGAACATCCGGTCGGGGCCGATCGCATACGTCTCTCCGGATGTGCCCAGCCCCGCCGTCTCGCCGATGATCTCGCTCGTCTTGGCGAGCGGGATCTGGAATGCCAGCACACCGACGACGGTGTCGCCCTCGACGAGCGGCGTCGCGATGAAGCCGGCCGGGTCCATGAGCGACGGCAGGTAGCGGCTGTACTCGCTGTAGGCGATCGTGCCGGGTCGGCCGACCGCGACGGCGTCGCTGAACGCCTTGGCGAGGTTCGTCGAGGCGAGCGGGCCCGATGTGAGCGAGACGCCGAAATCGATCTCCTTGAAGACGGTGTAGAGAATCGTTCCCGTTGTGGCGTCGATCAGGAAGATGTCGTACACCTCGTACCGCTCGAGCATGTCGCGAAAGATCGGATGCACCGCCGCATGGACCCGCGAGTAGGCGGAGTCGTCGGGGGCGGCGTCGAGCAGCTGCTTCGAGCCGACGGGGTGAGGGTTCGTCCGGACGTAGAGTTCTTGGAGCTTCACCGTGCGGGGGTCGAGGGCATCGACGTAGGGCCGGATGTCGACGGAACTCTGCTTTTTCAGCCGCGGCGTGAACTCCTCGGCATAGTAGGCGGCGAGGTCGCGCCGGGCGGCGGCCGTGGCGTCTTCGTCCCGGGGGAGGGCCTGCCAGGCCTCGCGAAAGGAAGCCATGGCCTCGCGGGCCAGCGGCTGGCTCGCGGCGACGAGCAGTTCCTGCTGCAGCGTGGTGAAATATCGCTCGACGGAGCGTCCCGTCACCGTGCGGACCGCCTCCAGACGGGCGAACGCCTCGGCGCGAAGGGCGTTGGCCGCCGTGCGATACATCGCCACGCCCATCAGTGCCAGCGGCACCAGCGACATCAGCAGCAGCGAGGCCAGGACGAGGTTGCGGAGCGAGCGATCGTTCATCAATTTCATGTCAGGTCTCCCGCGTTGGGAGCATCGGTGTCAGATATGGAAGGCACCCCGGATTTGCTGACGCTGGCGAGGCCCGCGGGGTCGAGCAGGCAGTCGGCGTCGAGCACGATGAACAGGTCGTCTCCGGATCGCGCGAACCCCTCGACGAACCGCTGCTTGTCAGACACCACGGCTTCGGGGGCGGGGCGAATCTGGTCGGCCTGCAGCCGGATCACCTGCGAAACCGAATCCACGGTGCATCCCATGATGCGGCTGCCGACGTTGATGACGATGGTGCGGGTGTCGGCGTCGGCCTGCCTCGGCTCGAGCCCGAAGAGCAGCCGCAGGTCGATGATCGGGATGATCGTGCCACGGAGGTTGCTCACCCCGACCACGTACGCCGGCACGTCGGGCAGGCGGGTCACCCTGCCCGGCGTGACGATTTCCTGGATGCTCTCGATGTGAAACAGGCACTTCTGGCCGTCGAGTTCGAAACCGACGAACTGAGCCGACGGCAATTGCGTCGTTTTCGGTGCGGGTGCCGGGTTCATGGCGCTGGTCCGGGTGTGCGACTGGTGCGGGGGCTGGTGCGGGCGAAGCGACGAAAAACGCCGGGATGGGACGAAAGCCAACCGGTAAAGACCCTCGGCGTTTCCACCGGTCGGCCCAGTGGACAAAGGGCATGGATGACTTTGTCCACGGACTCCGAGGGTGCATCGAGGTATACCTCGCCTCCTGCGGTCATTCAAACTTCGACAGGTTCATCTCCCCACAGGGCTGGAACACCGCGACGAGCGACCTCATGATCACTAGAATCGGATCCACCGGTATGGACTGAGGCACGGTCGACGACTCGCGGTTCACTCTCCCCACCAGGTATGCCCCCTATGGTCGATGGCGTGCTCCGGGTCGCGGTAGTCGACGATTCGGCGCTGTACCGCAGCATGCTCCTCAACGTGCTGGCGCGGATTCCTGGGGTGGAGATCATCGGAACCGCCAGCCACGGCGCCGAAGCGGTCGAACTCGTGGCGCGGGCGAAGCCCGATGCGATCACCCTCGACGTGCAGATGCCCGGCATGGACGGCATCGAGGTGCTTCGCGAGCTGAAGCATCGCGGCTTGTCGCCGCGATCGATCATGGTGAGCAGCCTCACCGCCCAGGGGGCGCCCGCGACCGTGGCCGCCCTGATGGAAGGCGCGTTCGACTTCATCCTCAAGCCGGCGGGCGTCGACCCGCATGTCAGTCGCGAACTGCTGGTCAAGGAACTCGCCGAGAAACTCGCCGCCGTCCGCGAAAGCCTGGCGTCGCCTCAGGCTCCGGCCGCCCGGCTGCCGCCGGACGCTCCCGCAAGGCTCATCCCCACGCTCGCCCCGTCACCCGCGTTTCCTCCACCGCGCGTGGCTTCCACGTCGCCGCCGGGTCTCTTCGACGCCATCGTGATCGGCACCTCCACCGGCGGCCCGCAGGCCCTGCGGGCCGTGATCCCGTTGCTGCCGGTGGAGATCAACGTGCCCGTGTTCGTCGTGCAGCACATACCGGCCCAGTTCACCGCCAGCCTCGCCGAACGACTCAACGGACTGTCGCGGATCAGGGTCATCGAAGCCACGGATGGAATGGCCGCGCATCCAGGACTCGTCTACGTCGCGCCGGGCGACAGGCACCTCGGCGTCGAGCGTCGCGATGGCACGGTCGCCTGCGTGCTCGACGACGGCCCGCGCCGCCGCGGCTGTCGGCCGTCGGTCGACCATCTCCTCGAAACGGCCACGCAGGCCTACGGGGGGCGGGTGCTGGCGGCGGTGCTCACCGGCATGGGCTGCGACGGGCTCGCCGGCTGCAGCGCGTTGAAGGCCGCCGGTGGCAGGGTCCTGGCCCAGTCGGGCGAGACCTGCGTCGTCTACGGGATGCCGAAAGCGGTCATCGAGGCCGGGCTCGCCGACGAGACGGTGCCGCTGGAGCAGATGGCGGCACGGATCGAAAAGCGGCTGCGCGAGGGCTGACACCGTCGCGGTGCATGGAACAAGCCATCCTTTGCTGACGGAGTTGACGTGTGGGGCCAGGGCAGTCGCATTCGCTTTCAGGTGACACTCCCATGTTCGATCCGCAGTTCTGCAAACGGCTTCGCACCTCCGGCCCGCTGGCCGCCGCCTGCCTGGCTTTGGCGGTAGCCGCGATTGAGGCCTCCGGCCAGACGGTTGTCCAGCGGGACGTCCAGACTGGCGTGTCATCCACCGCGCCGCTTGAGATCAGCGGCATCTATCCGCATCTCGCGGCCTTCAACGGCATAGGTGCGTTTGCGAGCAACGGGGAGTGTGGCATCGGCGCAGTCGTGCCCTGGGCAGGCAGGCTCTGGTTTCTCACCTACCCGCCGCACTCCACCAAGGGCAGTAGCGACAAACTCTACGCTGTCGGCCCGGACATGAGCCTCGACGTGCGGCCGGAGAGCGTCGGCGGTACGCATGCCAACAGGATGATCCACGAGGAGTCGCAGCAGCTCATCATCGGGCCCTACTTCATCGACGCGAAGGGCAACGTCCGGGCATGTGACGTCAAGAATCAGCTCGTGGGCCGCATGACGGCCGTGATGCGGCATCTGACCGACCCGGCCAATCTCGTCTACTTCTTCGACATGGAGGGGGCGATCTACGAGGTCGATGTGCACTCGCTCGCCGTCAAGAAGCTGTTCACCAAGCCGGTGCCGGGCTGGCACGGCAAGGGGGGCTACACGGCCCAGGGGCGTGTGGTGATCAGCAACAACGGCGAGGCGGCCGTGGGCAAGGACGCACCACGCGAGTATCTCGCCGCACTGCCGCCGGAAAAGCCGGAAGACGCTGGCGTGCTCGCCGAATGGGATGGCAAGGAGTGGCGGATCGTCGAACGGCATCAGTTCACCGACGTGACCGGCCCCGGCGGCATCCGCGGCGCCCGCGACGACCAAGCGCCGCTCTGGGCCGTCGGCTGGGACCGGCGGAGCGTGATCCTCAAACTGCTCGATGGCGGCACGTGGTCCACCTTCCGGTTGCCCAAGGGGAGCTATTCGTTCGACCCGCGGCATGGCTGGTTCACGGAGTGGCCGCGAATCCGCGAGGTGGGCAACGGCAGGTTTCTGATGGTGATGCACGGCCAGATGTTCGACTTCCCGCGGACATTCTCGCGAGCCAACACCGCGGGGATCCGGCCGGTCTGCACCCATCTCCGCTACGTGCCCGACTTCTGCGACTGGAACGGCAGGCTCGTGATCGCCGCCGACGACACGAGCGTGATGGGCAATCCGCTCGCCGGGCAGTCGCAGTCGAACCTCTGGTTCGGTGACTTCGCCGAACTGAAAACCTGGGGACCGACGGCCGCCTGGGGCGGTGTCTGGGTGGGCGACGCGGTCGAAAAAGACGTGCCGAGCGATCCCTTTCTTGTCGGAGGCTACGCGCCCCGCGTCCTGCACCTCTCGCATACCGCGGACACGCCGGTGACATTCATCGTCGAGGCCGATGCGCAGGGGAGCGGCCAGTGGCGACCGCTCGAGACGATCACCGTGCCGGCCCAAGGCTACGGCCATCATGTACTCGGCGCCGACGTGAAGGCGGAATGGGTGCGACTGAAGGCCGACAAGGCCTGCACGGCGAGCGGCTATTTTCATTGCGGTGGCCGCGACGTGCCGCCGCGGGCCCACGCCATCAAAGATAGCGACGGGGGCCAGGTGACGCCCGCACTCATCCGGCCGGCGAAGGGCAGCCGCAACCTGCAGGTCGTGCTGGGCGACGCCTATTACGAGGTCGATGAGCGGCTGGGCTTCACGCCGCTGCCCGAGCCAAAAGAAGTCAGTGACATCCGCCCCACGCTTGAGCTGCAGTCGGAGTTCAGCGTGGATGCCGCATCGGTCGTCATCACTGATGGGAACGGAGGCCGTTGGCGGCTGCCCAGAACAGACGCGGTGTTCGACAAGCCCTTCGCGAGTGGCTGGCCACGCGGCGTGCGGGAGGTGGCGAGCGAGCGGAACCTGGCCAACTTCCACGGCCTCTTCTACGAGATCCCACGATCGAGCGACTCGAAATCCGGCGAACATCGAAAGATCGACTGCCGCAGAATGAAGCCCGTCGCGGCCCATCGGATGCCGATCACCGACTTCTGCACCTGGCGCGGACTGATGGTGATGTCTGGCGAGTTTGCCGCGCCCAGGGTCGGCCGCGTGTTTCGCTCCGCCGACGGCAGGGCCGCCCTTTGGTTCGGCAAGACGGACGACCTCTGGCAGCTGGGCAAACCGACAGGCCACGGCGGGCCGTGGAGGGAGACGGCCGTGAAGGCCAGCGTGCCGAGCGATCCATTCCTGATGACCAACTTTGACCGGAAGTCATTGGCGCTCTCGCACGACGCGACGCAGCCGGTGACGTTCACGGTCGAGGTCGATTTTCTCGCGACAGGCGACTGGAGTGAGTATCGCCGGTTCACGCTTGAGCCCGGCAAGCCCTTCACGCACACGTTTCCCGCGGGCTACGCCGCCCACTGGGTCCGTCTCGTCTCCGACCGCGACTGCGTGGCCACGGCGGAATTCACCTACGAGTGATCGAGGTCTCGCCGAGCAGACGAAGAGAGGCCCGGGAGGGGCAGATGGGCGTCTGGGCGGCACCACCGACCAGTCGGGCACTACCGCACCACGCGGGCCCCGCCGCCCTTGACCTGCTTCTCGACCTCGGCCCGGGTGGCCATCGAGGTGTCGCCGGGGGTGGTGCTCGCAAGCGCCCCGTGGGCTGCGCCGTAGTCCACGGCCTTCTGAGGGCAGTCGAACTCCAGAAAGCCGAAGGCCAGGCCGCTCGCGAAGCTGTCGCCGCCGCCCACGCGGTCGAGGATCTCGAGTTCCGGATACTTGCGGCTCTCGTAAAACTTCCCGTCGTGCCAGAGGATCGCACTCCAGTCGTTTTTCGTGGCGGTGATCACATGGCGGAGCGTCGTGGCGGCCACCTTGAAGTTTGGAAACTCCTTCACGGCCTTCTCGATCATCTTCTTGAAGGCGTCGGTCTCAATCGATGAGATGGCGTGATCCACGCCCTCCACCTCGAAGCCGAGCGAGGCGGTGAAGTCTTCCTCGTTGCCGATCATCACGTCCACGTGCTTGGCGATCTCGCGGTTCACCTCGCGGGCCTTCGCCTGGCCGCCGATGCTCTTCCAGAGGCTCGGCCGGTAGTTCAGGTCGTAGGCCACGACGGTGCCGTGCTTCTTGGCCGCCTTGACTGCCTCGATCGTGAGGGCCGCCGTCGTCTCGGAGAGCGCGGCAAAAATACCGCCGGTGTGAAACCAGCGGACGCCGAGCTTTCCGAACAGATGCTCCCAATCGACGTCGCCCGGCTTCAGTTGGCTGGCCGCCGTGTTGCCCCGGTCGGGCACGCCGACAGCACCACGGATGCCGTAGCCGCGTTCGGTGAAATTCAGCCCGTTGCGCACGCTGCGGCCGATGCCGTCGTCGGCCCGCCACTGGATGAAGTCGGTGCACACCCCACCCTGCATGATGAAGTCTTCGATCAGGTGGCCCACCTCGTTGTCGACAAACGCGGTGACGACCGCCGTCTTCAGCCCAAAGCACTTCCGCAGGCCACGGGCCACGTTGTATTCGCCGCCCCCCTCCCACGCGTTGAAGTGCCGGGCCGTGCGGATTCGCCCCTCGCCCGGGTCGAGGCGGAGCATGATCTCGCCGAGCGAGACTTCATCGAACGTGCAGGATTCGCGGGGTTTGAGGGGAAGCGCCATCAGGGTGTCCTTTCTTTCGTTCTCATCAAGCGGGTAGGCGAGGGGGTCGGCGAACGCTCGAGGAGCATTGGGCTGCCGCAGCCCACGCGACGAGACTTTTGCCGCCCCCGAGCCGGAGCCCTTTTAAGCAGTTTGGTCAGGCGGTGGGGAGAGTGTCGATGTTCAGTGCTGCCAATCCTGCCTCGTGGGCGATTTCGTTGAGGGCTTCGACTTCGGCCTTCGAGAAAAGCAGGCCGCCGGCTTTTTCGCTGCGGGCGGCGGCCTCGGCCTCGAGCTGGCCGGGGAGCATGCAGGCTTCGTTGCCATGGCCGAGGATGTCGGCGAGCACGGCCTTCACGTTCTCAGCCTGCGACCGGCCCTTGGCAAACACGCCGCTCGAGATCGCATCAGGGTGGATCACCTGGAAGAAGAACGCGCAGTTCTGCTTCTCGCCCGGCACGGCCGCCCGGCTGCGGAGCGTGGGCAGCGACCCGCCGATGAACGCGGCCACGATCTCGTTGATGAGCGAAAGCCCGTAGCCCTTGTGGTCGCCGAACGGGATCAGCGACACAGCTTTGTCGGGATCGGTGGTCGGGCTGCCGTCCTTGTCGACGGCGGCATTCGGCGGCAGCGGCTTGCCCTCACGCTTGAGCTGCTGCACGCGGCCCATCGCGATCACGCTCGTCGCCCAGTCGATCACGATTGGGTAGCCGACAGCTGCCGTCGTCGGAAAGCCCCACGAATGTGGATTCGTGCCGAGCGTGGGAAACCTCCCCTTGAAAGGCACCACTTCCGCCAGCGACGCCGTGCAGTTGGTGTAGGCGATGTAGCCCTTCTTCGCGGCCTCCATCACGTAGCCGCCGCCCCACAGATAATGGAAGGCGTTGTCGATCGAGACGGTGCCCGTGCCGTAGGTGTCGGCGAGCTTCATACACGTCTCGATCGCTTCCCAGGCCACGGCCTGCCCGAGCTTCTTGTTGCCGTCCCAAATCTCGGCCGCCTTAAACCGCGTGGGCAGCTTCTTGATCGCCGCCTGCGGCGTGCAGCCGCCCACCTTCGAACCGAAGAGCTCGTCGAGGTGCAGGGCCTTGATCGCGTTGTGCGTGCGGATGCCATGCCGCGTGGCGGCTGTGGCGAGCTTCGCGGCATGCTCAGCCTCGGCGACATCGAAGCCCCGCTTGATGTACGCGCCACGGACGATCGCCTCGTGGGTGGCGACGGGCACGACGTGGAATGTTTCTGCCATCGGTTCAGACGACCTTTGTGATCGGGACTTCGGGATTCACCTGCGCGAGCGGCTTGTCGCCACGCATGGCGTTAATCAGGTTCGTGACGGCGGCCAACGCCTGTCGCTGCACGCTCTCGTGCGTCCGCGAGCCGATGTGCGGCGTGACGACGCAATTCGGGAGTTTGGTGAGCGGATGGTCGGCCCGCGGTGGCTCCTCGTCGAGCACGTCGGTGCCATAGCCCCGCACGCGGCCGCTCTGGAGCGCCGCTGCGATGTCGGCTGTGTTCACCAGTTCACCCCGTGAACAGTTGATTAATACGACATTCGGCTTCATCCAAGAAATGGTCTCACTTCGGATCAGATTACGATTTTCAGGCGTTAAGTTGACATGGAGCGAAACGTAGTCGCACGTCGCTAGAAAGCTCTTGAGATCGGTCTCCTGTCGAACACCATGGCTTGAAGCAAACGCCTCGTCCCAATAAATGTCGTAGCCGATCGGCTTCATCCCGAAGGCTTTTGCCCGGATTGCCACCTCCTTGCCGATCCGCCCCATGCCCACAATGCCGATCGTCTTGTCGAGCAGTTCGTGTCCGGTCTGCCGCTTCCAACCGCCCGACCGCGTCGAATCGGTGTGGAAGAGGAAGTTCTTTTCGAGGGCGAGCAGGAGCAGGAACGTGTGCTCGGCGACGGTCGTGTGGTTCACGCCCGGAGTGAACAGGAGAGGGATGCCGAACTCCGTGCACGCCTTGACGTCGATCTTGTCGACACCGATGCCGTATTTCGAGAGCACCTTGAGCCGCGGCCGGGCTTTTTCGAGCACCGACCGCGTGATGCAATCGTCGCCACAGATGTAGCCGTCGAAGTCGCCCACGAGGGCGAGCGTGTCGGCGTCGGAGAGCGGGCCGCGGGCCGTCACGAGTTCCCAGCCGGTGTCGGCGAGCTTTCTATGGTGCTCGCCGGGGGTGTCTTGAAACGACGTGGTCGTGAGCAGGATACGCGGCATCGTCGGGCCCCGGGAATGCGATCCAAAGCAGCATAGATACTGACTTGCACGAATTTCGGCAATTGCGTGCGCGAAATTTGCATCGCCCCCTACAGCCGCCGCACGCGCTCGGCGATGAACGGTCGGACAAGCGCTGCCGTCGCGCCGTTCCACCTCCAGAGGTGGCAAAACCGGCGCTCGGCTCCGCAGCCCATCGTGCCCGTCCGGTGCAGCCAGAACGTTTCGCCCGCAGCGAGCGGATGCGCGGTGAACTCGCCCTGCCGCGCTGCCGGCACGCTCGTTTTCACCCAACTCCAGTGGTTGAGATGGAGCAGGTGGTTGGGATCGGGACTCGCCTTCGTCCAGTCGCGATACTCTCGCTCGGTGACGGCCACGATCTGCTCGCGCACGCTGGCCCGCAGGGGCTCATCTCGGGCAAACGTCTCATCCACGACGTTGATGCCAACCGGCGACGTGGTGATCACGATCGCGGGGGAGGCATCGGCCTCCGGCACGCTCGATGCACGACGCTCCTCGAGCAACGGGAGGAGCTCGTTATCGATCCAGAGCGCGAGATGTGCGCCCAGGATCATCCGCTCGGCAGCAACGGCCGCCGCGGCCTGCAGAGAAACGCCTGCGGGGCCCGCCGGGCCTGGGCCGCGTCGCGAAGCCGCGACACGTTGCCTCAGGCCGGCGAGCCACTCGCGGGTGACTGGTCTCATCGACCGAATTGCTGGCGGAGCCACTCGTTCTTGCGGCGCTCGAGCTCGATCAGCTTCGACACCGGTCCCTTGCGGGCGCCCTGGACTTCCTGGCGGGCAGCGCGGGTCTGCGAGGCATCGACCGAGCCCACGAGGAACATGCTGAAAACGATAGCGGCGAGGAAAGCGATACGCACCATGGAAATAACTCCTGTCGTTGCCGACGCTGGGGGAAGAACTAGGGGAAGGAACCGAAGGAAGAGCCGATTCGCGGAGGCAGAACGCCACTGCGGGTAGGACATGAAACTTATCGACCGCGAAGCCTGGGTTCTTTGAGGAGCCTGGGCAAGGTCAGGTCGTGCGGCGTTTTCCGTCGGTGCGGGCGGGCGAGGCCGTGAGCGGATCGTCGGGCCAAGCGTGTTTGGGGTATCGGCGGCGCAGTTCCTTTTTCACCTGCGGGTAGGTGTTGGCCCAAAAGCTCGCCAGATCGTCGGTCACCTGCTGCGGCCGGTGATTGGGCCCCAGCAGATGGAGGAGCACCGCAACTCTGCCCCCGGCCACGCGGGGCGTCTCCCGAATGCCGAACAGTTCCTGAATGCGCACGGCAAGGATCGGCGGCTTTCCCGACTCATAGGCAAGGCGATGCCGCTTGCCTGTCGGCAGTTCGATCTCGGCGGGAGCCAGCCGCTCGATCTCCGCCAGCCGGTCGTAGCCGACGAGGGCCTGAAGCGGTGCCAGCCAGTCGGCGGCCTGCACGTCGTCGAGCGATCGCAGCCCGACGCACAAGTCGGGCAGGCAGGCGACGAGTTGGGCATCGTCGCAGTGCGGCAGCCCGAGATCCGGCAACGATGCAGTGAGCCACCGCACACGTGCCAGAAATCTTCCCGCCACCGAATCGTCCCGCGGTCGCACGCGGTCGAAATCGGCAGCTGCTTCGTGCGCGAGCAGCCGCGCGGCGGCAGGTGCGTCGCTGATAGGAACTGGCGTCTCATCGAGCACGAGGTCGATCCACACGGTGCAACGCCGGGCATCCACCTGCCGTCGCGCCGGCTGATAGAGCAGCTCGTCGCTCGTGCGGAGATTCGCGGCAGCGAGCGGCTCCTCCGTAAGCCAGCCGACCTCGACCGCCGACGCCTGTCGCACGCGGGCTTCGCCGCCAGCATCGTCGATGTCGATCGCCACAAAGAGCGGCTCGTGCCGCACCCGCGAGCCGCCGTCGAGCCGCACGCCGCGGCCGCCCACCATCGTGGCCCGGTCGGCCGCGCCCGGCCGCAGCCGGGCGACCCGGTCGGGAAACGCCTCGAGCAGCGCCCGCATCAGGGCCGTGCCCGGATCAGCAGCCCGCGGGGCAAGCGTCGCGTCGACGAGCCGATAGAGCTGCTCGGCCGTGCGCAGCACCGCCCGCGCTCCCCCGGGATGGAGTTCGAAGTCGGCGTCGTCGAAGCGGATGCCCTCGTGAAACGCTTGCAGGGCGACGACGCGATCCACGACGTCGGACCGCGTGCGCACGTTGAGCCGGTCGCGCGGTCCGCGGTGTGCGTGCCCGGCGGCGCGAAAGGGGTCGCGCTCGGAGAGCAGCGCCGCGGCAATCGATGCCTCGCGGAGCACGCCGTGGGCGGCCCCGGCGAGCAGGAGCCGGGCCAGCCGCGGGTGGGCGGGCAGGCGCACGATGGACCGGCCAAGCGCGGTGAGCCGGTCCGAGGAATGACCACCTGCGGGCTCGAGGGCCCCGAGCCGCACGAGCAGCGTCTGCGCCTGGTGCACCGCCTCGGGCGACGGCGCGTCGAGCCAGGGAAACTCGCCCCGCTCGCCCACGGCGAGCAGTTGCAAGAGCGGCCCCGCAAAATCGCCCCGGGCGATCTCTGGCGTCTCGGCCTCCGGCCGATGATGATGTGCCGCCTCGTCCCACAGCCGCCAGCAGATGCCCGGCGCTGTGCGGCCCGCCCGCCCGGCCCGCTGGTCGGCCGAGGCCTTCGAGATCGGTACGCGCTCGAGCCGCGGCAGGCCAGTGGCCGTGCTCACCCGCATCTGCCGCGCGAGCCCCGAATCGACGACGGCCGTCACGCCGGGAATCGTGAGCGACGTCTCGGCGACGTTCGTCGCGAGAATGATCTTGCGCCGGCCGAGGTCGGCGAGCACGCGATCTTGCTGCTCGGGCGGCAGGTCGCCAAAAAGCGGCAGCAAGGCGTGCCCCTCGCGGTCGGCGAGTGCCGTGAGAGCCTGCTCGCACCGCATGATCTCGCCCACCCCAGGCAGGAACACGAGCGCGTGCCCGTCGGTCGCTCGGAGCCCGTCGGCGACCGCTGCCGATACCAGCTCGACGAGGTCGCGTTGCTCGCCGCGGCGGCCGTAGCGGATCTCGACCGGATACATCCGCCCCGTGGCCGACACGATCGGGCAGGGCGTGCCTGCCGCGGCCCCGAGCAGCTGGGCGACCGGCTCCGCCGCGAGCGTGGCGCTCATCACGACGATCCGCAGGTCGGGCCGCACAGTTTCGCGGGCCCGCAGCAAGAGGCCGAGCACGAGATCCATTTCGACGGTCCGCTCGTGAAACTCGTCGAGCACGACCGCCGCGATCCCTTCGAGCGCCGCGTCGTCGAGCAGCCGCCGCAGCATGATGCCGGTGGTCTCGACGATGAGCCGGGTATCGCGACCGACCTGCGAGTCGAACCGCACCTGGTAGCCCACCTCGCCGCCGAGCGGCACGCCGCGTAGCCGCGCAATTTGGCCGGCCACGGCCCGGGCCGCGAGCCGCCGCGGCTGGAGGAGGATCACCTGAGTCGGCGCCGGCACGTCATCCAGGATCGCGGCCGGCACGAGCATCGTCTTGCCCGACCCCGGCGGCGCCGTGACGACGACGGCCCCGCCGCGCGACGCCGCCACGACGTCGCCGACAACGGCGGCGACGGGAAGGTCGCGGAGTGATTCGGTGGCGAAACGCGTCATTCCCGCATCGTACCCTACTGTTTTTTCTGGAGGACAGGCTTCAGCCTGTCACGTATCATCCCCGACGCCATGCGCACATTCGACACTATCGTCGTTGGCCTCGGCGGCATCGGCAGTGCTGCCGCCTGTCACCTCGCATCCCGCGGGGCCCGCGTGCTCGGCCTCGACCGCTTTCCCATCGCCCACGACAAGGGCAGCTCGCACGGCCAGACGCGGCTCATCCGGCTCGCCTACTTCGAACACCCCGACTACGTGCCGCTCCTGCAGCGGGCCTACAGATTGTGGCGCGACCTCGAGGCCCGCACAGGCCGCCAGCTGCTGGTGGAATCGGGGCTCATGATGGCGGGTCCGGGTGACGGCGCCGTGATCACCGGTGCGCTTGCGTCGGCCGCCGCGCACGGGCTCGAAGTTCAGCAACTCTCGGCGCGAGAGGCATGCCGCCGCTGGCCGGTGTTCGCAGTGCCTGACTCATGGGCGGTGGTGCATGAACGCCGAGCCGGCTATCTGTTCGTGGAGGCGTGCGTCGCCGCGCATGCAGAGGCTGCCCAGGAGGCTGGGGCCACACTCGAGACCGGCGTGCAGGTGCATGGCTGGCGGGCCGAGGGCGCAGGAGTGATCGTCTCGACCGACCGGGGCGACGTGGCTGCCGGCCGGCTGGTGCTCGCCCCCGGGCCGTGGGCAACGGAGCTGCTCCAGATGCCAGCGGTGTCGCTCACGGTGCTTCGGAAGTCGCTGTTCTGGTACCGGCCATCTGCGTCGGTTTCACAGACCTTCGCGGCCGGGCCCTTTCCATGCTTTGCGTTCGACGCGCCGTCGGGGTTCTTCTACGGCTTTCCCGCGCTCGACCACCGGGGCGTGAAGATCGCCGAGCACTCCGGCGGGCACCTCGTCACCGATCCGCTCAGCGTCGACCGGGCGACCGACGCCGCCGAACAACGCGCGATCGAGGCCATCATCGCCGCGCATCTCCCCACGCTCGGCACGGCCCAAGCGGATCACGCCGTGTGCCTGTACACGATGTCGCCCGACCATCATTTCGTGGTGGGCCTCCATCCCGAGCACGACCGCGTCGCCATCGCCGCCGGCTTCTCGGGCCACGGCTTCAAGTTCGCGAGTGTGATGGGCTCGGCGCTCGCTGATCTCGCGACCACGGGCTCCACCTCGCTGCCAATCGGCTTTCTGTCGCCGCGGCGTTTCTGCTAGGCTGCCGCAACCTGGCAAGGAGGCCACGCATGTCACGGTTTGCTTGGATGATGGCGGTGGTGGCGTGCGGGACCATCGCCCGCGCCGACTGGCCGCAGTTTCGGGGTGGGCCCGCGCTCGGCCACGCTGTGAAGTCCACCGTTCCGCTGCAGTGGAACAGCGACACCCGCGTGGCGTGGCGCACGCCGCTTCCCGGCGCGGGCTGGTCGCAGCCGATCGTGTCCGGCGACCGCATCTTTGTGACGACGGCCGTCGCTCCGAGCGGCGGACGACCCAGCGGGATGATGGGGGGCGTGATGTCGCTCTCCACCTGGGGCATGGGGTCGGCGCCTTCGGAGCCGATCGAATGGCGGGTGCTCTGCCTCGACCGTGCGACCGGCGCGATCCAGTGGTCGAAGACGATCGCGAATGCGAAGCCGAAGTATGGCAAGCACGCCTCGAACACGTTTGCCACCGAGACGCCATGCGCCACCGCCGACACGGTGTTCGCATTCTTCGGCGCCACCGGCACGCTCGTGGCGCTCGACCACGCCGGCACGGAGCGCTGGCGGCGTGAGTTCGGGCCCCAGCCCACCACCAACCAGTTCGGCACCGGCTCGTCTCCCCTGCTCCACGTCGATGCCGCCGGAGCCGCGCGGCTCTTCATCCAGCTCTACAGCGAGGAGAGCGACGCACTCCACTGCCTCGACGGCGCGACAGGCCAGGATCTGTGGAAGGCCGCCGGCCCCAAGGGCACGTCGTGGGCCACGCCGATCGTGTGGACGAACGCGGGCACGCCCGAGGTCGTCACGGCCGGCCAGGGTCGCGTGACCGCGTATGCGATCGACACGGGGGCCGAGCGGTGGCGGTTCGGCGGCATCGACACGTCGTTCGCCTGCTCGGTCGTCGCCGATGCCGACGGCATGTACTTCGGCACCTCGAGCCCCGGCAGCAAGGCCCCGGCGTATGCGATCGCCTCCGGCTGCAGCGGCGACGTCACGCTCCCGAAAGGCCAGACGCAGGCGGGCCCCGTTCTGTGGTCGAAGACAAAGTGCGGCGCCGGCATGCCCTCGCCCGTGGTCGTCGGCGAGCATCTCTATTTTCTAGACAAGATCGCCGTTTGCTGCGAGAAGCGCACGGGCGTCGAGAAATACCGTAAGCGGCTCCCCGGCGGCAGCACGGCGGTGGGCTCACCGCTCGTGGTGGGCGACCGGATCTACCTCGTGAACGAGCGTGGCTACACGACCGTCCTCCAGGCCGGCCCCGAGTTCAAAGTGCTCGCCGAAAACCCGCTCGGCGGCCCCGACGAAATCTTCTGGGCCACGCCGGCCGTCGCCGACGACGCGCTCCTGATCCGCTCGACAGCGGCGCTGTACTGCATCAAGTGAGCGCAACCAGCATCCCAACCGTCATGGGATAGCCCCGGGGCTGGTGATTACAACCCGCATTCGGAGCCGGCGGCAGGCATGCTCGACTCCGGTCGTGTTGAGAGTACAGGACTCGTGGGCTTTGCTCAGACGCCGATAGTCCTCAACGACTCCCTGCGTCTGCGCGTGCCCACCGACCGTCTCCGCCGAAACTGCTGATCGCCTACGAGTTGGGGAGGCGAGGGGCTGCCCCTACCGTTGAGACGGCGTATGTGACCAGCGCAGCCATGGATGGCGCAGCGCAGGCACATCCGAGTGAGTGAAGCCCAGGATGGGCGCAGCGAACG
>Ga0214921_10001650_pt1 | contig 37494 bp, 38 predicted proteins | sample LL1505_MetaG_FD_177992 | JGI IMG/M metagenome (GOLD analysis project Ga0214921, IMG submission 177992) | Freshwater microbial communities from Lake Lanier, Atlanta, Georgia, United States - LL-1505 | ecosystem: Environmental > Aquatic > Freshwater > Lake | place: USA: Georgia | collected...
GAGAACATATTTTGGCTTGTTACAACAATGGCAAGATTTTCGATCGCTCTAGACCATGTCAAATTTCGCCAAGTTGACCAAAGCTTTCTTTTATTAACACCTGCAGGCATAAATAAAATTTCAGCACCGCGTAGGGCCAGCCCGCGGGAGATTTCAGGCATAAAAACCTCAGAACACATCATCAAACCAACCTTACCATGTACCGTATCAAATACAGGAAATTCATTTCCTGCAGTGTATTGAAACTCCCAGGCTTTTCCACCAGTGTAAATCCATGGACCGTTAGGGTGAGTTCGACGATATTTAGCGACAGTTTTTCCATCTGGATAAGCCATGACAACCAGGTTATATGCAGTATGAGCATCTCTATCAATTGGCTCAATGGTTCCAAAAATAATATGAATATTAAACAGCGCTGCAAATTCCATCATTTGAGGAATCGGGTCGAAATGAGCAGGCATTCTCCAAGGTCCTGGAAATGATTCTGGAAATGAAACAAATGCTGCACCATCTCGAGATGCTTTCTCAATGAAGTCCCGAGCTAGACGGAGATTTTGAAAGTCATCTGGGGGTGCAAAAGAAATTGGTTGTACAACAGCGATTGATAAACTCATAATAGTGTCTCCTAATTAATTTTTATGATTCTAAGAATATGCCACAAATATGTTCAATTTCAGTTGGTAAAGTTCAGCCGATAACTCAAGGATCCCATAATGGAAGTCCTATAACTTATTCTGCAATGCGTAAATTACCAATAAGTACTCAAGATCATGCGATGGAAATCCAAATTGGTCAACTTGGAGTTGAGGGTGATGAGCAATCTAACCTTCAAGTTCATGGAGGTATTGAAAAAGCTGTCTATGCCTATGCGGTTGAACATTATGCATTTTGGAGAGATTGTTTAGTCAGGCAAAATCATTTTGATCCTTATCATGAACTTAAACATGGTTATTTTGGAGAAAATCTTACTGTTAGCGGTTTGACGGAAAAAGATGTCTACATAGGAGATAACTGGTATGTTGGCCAAACGATCCTTCAGGTTACACAGTTTAGAGAGCCTTGTTTTAAATTAAATATCAAAATGAACTATAAAGCAGCAGCTAAAACAATGGTTCAATCTGGTTTCTCAGGGTGGTATTTGCGTGTTATAAAAACAGGGACTGTTCAAGCGGGAGATGAAATCACTATAGAGCCGGGTTCAAGACAAATTTCGATAGCGGATCAAAACCAAACTTTCTACCGTTTAAAAGGACAATCTGACTTAGAGTTTTAGACGGTCACCAATGCAAATGATAACGATTCTCGTTTATAATGTGCTGATGACTTTAAATTGTATTTTTAAATGAGACTAGACCAGTTATCAGTTAACCTCACTCAGAGAGTTAAAAAGGTAAATTCCTTTAATTTAATGCCGGAAATTGAGCATCAATTGGCAGAAATCGGGTTTATTCCCGGCGAAAAGGTGACTGTTCTTAGAAAAAATCTCTTTGGTGGTAATCCGATGATGATACGTATTGGGTTATCTACTTTTGCACTTCGAAAGCAAGAAGCAGAATTAATCGAGGTTGAAGACCTCAAAAATAATGACTGAAGCTAAGATCCACTTTTACCCCAAAGAACCGCTAGTTGCTTTAGTTGGAAATCCTAATAGTGGTAAAACCTCTTTATTTAATTTGTTAACTGGTGGTAAGCAAAAGGTGGCAAATTATGCGGGAGTAACGGTTGAGCGTAAAGAAGGCAAGTTAGATTTAGGTAATCAGTCATTACGTATTCTGGATTTGCCTGGTGTTTATAGTTTGTATCCAAGATCTCTAGATGAAGAAATCACTTGTAATGTGCTTTTGGGTCGTGCGACTGGAGAAAAAAAACCAGATTTAGTTTTATGTGTTTTAGATGCAACTAACTTACGAAAAAATTTGAGGCTTGTGCTCGCTGTAAAAAGAATGGGGTTGCCATGTATTGTGGTGATCAATATGATGGATATAGCAAAAAAACGAGGGATAGATATTGATCTTACTCAGCTCGAGCAAGAATTACATCTTCCAGTCGTAGAATCTATCGGTATCCAAACAAAAGGTGACAAGGCAGTTCGAGAACATTTGGCTTCTTATGACTTTAAAACGCATATAAGTGCATTGAACGCTACAACAGAAATTGCTGATCACCAGCTGATAGTGGCTGACAATATTGTTGTTCAGGCCATATTGCAGAGAATGGGATTAGATCAAATGATTTCTGATCCTTTAAGTGATCGGATTGATCGAATATTATTGCATCCGATATTGGGCCCAATCATTTTATTGATCGTCTTATTTTTTATATTTCAGGCAGTATTTTCTTGGGCAGAATATCCAAAAGAAATCATTACTGCTGGCACTGACTGGGCCAGTCAGTTCACTTCAAACTTAATACCTACAGGGTGGTTACAAAGTTTACTCGTAAGCGGTGTGATTGCTGGAGTTGGTGGAGTATTAGTTTTTCTTCCGCAAATTCTCATCCTGTTTTTCTTTATCCTACTTTTAGAAGAAAGTGGATACCTTCCTAGAGCAGCTTATTTACTTGATCGATTAATGGGTTCAGTAGGTTTATCTGGAAGATCATTTATACCCTTGTTATCAAGTTTTGCATGTGCTATCCCTGGAATTATGGCAACACGAACTATTAGTAATGCAAGAGATCGATTGGTTACCATTCTAATTGCACCCTTAATGACCTGTTCAGCAAGATTACCCGTGTATGCACTCTTAATTGGTGCGTTTATTCCTACAAGAACAATTGCATTCGGAATTGAATTACAAGGCTTCGTATTATTTGCCCTATATGTCGCGGGAATTTTAGGCGCTATGGTGGTTGCTTGGATATTAAAAACATTTTTAAGTTCTAAAAAAGCATTTCATCCACTCATGATGGAATTACCTAATTATCATATGCCTGGTTTGAAAAATATCACCATTGGGCTATGGCAAAGAACTATTATTTTTTTACAACGCGTTGGCGGAACGATTTTATTTTTAACTATTGCCTTATGGTTCTTAGCAAGTTATCCAAATCCACCAGTGGGTGCAATTGGCCCCGCGATTGAATATAGTTATGCTGGGTTATTAGGAAAAGCATTAGCCGTAGTATTTGCGCCTATTGGTTTTAATTGGGAGATAAGTATTGCTTTAGTACCTGGCTTAGCAGCAAGGGAAGTAGTCGTTAGTTCTTTAGCAACCGTCTATGCAATCGCCGGTCAGGCAACTAGTGCAGAAGAAGCATTAACACCGATTTTGCAGCAAGGGTGGTCATTAGCAACTGCATTGTCATTACTAGTTTGGTTTGTATTTGCACCGCAATGTTTATCTACCATAGCGGTTGTAAAGCGTGAAACTGGGGGCTACAAGATTCCGATCATCATGTTGACGTATTTATTTGCCCTAGCATATGTGGCCTCGTATATTACCTATCAAACTGCGGTATATTTTGGTTTGGGTTGATATTTTAAATTTCAGTTGCAATCGGATTTTCAGGATGATTACACCACTCACTCCAACTACCGGCATATAACAGAGAGCCTTTTAAGCCGGCAAGTTCCATAGCAAGAAGATTGTGACATGCCGTAACTCCGGACCCACATGAATGAACTACTTGATTTGGTGCATAGCCAACATTTGAAAATTCTTGAAGTAACTCTGATTCAGTCTTAAATAAATGATTGTTATTTAGATTATATTTATAAGGCCTATTTATAGCACCAGGAATATGACCTGCTACTGGGTCAAGAGGTTCTGTTTCTCCTTTATAGCGCTCGTTTGCTCTCGCATCCATGACTTGAAAGCAGGGATTTTTAATATTATGTTGGACATCAGACATAAGAATAAGACCTTTGTATTCGACAATAGGTAGGTTTACTAGGGGGTTAGGATTACGACTTGGACCACTTTCAACTGTTCCCCCAAGTTTTATCCACTCTTTAAAACCCCCATCAAGAATATAAATTGCTTGATGACCAATGGCTTTGAGCATCCACCACATCCTAGCAGAATAGGTGTTTTCTTGATGATCATAAAGAATTACCTGTGTGTGTTCCGAAATGCCTAGTCGTGCTCTTGTATTTGCCCAATCTGTGGAACTCGGCAGTGGATGTCTACCCTGTAAAGGATTTTTTGGTCCTGAAAGATCTTTTTCAAGATCAATATAAATTGCACCCGGAATATGTCCTTCGAGGAATTGTTGATGTCCTAAATGCGGATGACTTAAATCGAATCTGCAATCGAATATGACAGTATCATGCGTTTGATTTTGATGGGTATTTTGTAAGTCGTAAACTGAAATAAGAATAGAGTTTGAATACATAAAGTTAATTTCATTTAAAGTGTAAATAATAGTTAAACTATAGAGGATTTAAAACATAATGCAATCCAAAAAAGGTACAAGAAATGCTCAAGAGCTCATTAACCTTAACTCTATTATTCATCTCCACTTTATCTATGGCCATTGAAGAGCCAAAATATGTCTCAAGTGATATGGAAGCCCCATTTGAGATAAGGCAATATGATTCTATTTTGATTGCAGAAGTCCTGGTGGAAGGTACGCGAGATGAAGCGTCTAATAAAGGATTTCGATTAATTGCTGATTTCATTTTTGGCAATAATGAAGGACCTCAAAAAGAGTCACAAAAAATTGCGATGACAGCTCCAGTGACAGTTGAACCAAGAAAAATTGCAATGACTGTACCTGTGACGGTTGATCAATCAGATGAAAAAAATTGGCGGGTGCAGTTTGTAATGCCAAAAGAATATACGATGGAAAGCTTGCCTAAACCTAAGAATAGTTTAGTTAAGATTAAAGAAATACCGAGTAAGCGTTATGCTGTGATGGTATTTTCTGGATTAAATAATTCCGAAAAAATCGAGAACAATACGAAACTATTACGGACGTGGATGAGTGATAAACAGTTAAATGCAATTGGCACTCCACAGCTTGCGAGATATAACCCGCCATGGACTTTGCCGCCATGGCGAAGGAATGAAATACTTATAGAAATTGCACCGTAATTTCAGTCAAAAATACCCATACGCCTTTTTGCATGTGTATGAACACCATTAGTCATTGCCCAACGAACTGGCCTGGCAATTAAATGAATCGATTGATTAACTAATTGCCTTTCAATTTTTGTCGGTACGGAACGATTCATCATCGGGTATGCCCAATCTGGTAGGTTATAGAATCCAGCCTTAATGATTAAACGATTAAGTACATAGGTTTTTGGGTCCGTGGGAAAGTTCTCCAATAAATCAACGACCCACTTTGATCGATCTGAATATTCTAGTTCAGGGAAGTACGATGCAATTGCATGATTGACACTAGATATTGTTCTTGCAAATAGATCACTGCCATATTCATCCGTGATGAGGCAACCTAAGCCCTCAGAAATCTTACTCATTTCAGCAAAGTATTGATTTTGGTCTGACTCTGAAATGGATGGGTTGACATAGATACGATGCGCATTTAAAAAACTATAAGCCTCAGTTAAATGAACCCAGTAGAGCAAATGAGGGTCGCTTACACGATACGCTCTGCCATCTGGATGGATACCTTGCAGAGAGTCATGAATTTTTTTTACACGGGAAATGGCATGAGTTGCCATTTCCGTATTTCCATAAGTAGTTGCTGCGATAAAAAAGGCAGTTCTTCCAAGACGCCCCTTTAAATCCTCCCTAAATGAGGAATGATCCCATACCCCTGCAAGAGCTAGGGGATGAAGTGCTTGAAGTATTAACGAGCTGATACCACCAATTATCATGGACATAAAATCGCTATGTACTTTCCAAACTACAGAGTCAGGTCCAAATAATCCAGGATCTCCAGGTGGATAGAGAAACTCAGTAGGTGACTTCCCACTATTGACGATTGAACGAACTTGCTGAATGATAAGTTGCTTAATCAATATATTTCCCTTATGAATAAGCCTATATTAACGCTTAAATTTGATATTTTTGAGGTTAAAAAAACCCGACCAATAGGTCGGGTTTTCATTAAGGCATTTAAAACTTAGTCTTTTGCGTAAATATCAACATCTTTAGTCTCTTTTAAGAATAAAGAGCCGATTACTAAAGTTGCTGACGCAATAATAATCGGGTACCAAAGACCATAATAAATATTACCGTTTTGGGCGACTAGAGCAAATGAAATCGTTGGCATTAATCCACCAAACCAGCCATTGCCGATATGGTATGGTAAGGACATCGATGTATAACGAATTCTGGTTGGGAATAGCTCAACCAAATAAGCTGCAATCGGACCATATACCATCGTAACGTAGATCACCAAGATAGTTAACAAGGCAATAATCATCGGGATATTCATCTTATCTTTATCTGCCGTTCTAGGATAACCGGCACTATCTAAAGCTTCACGAATATCTTTTTTGAACGCCACATCCTTCGCTTTAGCTTCATCAGCACTTAAGCCTTTAGAAGAATAGCCTTGGATTTCCTTATCACCAATCTTAACCATTGCAACAGTTCCAGCTGCAGCAGGAATAGTCGAATAGCTAGCAGAATTAGTAGCCATGACTTGTTTTGCAATGTCACAAGAACTAGTAAATTTAGCTGTGCCTGTAGGGTTGAATTGGAATGAACATTCAGCAGGATCCACAGTTACAGAAGCTGGAGCAGTTGCCATCGCTTTTTCTAAACCTGGATTTGCGTAATGTGTCAGGGCGCTAAATATAGAAACTGGTGTATTAGGAATGAAGGTAATAATTGCAAGCAATAGACCTAACATGATCACTAATTTACGACCAATCCTATCAGAAAGTGAACCAAAGAAAATAAAGAATGGCGTGCCAATTAATAAAGAAGCTGCAATTAAAAGAGCTGCCATTTTAGGATCAACTTTCAAGACCTGAGTCATAAAGAATAAAGCATAGAACTGACCCGTGTACCAGACAACTGCTTGACCAGCAACTAGACCAAACAAGGCAAGAATAACAATCTTCAAGTTTTTCCATTGACCAAAGGATTCGCCTAAAGGAGATTTAGACAACTTACCTTCAGATTTCATTTTTTGGAAAGCAGGAGATTCTGACATTTGTAAACGGATATAAAGAGAAATACCCAATAACAAAATAGAAACGATAAATGGAATTCTCCAACCCCAAACTTCAAAATCTTTACCAGTAAATTCTCTACATAGCAAAATCACAATGAGAGAGAGGAAAAGACCTAAAGTAGCTGTGGTTTGAATATAAGCTGTGAAATATCCACGACGTTTACGTGGCGCATGTTCAGCTACATAAGTTGCCGCACCACCATATTCACCACCCAGAGCTAAACCTTGCAAAATTCGAAGGATAATCAAACAAACTGGAGCTGCAACGCCAATAGACGCGTAGTTAGGCAGAATACCTACTAAGAAGGTAGATGCACCCATGAGCACAATAGTGACCAAGAAGGTATATTTTCTTCCGATAAGATCACCTAAACGACCGAAAAATAAAGCACCAAATGGTCGCACGATAAAACCAGCAGCAAAAGCCAGTAATGCAAAGATAAATGCAGAACCTGGATCAAGTTTTGAGAAAAATTGAGCAGCGATAATCGCAGCTAAAGAACCATAAAGATAAAAGTCGTACCATTCAAATACAGTACCTAGAGAAGAAGCAAGAATAACTTTACGCTCCTCCGGCGTCATTGGGGCTGCTTTTTCAGCAGTAGTATCTATTGTAGCCATCGTAAATAAACTCCTTATTTAATTTCAATATTATTACAACAATGTCTATTATCCACATGCAATACATCATCTAGCATGGATTTAGGGGTATTTACTGAGATAAAACTTTGTTTTAAATAATAATTATTAATAATCCAAAAGAATATTCGAATTTATTACAATAAAAATCTATCTTTTCTGACTTGATTAGTAATAGATTTTACGAAAAGAAAATATATATTAGTAAAGGTGTGTATTGAAGAAACAACTCACATACGCAACAAAAATGTATCAAAATTAAAAAATTAGTTGTCAAATATACTGTTATTCTATACAGTATATTTATATTCTTAAATAACTTAACAAAGAAGAGAAGATGATCGGAAAAAAATTAGACGATAAAAAGTCAAAGGCCAGCGCTAATACACTACCTACTAGCTCGGCAAACTCAGAGTTTTCGGGCATGAATGGCGAAAAACAGAAAGCTTTGACCGCAGCACTAGCGCAAATTGAAAAGCAATTTGGTAAGGGTTCAATCATGCGTCTTGGTGATGCTGAAATTGCTCAGGATATACAAGTTGTATCAACGGGTTCGCTGGGACTTGATATAGCCCTCGGGGTGGGAGGACTTGCAAGAGGTCGTGTAATCGAGATTTACGGGCCAGAATCTTCAGGAAAAACTACTTTGACGTTGCATGCTGTCGCAGAAATGCAAAAACTTGGTGGGACATGTGCATTTATAGATGCTGAGCATGCCTTGGATGTTCAGTATGCTGCCAAATTAGGCGTAGACGTAAATAATCTTTTAATTTCTCAGCCTGATACCGGTGAACAAGCATTAGAAATTGCTGATGCATTAGTTCGCTCAGGTTCGATTGATTTAATTGTGATCGACTCGGTGGCGGCACTGGTTCCAAAAGCCGAAATTGAAGGCGAAATGGGCGACTCTTTGCCAGGCTTACAAGCTCGTCTCATGAGTCAAGCACTTCGTAAATTGACTGGCACAATTAAACGTACGAATTCGATGATTATTTTTATTAATCAGATTCGTATGAAGATTGGAGTTATGTTCGGCTCTCCTGAGACAACCACTGGTGGAAATGCCTTGAAGTTTTATGCATCGATGCGTCTTGATATTCGTCGCATTGGAAGTATCAAAAAAGGTGACGACAATATTGGCAATGAGACAAGAGTTAAGGTAGTAAAAAACAAAGTCTCCCCACCGTTCAGAGAGGCTATATTTGACATCATGTACGGAACCGGCATTTCTCGAGAAGGAGAAATCGTGGATATGGGCGTAGAGGCAGATATCGTTGAGAAATCAGGTGCTTGGTACAGTTATAAAGGTGAAAAAATTGGGCAAGGCAAAGACAATGCCCGCGACTTTCTAAAGGCGAATCCTGAACTAGCAAAAGAAATTGAGGCTTTAATCCGCGCAAAATTAGGTGTCAAAGGAAACAAAGCAGTTATATCTGGTAAGGAAGATGACGAAGTCGAACCTCCAGAAGCTTGAGGAACAAATCGAGCAAATAGAGTCTGGTACTCGCCCCAAAAGTAAGATTAGTCTTTTGGGACGAGGCATTAGATATCTTTCTATGCGGGAGCATAGTGAAGTTGAAATTCGCAGAAAATTACATTTACATGCAGAGAACGAGGAAGAGCTTAATACTGTAATCAATCAGTTAAAAATTAAGAATTTTTTATCAAATGAAAGATTCTCTGAGAGTCTTGTTTATAAAAAAGCTAATACTTTAGGTAATCATCGCCTAGCTCAAGAGTTGAGGAAGCATGATTTAGAGCCTGAAATTATTTCCAAGCACCTTTTGGATTTAAAAAAATCAGAGTCAAAGCGTGCCTATGAAGTATGGTTAAAGAAGTTTGGAAGCCTAGCCAATGAGCCTAAAGACCTAGCAAAACAAATTCGTTTCATGGTTAGTCGTGGGTTTGACCAAGAGATTGTTTACCGTATTGTTCGAGGGAAAACCCTAGAAGATTCAAATTGAAATGTTAGACTGTAGGGATGTCTGCAAATACTCAAGAAATAACTTCATCCCGAAGGCTCATCCATGAGCGAAAAATCGATTTAAAGGTTTATCGCAGGGAAGATCAGTTGTGGGATATTGAAGCTGAAATTCTTGATTGTAAAGGTCAAGATTTGCAGTTGGCAGCAGTGTATCGTAAGGCCGGAGAGCCCATCCATCATATGTTGTTAACGGTTACGATTAATCAAGATATGGATGTTGTTAATGCATTCGCTAAGTCATTACAAGTTCCTTATGAAGGTACATGTGAGCTAATTGGACCAGATTATGCAAAATTAATCGGTTTAAACTTATTAAAAGGATTTCGTGAAGGTGTTAAGAGTCGTTTAGGAGGAATTCTAGGCTGTACTCATATTTCTGAATTAACCAAGCTATTGCCAACAGCAGCAACCCAAGCATTTGTTGGTGAGGTTTTTTATGTACAAGCTAATCAGACTGAAAAAATGCAACCTGATGAGCAATTACCATTTCAATTCAATGGATGTCACACTTTAAGGACAGATGGAGCGATAGTAAAACAGTATCACCCTGTATGGTATGGTTATCCTCTTGAGCCGGGAAAATTCATAACATCTAAAGAGTAATTTACTTTGACTTCAATCAATCATTTTTTACCATTATTATCAATAAATACATGTTCAACTAAAGGGAAGCAATTATGAAAATCCACGAATACCAAGGAAAAGAACTCCTTCGCCAATTTAATATTCCAGTACCAAATGGTATCCCTGCATTTAGTGTTGATGAAGCGATGGCAGCTGCAGAAAAACTCGGCGGTCCAGTTTGGGTTGTTAAAGCTCAGATTCATGCGGGTGGACGTGGCAAAGGTGGAGGAGTTAAGGTTGCTAAAAGTCTTGAAGAAGTAAGAACTTATGCAACGAATATTCTTGGAATGCAACTAAAGACACATCAAACTGGACCTGAGGGACAGTTAGTTCGTAGATTACTCATTGAGGACGGTGCTGACATTAAAAAAGAATACTATGTAGGTCTTCTTACTGATCGTGAATCACAATCAGTAGTGATTATGGCTTCTAGTGAAGGCGGTATGGATATTGAAGAAGTTGCCGCCCATACGCCTGAGAAAATTATTAAAGAATTCATTAATCCATTACATGGCGTAAGTGATGCTCAAGCAACTAACTTAGTTCGAGGTATTGGAGTGCCAGAGGCATCACAAGAACAGGCTAAAGCAGTATTAGTTAACTTATATAAAACTTATATGGAAACCGATGCATCATTGGTTGAAATTAATCCATTGATATTAGAGGGCAATGGCAACATTAAAGCCTTAGATGCAAAGTTTAATTTTGATCCAAATGCTTTGTTTAGACATCCTGAAATAGTTGCATATCGTGATGAAGCAGAAGAAGATCCCGCTGAGATTGAAGCGTCAAAATTTGACTTAGCTTATATCTCCCTTGACGGTAATATTGGTTGCTTGGTAAACGGAGCTGGCTTAGCAATGGCAACCATGGACACGATTAAATTGTTTGGTGGATCACCAGCCAACTTCCTTGATGTCGGTGGTGGAGCAACAGCTGAGAAGGTAACAGAAGCATTCAAAATCATGTTGAAAAACAAATCAGTAAAAGCAATTTTAGTCAACATTTTTGGCGGAATTATGCGCTGTGATGTGATTGCAGACGGTGTGATCCAGGCATGTAAAACAGTTAACCTTTCTGTTCCTTTGGTAGTGCGTATGAAGGGAACTAATGAAGATTTAGGTAAAAAGATGTTAGCTGAATCTGGATTACCAATCATCAGTGCTGACACGATGGCAGAAGCTGCAACTAAAGTTGTTGCATCCGTTAAATAAATAAAGAGGAATACAAATGTCTATATTGATCAATAAAAATACGCGTGTAATTACACAGGGTATTACTGGAAAAACTGGCCAATTTCATACTGAAAAATGTCAAGAGTATGCAAATGGTAAAGAATGTTTTGTGGCAGGTGTGAACCCGAAAAAAGCTGGTGAGTCAATTTTCGGTATTCCAATTTTCGGTAGCGTAAAAGATGCAGCTAAAGAAACTGGTGCAACCGTATCGGTTATTTATGTTCCGCCAGCAGGTGCCGCCGCTGCAATTTGGGAGGCTGTAGAGGCAGATTTAGATTTAGCAATTTGTATCACAGAAGGAATTCCAGTTCGGGATATGCTTGAAGTACGTAATCGTATGAAAGAAAAAGAAGTAAAAGGTGGTAAAAAAACTTTATTACTCGGGCCAAATTGTCCTGGATTAATTACCCCAGAAGAAATTAAGATTGGAATTATGCCTGGCCATATTACACGTAAAGGGCGAATTGGTGTTGTGAGCCGCTCCGGTACGTTGACTTATGAGGCAGTCGCTCAGCTATCAGAACTCGGTATAGGTCAGTCCTCCGCTGTAGGAATCGGTGGCGATCCAATTAATGGACTCAAGCACATCGACATCATGAAAGCGTTTAATGATGATCCAGACACTGATGCAGTCATTATGATTGGTGAAATTGGCGGACCTGATGAAGCAAATGCTGCTCGTTGGTGCCGTGACAATATGAAAAAACCTATTGTTGGTTTTATTGCTGGTGTTACAGCTCCCCCTGGAAAAAGAATGGGACATGCTGGGGCATTGATTTCTGGTGGTGCAGATACTGCTGATGCAAAATTAGCGATTATGGAAGAGTGTGGGTTCAAAATCACGCGTAACCCATCTGAAATGGCAAAGCTTTTAAAAGCAATGATTTAAAAAATAGCAAAAATATCAAGGGGCTTAGGCCCCTTTTTTATTGATACATTAAATAATCTACTAAAATATCAACAATTAATTTATATATTAAAACTATAAGGACAACAAAATGGATTTTTCATCAAGTGCAGTGTGGGTGGCTTTAGGTTACATCATGTTCACCAATATCCTGTTATCAGGTGACAATGCAGTGGTAATTGCAATGGCATCTAGAAATTTACCCCGTGAACAGCAGAAAAAAGCGATTTTTTGGGGAAGTGCTGCTGCGATTGCGATGAGAGTGGTACTCACATTGGTTGCCATACAATTGCTTGCACTGCCATATTTAAAAATTATTGGGGCTATATTGTTAATTTACATTGGTGTACAACTGATGGCCGATAGTGATGGTGATGAAAACATGGATGCTGCCCCATCTATGTTTTCTGCCATTAAAACGATATTAATTGCAGACTTGGTTATGAGTTTAGATAACGTAGTTGCTGTTGCAGCAGCTGCAGATCGTGCCCCAGAAGAAATGCGTATGCCACTTATTTTGATTGGACTAGGCTTAAGTATTCCATTGATTATTTTTGGTAGTACGATTCTACTCAAAGTAATGGATAAATACCCTGTCATTATTACTCTAGGAGCAGCTTTACTGGGTTTTTTAGCCGGAGAGATGTTTGCGACAGACCCTGCAATCCACCATACTTTGGTTGAAACTCTTGGTGCTGAAAATGCCGATGCCCCATTCCAAATTTTAGGAATTGGGTTAGTAGTGGTCATTGGCTTATGGTTAAAAAAGAAATCAAAGCATCAAGAAAAAGCCTAAATATAAAAGGATTAAGCTTTTAACTCAGAGGAAAACTAATTAACTTTAAGCTGAATTAGCCATAGGTTCTGCGATGATGATTAAGCTCATCATCGTTAATAAAATCATAGTGATAGTCATAGGCATACTTAAGTAAAAGACTTCTTTTTTCGAGGAAGTCTTTTGCAAAATAATTAGGTGACATATTAATATTGCCAAAATATGTCCAATTACAATTGAGCCCACAGCTAGATACCAAGTAAAGCTTGCATCAATTAAAGCAATATTGGGACGAAAGTTTTTTGTCTGAAACAAGTCCCAGCCTAGATTGAATGGGTCTGAAATTAAAAATATAATATTTTGGACTTGAATCATAAAACTTGAAAAATTATGTGCAATCAAATATGCAATAGCAATAGGAATGAGGCTTGGAGCGAGATCATTCGCCAAATGTTTAACATTGACAGAGCGACACATTTTTTTACTAAGGTAACACGTCAATTGATAAATCAAATAAAACATACACCAAGTAAACAGTAGGCCAATAGTACCTATCCAGTAGCCATTCATATCCATTGATTTTGGAATCAATTTCTCAAAGGGCTTTTCAAAAAAGAGCCATAATTGGTTGCCATGTAGGCCATCAAAAAGCACCGTAGTCAGCATAGCGATAATAAATCCCGCTTGACCAGATGGCGATTGTTCAGAATTTGACTTGATCAGACCCATACCCCATGGCCTCAAAAGTAAAGCTTTTTGTGATGAACTATAGGTAAAAAGACTAAAATTTCCTAAGTAATTAAAGTAAATAGAGAAAAAATCAACATGTTGTAGCCATCGATTTTTGCCAATCAGAAATATACCTAAAAAAGAAATACAACTCCAAATCAATATTAAATAACCAATACGGTAGGGCACAAATGCAACTGGATAAACAACCTCTAACCAACTCCAAACAAAGAGAAAAAGAGTAGCAAAAAACAAGCTATTCCATGAAAAGATTGGGGTAGGAATAGGGATTACTTTGGGCTTAGGGGTTGAAATAAGTTGTTGAATGAATTGGTATATATTGAGCCAAGGATTTAGGAGAGGCCAAATATTACCGAAGATAGAAATAAATAACGATAAACCTAACCACCATGTCATCCAAATAAAATTTGGCGCTAAATTTTGTAAGGGGTTTGCATCTCCCCAAAAACAGGCACCTATAACAACAAAGAAAATAACTACAGATGATATTTGAAAGGTTAATTTACTGATTTTAAGTAGGAAATGATTGTTTAAATTGCTGAGTAGAACAATAGGAAATCTTGTTTGAATACTGGGCTTTGTAAAGACAAGAAGTACACCAATAAAAGAGATCAGTACGACTAGTGCACTGCCAAAAATAAAAAAATTCAAGGGCAAAGGTAAATCGTAACGCTCATCAATACTGTGAGCATGGCTGTATTGGCTAAAAATTAAGCCAAAGAAAAGGTAGAGCTTTAGCAATCGTAGTTGAAAAATCACGTGACTATGGAAAAACTTCTAATCTAGCTATAGGTTCGTGCCGGTGAGCCGGAGCTGGAGTAGCATTTGCGGCTGGATGCCATTCAAACTGAAATCTACCGGTTGCATAAGCCTTAAATTTCATGGTTTGAGCTTCTTTTGGAGATAGCTTTAAATCAAGTTGATAAGCATGTAAATGAAATTCACCAGGCTCATCGCTTGTTACTTTTATTTGAATCACGTCATCTTTTTTTGCTTTAATGAGTTGCTGTGATTTGGGCACAACTCCCTTGATTAAATCAAGGGAAGTTGTGATTTCTTTTGAAAAACAATGAACAGAGGTAAAACAAAGGGCAATCATGCATGATCTACCCAACCATCCCATCATTTTTCAGCAGCTTTCCAATCAGCAATTGCACGTGCTGAGCCAGTTAAAGAAAGAATGTGCATACCAGTATTAGCACGATCGACTATATAGATATAGCCACGCTCATCAACTTCTACATTATTGGTCTGGATTGCTTTACGATCAGATGCCGCAGTAAATGGTAACTTACCACGCTGAGTCGCTGGAGTCGCTAAAACAACTGTATTTTTATTCATAGCTGGAATAAAGTGAGCGATCTCTTTAGGCGCAAAAGGGTCTCTCATATCCACTGCACGAACTCCCGCGTTGAAATAAGCGAAAAACATGATTTTTCCATAATAAATATCTGTCATGTTTTCGTTTGAGGAATGAGTACCGAAGCGTCCACCCTTTGTACAATAATTACCACTTTTTTCTGGGATACCCCAGTTGGCAACACCAAAGGCTCGCTTCTCATTAGTAGCATCAAGCACCCAAACCATTTGACGACCTTCAAGGCACTCTTTTTGAATCGCCTCATTGGTAACAACAATGAAGTCACGAGTGGCACCTAATAAGTTTTTCGAAAATTCAGGAACCTTTACACCCATCATTGGAAATGTCGTATGCGCACCGTGCATAGAAGGCATATCTACTCGAGTTACTTGTGGATAGAGAAGATTCTCTGGAGTAGGATCTTTGGCGCCATTTAATAATTTCTCGCGGTCGATGATTTGAATGATGCCATCCGTATTTGTTCCATAGCCGAAATAAACACGATTTCCTTTAGTGCCTGTTGACATCACACCATGTAATTGAACTGGAACATCACCTGAAGCACCAGGTTGCTGACCGACTAAGCCAAAATCCCTAATAAAAACTGGTTTTGCAGGGTCAGACAAATCATAAACCTGAGTCATACGATTGGTACGCCATTGAGGGTTTCCTGATACAAGATAGGCAATACCAGTATCACATTCCCAAAAGTTTTTATGCGTACCTTTTAGTCCTTTAGTGATGGTTGTAAGTAAAGTTGGGTTTTCAGGAGTAGTTACATCCCAAATTTCATGTGCTTGATTGCCAAACACTCTGAGCATATAAAATTTATTTTTATCCGCTTTAGGTAATGATGCGCCACTGCAGACGCGTACCATTTGGCTACCACCCTGTTCAGCAAGACCCTCTTCACCCGGGAGATGATATAAATACTTTGGTTTTTTAACATCAGTTACATCAATAATAGATGTTCCGTTATCTTCCATTTTGCCGTTGAGAGGATTAACCTTGTTATCCCCGTGATGGCCAATATAAGCAATCCAGCGATTACCTTGTTTTTGTATGGTTGGTTGATAAGCAGTTCTTCCTTGTAGGTCGCTATAACCTTCAAGTTTCATATTTTTAGCACTTTCTATACCTTGAGCAACTGATTGCCCACAAAAGATGCTTAGTAGTAATGCACAAGAACTAGCTTTTAAAATAGAAGAAAAATTTTTTAAAAAAAGATTAATTGATTGTTTCATTGTCGTCCCCTTTAAGCTCCATTTAGATGAAGTTTGTTTATTTAACTTAACTATACACAATTTTCGACGAAGATTGTCATTTTTTCAATGTCGAGTTTTAAATGAGTATCAGTTAAACAAACTTATTAATAATCTTATTAAGTAGTAAAAGAGGATGTACTTTGATAGGAAAAATTGAACCTATTACAGAAATTTAAAGGCCAAGAGTGTCATTTTAGATTAGGCTTTCCATTCCCCAGATTTACCACCAGTTTTCTCAAGTAGTTTTACATCGGATATCACCATACCGCGGTCAACAGCTTTACACATATCATAAATTGTGAGGAGAGCTACTTGAACTGCCGTTAGGGCCTCCATCTCCACCCCTGTTTGACCGATTGTTTTTGTTAAAGCAGAACACATCACTTCGTTTTTTTCTGAAATGACTTCAAAGTCTACGCTGACATGAGTTAAACCGATTGGGTGACATAACGGAATTAGATCGCTCGTCTTTTTTGCGCCCTGAATACCTGCAATTCTGGCGATGCCAAGCACATCTCCTTTTTTGTGATTACCCGCAATAATTAATTCAAGGGTCGTTGGTAACATGGTAATTTTCCCAGTTGCCTTAGCAATTCTCTGAGTGGAGTTCTTATCCCCAACGTCTACCATGTGTGCTGCACCGGCTTGATTAAAATGAGTTAGCATGTTTAGATTCACTTATATGAATAAAGGTGTTCATTGAAAAAAAGTATTATTTACTACATTCTAGTTTCTATCGTATGGATAAATCTATTGTATCCTTTGCAATTGATAGCTCAGGATAAAGTTACGATTCAAAATCCAATGAGTGTTCCGAAAGATGAGCCACCTCTTGGTGGGCGTGCACCAATTATCTTGCCTGATTTAGGCGATGTTTCTGCCGGTGATATGAGTGCCCTTGATGAAAACAAATTAGGGGAGCGCATTATGCGCGAGATCCGGAAGGATCCAGACTATGTCACTAATTGGTTAATGTATGACTATATTAATCAGTTAGGTAATGAACTGGTCGCCGGCGCAAGACGCCAAAAAATATCAGGATCAGAAAATGTGGGACCATTTTCGCCAAAATTTGAATTTTTTAATGTTCGTGCTCCTAGTATTAATGCATTTGCTTTACCGGGCGGATATATTGGGATGCATACTGGACTGATGGTTCTGGCAGATAACGAAGCACAACTTTCCTCCGTTCTTGGGCATGAAATAGGCCATGTTACACAAAAACATATTGCAAGAGGCTCTGGGGTAGGAACTAATAGTAGTTTAGTGATGCTAGCCTCACTATTACTAGCGCTTGCTGCTGCAAGAAGTAATCCTGGGGCGGCACAGGGCTTGGCAATCGGAGGTCAAGCTCTAGCGATACAAAATCAATTAGCTTACTCCAGAGATGCTGAAAGAGAAGCTGATCGCATTGGCTATCAAATATTGAACGTTACTGGTTTTGATGTCAATGGAATGCCTGAATTTTTTCAAAAATTACAAAGATCAGCTGGGATTACTGATCGGACCGTTCCTGCATATGTTAGAACCCATCCGTTAACCAGTGATCGAATTGCTGATATGCAAGATCGAACACGCAATGATCAAAATAAAAATAGACCAATTAAAAACTCGATTGATTTTTATTTAAATCAAACGATGGCAAAGTTAGAACAACAAGGTCAGGGAAGTGACTTGTTGCAAACGAAAGAGTTTTTTATAGGACAAACTAATAGCAAATCGATATTAAGAATGATGCAAGGCCATTTTGGTTTAGCATTAGTTGCTCTTCGAGAAATAAAAATTAATGAAGCAGAAAAGCAACTTTTAAAGAGTAAAGAATTAGCATCTCAATTAAGTACTAACGAGATCGCCCCAAAGATTACCTATGTTTTTGATATAACGAACGCTCAAATAGCAATGGCAAGGAAAAATTTTACGTTAGCGCAGAACATATCGGCACAAGTGATTAGGTCATTTCCAGGCTCAAAAGCCGCAGGCGTTTTAATCGTTCAGGCATATTATGCCGGTGGAAAGACATCAGAAGGGATTGCGTGGTTAGTACAAAAAACAAAGGTACAAAAAGACGATATGACTTGGTGGAGTTTATTAGCTCAGGGTTATGCAGAGCAAAATAACCAAGCTAAATACCATGCAGCAATTGCAGAAAAATATGTTTGTGAGGGAGCATTGCCTGCGGCCATTCAACAGTTAATTATTGCCAAACAGTCTGGTACAGGAGATTTTTATTCTTTATCTGAAATTGAGGCACGAAAGAATCAACTAGAATTTTTATACCGTGAGGAACTGAAAGACAACGGTAAATTACCAAAAAGCAATTAAAGCTTTGGATTTTTGATAAATTGAAAAAGTCTTGGCAAGTCTTTACTGTTAATCGGTTCTATGGACATTTTTTGCTGCCATATAAACTCACCCAAACTACCACAGCTATTTTGAAATATTTTCGCAAATGCTGAAAAAATTTCTAAATCATGATCATGTAACAACCCAACCGATTTAACTTGTTGGGGAGTGTATTGCTCATGTTCATCTTGTTGTAAGACCTCAAACACAGCCTCAAAACTAATTTGATCTTGTTCATCTAAAAAACATCCGGTTGGATGAATTGCTTGACCGAAAGTAGTTTTTAACTCCCAATGCCCATTCGGAAGAGGGTAAAATCGAACCACCCAAGGACAATAAGCAAAAGAAACAAATACACGTTGCGGACCATTTTGAAAAAAATGATTGCCAAGGTGATCTCTAGCTAAATGGGACTCAATGTATTGTTTAAAACCAGGATGAGTAATTTTTTCCCCAGACAACTGGTGTTGTTGGGCATATTCATTTTGTATCCGCCATTCGCCACGCCGATCAAAATTTAGCCAGCCATAGCAATTAGGTACTTGGGGCCATTTTTGTAAAGCTTGGAAAGTTGCCTGGTCCACGCTTAAACAAGATTAATGAAAACCATGATCACCAGCAATGGATGGTGAATGAATCAGATCTTTTGATACTTGGCTCGTATGTAAATGTGCAATACGCCAGCCCATCGTTCCTTGTACTAGGATGATTGTCATATGAATAAAAAACGATGGTTCATGAATATCTTTTTGGAATCGAACGGCTTCGGTACTATCAACAAACGTTGTCCCCATATAAGTATGACTGGTTGCAGTTAGAGTATCAAATATCACAGAGTTTTTCATTAAGTCCTTAAGACCCAAACGCAATTGTTTATGGCCAGTTAAGCGAACACCATCAGGCAAAATGCAAGTAACGGTATCTTCTTCAAACCATAAGCTCAAAGCATTTTCAAGATCACATTTGAGGAGGCTCGAATACCAACCCTCAATGACCTCATCGACATCGTGAAATAAACGTGCTGAGCGAGACATTAGTTGATATTCCTTAAAGTAATACAGCGATGTAATTCATCAAAAGCAGATTGTGGGGTAATTTGATTTAGGCAGTTTAAATGTCCTAGTGGACATTTTCTTTGGTGACAAGGACTACAGTCAAGCCCTAAAAACAAAATTCCTGCAAAAGGCGATAGTGGTGGAGTATGTTTAGGGTCACTTGAACCATAAAAAGCAATTTGTGGAATACCAAATGCTGCGGCAATATGCATTAGTCCAGAATCATTACTTGCCAAACCTTTCGCTAGAGGAATCAATGCGATAGATTGATCTAGACTAGCCAAACCACAAAGATTTAGGATATTTATATGTAAGTTTGTATTTACTTTTTTTAAGATTTCATCACAGGTGTCACGATCTTTTGTGCTCCCAAGGAGAACAACTCTGCTGTTGGAGTCATGATGTAGTAATTGAGTAGCAAGTTCTGCATAGTGCTGAACTGGCCATTGCTTCGCTGGCCCAAATTCTGCTCCAGGCGCAAGAATATAAAATTTTTCAGAATGAGGTAAGGGCTGCAAAAGATCTTTAGCTTGATTTTGTTGAAAAACGTCAACGTGAAGTTGAGGCCGATTTTCTTTTTGAGAGTTTAGTTGAAGATTGATTAACTTTACTAAATCAAGATAGTGCTCAACCATCGGGGGCCGATTTTTTTTAGATGGATTCGGTAGAGATTTTGTAAGAAAAGCAGTACGTAGTTCACCTTGATAACCATAAATTTTTGGGATTTTAGCTAGAACAGGAATCAGAATCGACTTCCAACTATTAGGTAAAACAAAGGCCTGATTAAATTGTTTATCTTTGATGAGATTAGCTAATTGTCGCCGTTTAGCATACTCAATTTTGCCATGCGAAAAATTCTCTTCAATCACATCAGGTTTTGATAGCATCGCTCGATACACTGGAGCAACCCATGGGGTTGCCAAAACAGTTATTTGACCCATAGCTTCATTTAAATAGCGAATCAAAGGCTCCGACATTACGGCATCGCCAATCCAATTAGGAGCGATGACGAGCGTTTGGGACATCTTGATTAGTGTCCGACCTTAGCGCCAGGCTTTAAATGATATTCCGCCCCGCAATAAGGGCATTTTACATGCCCAGTGTGGGCGATATCCAAGAATACTCGGGGATGCAAATCCCATTTTTTGCCCTCGCCAGGAGGGCAATGGAGTGGTAAATCGTGAGTATCAACTTCAATTGGGATTTGTATAGTGGTCATGATTAATTAACGTAAGTAAGCCAAGAACGATATTTATCATTTTTACCTTTTACTATGTCAAAAAATACATTTTGTATTTTTTCAGTCACAGGTCCTCTTCCGCCGTTACCGATTGTGCGATCATCCAGTTCCCGAATTGGCGTTACTTCCGCTGCAGTACCTGTAAAAAATGCTTCATCACTGCAGTACATTTCATCACGAGTGATACGTTTTTCTCGGACTTCAATACCAAGATCGTGGGCAATTTTGATGATTGACTCGCGTGTAATACCTGCAAGGCAAGAAGCCAAGTCTGGCGTGTAAATAACGCCATCACGGACAATAAATACATTTTCTCCCGAGCCCTCTGAAACATAACCGTCAGTATCTAGGAGAAGAGCTTCATCGTATCCATGTGCTGTCACTTCTTGGTTAGCAAGTATAGAGTTAATGTAATAGCCGGAAGCCTTGGCTCGAACTAAAGAAACGTTAACGTGATGACGGCTAAAGGAAGACGTTTTAACACGAATACCTTTATTTAAACCGTCTTCTCCTAAATAAGCACCCCATTGCCAAGCGGCAATTGAAACTAAAATTTGATTCCCCTTAGGGGAAATGCCTAACTTTTCAGAGCCAATCCAGGCGATTGGACGCAGGTAACAGGACTCTAGTTGATTGGCCTTGATAACTTCTAATTGAGCCTTCATAAGCTCTTCTTGGGAATAAGGCATTTCCATTTGGAAAATCTTGGCAGAATTAAACCAACGCTTGGTATGCTCGTCAAGACGGAAAATAGCCGGTCCTTGATCTGTTTTGTAGGCCCTAACACCCTCAAATACAGCCATTCCATAATGAAGACTATGGGTTAGGACATGAATATTGGCATCACGCCAATCGACTAATTTGCCATTAAACCAAATAAAACCATCACGATCAGACATTGACATTTATAATTTCCCTAGCGGAGATATGAAGAATACTATTGTAAAACAGGCAAAGAAACTATAGTCAATTTGTGCCTATAAAGTATTTTTTATGAATATGATGCTTTAATCATCCTGTATGATGATTTATTGAACCAATTCGCCGTATTTAATTGATTAATATCCACCTATGATTCATTCTACATCCCTCAAAGTCAATCGATTATCTGATTTAGCCTCACAAAACCGCCTTGCTGGAAAAAGAGTTTTTATTCGCGCCGACTTAAATGTTCCACAAGACGCTTCAGGAAAAATTACTGAAGATACCCGCATAACTGCCTCTATTCCCGCAATTCAGATGTCTTTAGATGCGGGGGCGGCTGTTATGGTCACATCACATTTGGGAAGACCCATTGAAGGCAATCTGCAGCCTGCCGATTCTTTATCCCCAGTAGCAGATCGATTAGCAGAGCTATTAGGAAGAAAAGTAGCATTAATTTCAGATTGGGTATCTGGAGATTTTCAAGTTAAACCAGGCCAAATAGTTCTTTTAGAAAATTGCCGTGGTAATGTCGGTGAAAAAAAAGATGATCTTGAGTTGTCCAAAAAAATGGCACAACTTTGCGATGTGTATGTCAATGATGCTTTTGGAACAGCTCATCGTGCTGAGGCGACTACTCATGGAATGGCAAGATTTGCGCCGATTGCTTGTGCTGGCCCATTGATGGAAGCTGAAATTGATGCTTTATCTTTTGCATTAAATGATCCCCAAAGACCGCTTGTGGCAATCGTTGCTGGTTCAAAGGTTTCTACAAAGTTGTCCATTCTAAAAACACTTGCAGAGAAAGTGGACCAATTAATTGTGGGTGGAGGCATAGCAAATACCTTCATGCTTGCAAGCGGTTTACCTATTGGCCTATCTTTAGCAGAACCTGATTTAGTTGATCAAGCCAAAGAAATTATGAAAATCATGCACCAACGAGGAGCCTCAGTACCAATTCCAGAGGACGTGATTGTTGCCAATGAGCTTTCTCCATTAGCTCGCGCGAACACCGTTGCCTCCTATGAAGTGGCAAGCGATGACATGATTTTAGATATTGGCCCTAAAACTGCCGCGCGTTTATCACAGATGATTGCGCATGCAGGTACGATTTTATGGAATGGTCCTGTAGGTGTTTTTGAGATTGATCAATTTGCAGGCGGCACTAAGATCTTAGCCGCTGCTATTGCGCATAGTCCGGGATTTTCAGTTGCTGGTGGTGGAGATACTCTTGCTGCAATTGCTAAATATGGAATTGAAAAACAAGTTGGTTATATTTCTACTGGTGGCGGTGCATTTTTAGAGTTTTTAGAGGGCAAAGTTTTGCCTGCCATTGCAATACTTCAAGAAAGAGCTACCGAATGACTTTATCTCGTGCCACCAAAATAGTTGCCACTTTAGGTCCTGCAACTACAAAGCCAGATGTTTTAAAACAGATTATTTTGGCTGGTGTAGATGTTGTGAGGTTAAATTTCTCACACGGTGTTGCTCAAGATCATAGAGATCGCGCGCAATTGGTTCGTGACATCTCTCGAGAAGTTGGAAAAGAAATCGCTATTATGGCGGATTTACAGGGCCCAAAAATTCGGGTGGGTAAATTTGAGAATGGTAAAGTTCAATTAGAGGTTGGCCAAAAATTTTTATTAGATGCCAATTGTGCTATCGGCAACTCAGCACAAGTTGGCCTAGATTATAAAAACTTACCCAAAGATGTCATTGCTGGCGACCAATTACTCCTCAATGATGGCTTAATTGTTCTTCGCGTAGAGAAAATTGTTGGAGAGTGTATTCATACTAAAGTAGAAATGGGTGGTGAGTTATCTAACAATAAAGGAATTAATCGTGCTGGTGGAGGTTTAACCGCACCGGCTTTAACTGAAAAAGATATCGAGGATTTAGCAACTGCGGTTGATATGCGCGTGGACTTTATTGCAATCAGTTTTCCTAAAAATGCCCAAGATATGCAATTGGCTAGAGAACTTGCTCAGGTACATTGTGTTGCAAAAAATCATGAAGTCCGCTTAATTGCAAAAATTGAGAGAGCAGAAGCGATTGAACCTGGGGTATTAGAAGAAATTATTATGGCATCCGATGGCATTATGGTTGCTAGAGGAGATTTGGCTGTTGAAGTGGGTAATGCAGCAGTTCCTGCGTTACAAAAAAGAATGATTCGCTTAGCTACCGAAGCTGATAAGTTCGTGATTACTGCAACACAAATGATGGAATCGATGATTACTAGTCCGATTCCAACGAGGGCAGAAGTGAGCGACGTTGCAAACGCTGTTTTGGATGGTACAGATGCGGTGATGTTATCTGCTGAAACGGCAACAGGACTATTTCCGGTAAAAGTTGTAGAGCAGATGGCGGCGATTTGTCTTGCCGCCGAACAGTCTGAAGCAGTGACATTAGACGCTGATTTTTTAGATCAGACATTTACGCGTATCGACCAATCGATTGCTTTAGGCGCGCTATTCACTGCTTATCATCTAAACGTAAAAGCGATTGCCGCTCTAACAGAATCAGGTTCAACTGCACTTTGGATGAGTCGACATAAAATTCATACCCCCATTTTCGCCTTAACAAAAAGAGTTGAAACACAACGGGCAATGGCGATGTATCGCAATGTAACGCCATTACAAATAGATGTAAGTACTGACCGAGATACAGCACTTCAAGAAGTTGAACAATTGTTATTAACAAAGGGTGTAGTAAAACCTGGCGACATGGTTGCTTTAACAGTTGGGGAACCAATGGGACAAGCTGGCGGTACAAATACCCTTAAAATTATCAAAGTTAAATAAATCCTTCGGAGAAATTATGCCTTTAGTATCAATGCGACAATTATTAGATCACGCAGCAGAACAGGGATATGGTATCCCTGCATTTAATGTTAATAATTTAGAACAAGTGCAAGCTATTATGTCTGCTGCTCAAGAAGTTGGGGCGCCTGTCATTATGCAAGCATCTGCTGGCGCAAGAAAATATGCCGGTGAAGCTTTTTTAAGGCATTTAATTGAAGCTGCAATTGAGTCATATCCAGATATTCCGGTAGTTATGCATCAAGATCATGGACAGAGCCCGGCTGTTTGTATGGCAGCAATTAAAAGTGGCTTTACAAGCGTCATGATGGATGGTTCATTGATGGGCGATGGAAAAACAGTTGCAAGTTATGAATACAACGTACAGGTTTCTCAAGAAGTTGTAAAGTTTTCGCATTCTATAGGCGTTACTGTAGAAGCTGAGTTAGGTGTTTTAGGTTCTTTAGAGACGATGAAGGGTGATAAAGAAGATGGTCACGGTGCTGAAGGTACGATGACCAGAGAGCAGTTGTTAACAGATGTTGAACAAGCGGCTGACTTTGTTAAACAGACACAATGTGACGCTTTAGCAATTGCGATTGGGACTAGTCACGGCGCTTATAAATTTAGTAAAAAGCCTACAGGGGATACATTAGCTATCGATCGTATTCGTGAAATTCATCAACGTATTCCAAATACACATCTAGTGATGCATGGTTCTTCATCAGTGCCCCAAGAACTTTTAGAAGTGATTCGCGAATTTGGTGGTGATATGAAAGAAACCTATGGCGTACCTGTAGAAGAAATTCAAGAAGGTATTAAAAATGGAGTTCGTAAAGTAAACATAGATACTGATATTCGATTGGCGATGACTGCGGCAATTCGTCAATATTTACATCAAAATCCCTCTAAATTTGATCCACGTGATTACTTAAAGCCAGCGCGAGAAGCTGCAAAACTGATTTGTAAAGCTCGTTTTTTATCCTTTGGATGTGAAGGACAGGCATCGAAAATTAAGCCAATTAGCTTAGATAAAATGGTTGAAAAATATAATTCAGGTGAGCTTGCTCAACTAGTTAGATAAATATGCAAACCCTTTTAGAAACCTCAATTCAATCCTTACCTTTGATATCCAAAGGCAAGGTGAGGGACATCTATGCAGTTAACGATCAGTATCTATTGATGGTGACAACAGATCGACTATCTGCATTTGATGTGGTTATGCAAGAGCCAATTCCTGGAAAAGGAATCGTCTTAAATCAAATGGCGAATTTTTGGTTTGAACGTCTACAACATATAACGCCTAATCATTTAACTGGCATAGATCCTGAGACAGTTGTCCAGCCTAATGAAGTTGATCAAGTGCGTGGTAGAGCGATCGTTGTACAACGACTTAAACCCATTTTAGTCGAAGCTGTTGTACGTGGTTATTTATCCGGTAGTGGCTGGAAAGACTATCAATCTACTGGTAAAGTTTGTGGCGTACAACTACCAATTGGCTTACAAAACAATCAACAATTAGCAGAGCCAATTTTTACCCCTGCAGCTAAAGCAGATTTAGGTGACCATGACGAGAATATTGATTTTGATGAAGTGATCCTTCGGATTGGCTCAGCACTTGCGCAGCAAATGAAAGATATCAGCATTCAGTTATACAAAGAGGCTTCTATGTTTGCGGCGAGAAAGGGGATCTTAATTGCCGATACTAAATTTGAATTTGGCTTGAATGAACATGGTCAAATGATTTTGATGGATGAAATACTAACTGCAGACTCTTCACGTTTTTGGCCAGCGAGCTCTTATGTTGTTGGGCAAACCCCCCCATCATTTGATAAACAATTTGTGCGTGATTGGTTGGAATCTGTCAGGATTGACGGTCAACCTTGGAATAAAAAAGCACCTGCACCACATTTGCCAGTCAGCGTGATTGAACAAACTGCCGTAAAGTATCAAGAGGCACTTACCATACTTACCCAATCATAATATATCTATATTAGGAGAGCATATGAGTGAACCAGTAAAGAGTCAAATAGCATCACCCATTGTTGGTGTTGTGATGGGATCAAACTCTGATTGGGATGTGATGTCTTATGCAGCTCAGATTTTGGCTGAGTTTGAAATACCTCATGAAAGACAAGTTTTATCAGCGCATCGTATGCCAGATGAAATGTACGCCTATGCTGAAAATGCTAATAGCCGAGGTTTAAAGGCAATTATTGCAGGAGCAGGTGGCGCTGCACACCTACCAGGCATGTTGGCTGCTAAAACAATTATTCCGGTATATGGAGTGCCTGTGCCATCAAAATATTTAAAGGGCGAGGACTCTTTGTTATCGATAGTGCAAATGCCCAAAGGCATCCCGGTTGCTACATTTGCGATTGGGGAGGCTGGCGCTGCCAATGCCGCTTTGCATGTGATTGCCAATCTAGCTCTTTATTCTGAAACTCTGCAGCATAAATTACTTGCTTTTCGTGAATCGCAAACGAATAAAGCCAAGCAAATGACCTTACCTTAAATATTGATGAGTAATATCGCATGGCCTTTATATCCGCCTGCCTACTTAGGTATTTTAGGTGGTGGACAACTTGGTAGATACTTTGTTCAAGCCGCGCAAGATCTAGGTTATCAGGTTTGTGTATTGGATCCTGATCCAAATAGTCCGGCTGGGCAGATTGCTCAAGAGCATTTACTTGCACAATATGACGATGAAGATGCCCTTCATCATATGGCGCAACTATGTGATGCAATCAGTACTGAATTCGAAAATGTACCAGCAAATACGATTGATTATTTAATTAAGCAAGGAGTTTTTGTTGCACCGAAAAGTTTTGCTGTGTCGATTGCCCAGAATCGTATTAAGGAAAAAGAGTTTTTAAAAATTTGCCAATCTTTGATGGGTATTGGACCTGTGGATTACGCTGTAATAGCAAATGATGATCAACTTAAAACCGTTCAAGAATCACTTTTTCCTGGGATACTTAAAACAGCGCAGCTTGGATATGACGGTAAAGGGCAACAACGTGTTCACAATATAAATGAGCTGAAACAAGCATGGAAAACTTTAGGGAAAGTTTCGTGCGTACTTGAGAAAAAGTTGGACTTAGCATTTGAACTGTCTGCAATCATTGCCAGAGGCGATAACGATGAAACTCATTTGTTGCCTATAGCACAAAATATTCATGAGAATGGTATTTTGCACCTTAGTATGGTTCCTGCCCCGAATCTAACTAAAGAGCTTCAAGAAAAAATTCATTTAGCGGCACACACTATTATTCGCCAACTCGAGTATGTTGGCGTTCTTTGTATTGAGTTTTTTGTATTAAAGGATGGATCACTCGTAGTAAATGAGATTGCTCCAAGACCACATAATTCTGGACATCACACTTTAGACTCGTGTTTAACGAATCAATTTGAGCAGCAAGTCAGAAGTTTAGCAAAGCTCCCATTAGGCAATTCAGGTTTACTTTCTCCAGTAGTCATGCTCAATATATTAGGGGATATTTGGTTTGATAAAAATACCAACGATATTAGATCTCCCGATTGGGAAAAAATATTTGCAATGCCTTATGCAAAATTACACTTATATGGTAAGGCAGAGCCAAAAATTGGGCGTAAGATGGGACATATTAACTTCATTGCTGACTCTGTCGATCAAGCACTAGTTGACGCGAAACACGCAATGGATATTTTGGGTATTTTATCCTCGAGACAATAATCAGTGAGTGCTCGTATCTTTTCGGCTAACGAAATTTCTACAAAGAAGATTGTTGAGCTTATTCTTCAGGGGCATTTGGTAGCTATTCCTACGGAGACAGTGTATGGTCTTGCTGCAAATGCGAGTGATGAGAAGGCTATCAAAAAAATATTTCAATTAAAGAATCGACCAGAAGATCACCCCCTAATTGTACATATAGCATCACCATTATTAGGACAGTCTGTAGAGAGTTTTTGGGAGACCAAGTTATCAGAATGGGCGCATGATGTTCCCCCAGAGGCCATCCTTCTAGCCAAACAGCATTGGCCAGGACCTTTAACTCTTGTTTTAAAAAAAGCGAAGCAAGTTTCCAACATGATTACTGGAGGACAAGAGACTATTGCAATTCGCGCCCCGAAACATCCTTGGACAATTGAGATTTTGCGAGCATTCAATGGCGGTCTTGTTGCGCCTTCAGCCAATCGTTTTGGCCGTATTTCGCCAACGACTGCACAGCATGTTTTAGATGAGTTTCAATATAGTGAAACTCATCATGAATTAATGATTTTAGATGGTGGCAGTTGTGACGTAGGAATTGAATCAACCATTTTGGACTTGTCACGATTAGATCAAACGGGGCCAACTATATTGAGACCAGGGATGATTTTAGAGAGTGATATTTGTGCAACTTTAGGACTTACGAAGTTAGGTCAAAAAGATAATACTATACGCCACTCAGGTGGAATATTAGGTCACTATGCGCCACATACTCAGATGGTATCAATGGATATTGGTCAATTACGAATCGAAGATATTAGCAATCAAAAAGTTGTCGTCGTTACATTTTTAGATATTAAGACATTAAGAAATCAGTGGGCTTCAAGTTCTATTGATTGGATTCATATCCCGTTAGATCCTCATGCTGTGGCAAAACAGATGTATCAATTACTAAGAGACCTTGATCAAAAGGGATATCAAAAAATTATTATTCATGAACTACCGAGTGGTATTGAATGGTCTGGGATTCAGGATCGACTATCCAGAGCGGTGTATGGTTCAGGGGTTCATTAATTTGAACGGCAGTCATCTAATACCCAATGAAGTAATGCGTCGTTAATAGCAGTCCCTCCAGTACTCGCATTTTGATGGTTGACCATGGAGGAGACAGCGTAAACTTTACCCGTCTTACTCACCACATAACCACTGACTGCTCGAACATTTTGTAAAGTACCAGTTTTCATATAAGCCCCCGTTTTTTGGAGTCCCTCAGGAAGACTAAGATCAGGCATAAATATAGTTTCAGAAGAATTCCCCGACCAAATTTTTTTAAGACGATCGAGTAAACGGTTTTTCATTGTTCCGTCGATACCAGCAATCGGTAGGGAGTTAATAAAAACTTCATTATTTTTTGTACTAACTGCATAATTCAGAAGACTTGTCATACTTTGAGGAGAAATTCTTTCGATATTTGACAAGCCAGAACCGTTTTCAACAACTAGCTCTGGAAAGTTTAATTTTGACTTTTTTAGCCAATCTTTAAGTATCCGTATACTATCTGTTGTGGATGTTGGTCGACTTCCTTTTTCTAGTCCAATCGTCAGAAGAACTTGACGTGCCATTACATTATTGGAGTATTTGTTGATATCTTTTACGGCATCAGTCAAAGACGTTCCCTGATGCGATAGTAAGAGTTTGGCGTTACTTGGAACTTCAGATTCAATCATTTGAGGGTGAGTTTTCCAAACAATGCCTGAGTCATCAAAAGAAGCTAATAGACCTTGTTTCAAGAAATTATTCGAATCGATTGTTACTGAATTCCAAGTAATTTCAGGGCAATTAATTGATAATTTACCAACAAAAATAGCATTCCATTCTTCGTTGTTTACTTTACGAATTTCAATTTTTAGAGTTTTTGTCCAGTCGCCACAGGCACCTTTTATTTCTTGAATTTTATTGATAATTCGTAAACCTGCCAAACGGGGAGTGTATGAAACTTCGAATTGCCCATTATTATTAAAAATCTTAAAAGATAGAGTTTGAAACGCATACAGTAATGGATCTGGAACAACGTTGTAGGTTTTGGAGGGTTCTCCATCTAGGGGCGCTGATTGTCGAATGGAGCTTGCATAAACTGAGCGATCTAAAATGAGATTACCCTGTATCTCTCGTAAATCAAGTTGCTTAAGATTTTGAGAGATGACTGATAATTGTTCAGGCACCAATTTGGGGTCCCCAAATCCTTGAATAATGAGATTACCATTTAAAACCCCTTGTTCAAGCAAGCCTGTATTATAAAAATTGGTTTTCCAGCGATACTCAGGACCAAGAATTTCTAAAGCCGCAACAGTTGTTAATAGCTTCATGGTCGAAGCAGGGTTCATTGGGGACTGCGCGTTCCAGCTATGTTGATTGGGTTGGGGATGGAGTTTCCCCACCGAGATGACATTAAATCCTAGAGCGGATTCAGGAATCTTTGAACGTTGGAGTGCTTTTTTTACACCGATAGGTAAGAGCTCATCTGCGAGAATAGGAATAGCTGATAAAAAATAACAAAGTATCATCATCACGCTCATCGAGTACTTCTTGGTAAATCTTAATAAATTCATTGGCTTAAAAGTCTTGATATGGTAATTACTAGTTTAAGTTACTTTTTTGAAGTAATTCGGTATTAAATTTCAAAAAAACTTAAAAAGTTCTTTGAAACTCCTTCAATAGTTTGATAGCATGAAATTAATAATAAATAAAGGGTTAAACGATGAATAAAAATGACCTTGCGGAGGCAATTGCATTAGGCGCTGATATTTCACAAACTAAAGGTGAGGAAGTTTTAAAAGTACTGCTAGAAATTATAGAAAATCAGTTGATAAACCAAGAGTCAGTTCAATTATCAGGGTTTGGGACGTTTGCAGTTAAAACAAGATCAGCTAGAGTTGGAAGAAATCCTAAAACAGGGGACCCCATTGAAATAGGCGCGTCTATTGCGATTCGTTTTATTCCGGGAAAAGCATTCAAAGATCAGGTGAATCTAGCAATAGATTAAAATTCCTATGAGTTAGCTTCGATATGAGGAGCCGTCAATAAGGAGTTATTTGTGTCAATTATTACCAATATTGAAGATTTAAGAGTCTTGCACGAAAAACGTGCTCCAAGGATGTTTTATGATTACGCAGATTCTGGGTCGTGGACCGAGGGTACTTATCGCTCAAACGAAACTGAATTCTCAAAAATAAAATTTAGACAGCGAGTTGCAATCAATATTGATAACCGAAGCATTGCTTCAACCATGTTAGGCCTGCCAGTTTCAATGCCTGTTGCTTTGGCACCAGTTGGTATGACGGGTATGCAATATGCAGATGGAGAAATCCTAGCTGCTAAAGCTGCGAAAGAGTTTGGATTACCATTTTGTTTATCCACGATGAGTATTTGCTCTATGGAAGAGGTTGCCAAACATACTAAGCATCCTTTTTGGTTCCAACTATATGTCATGCGAGACAAAAAATTTGTGAGTAGTTTGATTGAAAGAGCGAAAGCAGCTAATTGTTCAGCTTTAGTTGTTACTTTAGATTTACAAATTTTAGGTCAAAGACATAAAGATTTAAAAAATGGTTTATCTGCACCACCGAAACCGACCATTGGCAATATGATTAATCTATTAACTAAGCCCAGATGGTGCCTAGGTATGCTTCAAACCAAGAATAGACAGTTCGGTAATATTGTTGGTCATGTAGATGGGGTAGATGATATGAGCTCCCTAGGCGCTTGGACAGCTAGTCAATTTGATCCAAGTCTTGATTGGAATGAAGTGGCTCAAATTAAAAAACAATGGGGTGGCAAATTAATTCTGAAAGGAATTATGGATCCTGAGGATGCAAAGTTAGCTGTTGCGGTTGGTGCGGATGCAATTATTGTCTCTAATCATGGCGGTCGACAGTTAGATGGAGCCCCTTCAACTATTGAAGCTCTTCCTGCAATTGTCGATGCTGTAGGCTCGCAGGTAGAAATTTGGTTAGACAGTGGTATACGATCAGGACAGGATGTTATTAAAGCGCTTGCTTTAGGAGCGACCGGAACTTTAATTGGCCGGTCTTATATATATGGTTTAGGTGCGATGGGTCAGGCTGGTGTAACGAAGGCCCTTGAAATTATTGCTAAAGAATTAGACCTGACCATGGCATTTTGTGGTTTAAAGGATGTTCGACAAGTTAATCAAAGAATCCTTTATCCTGGAAGCTATTAGCGACCACCAGAGACATCAATTAGGGCGCCGTGAACATAGCTGGAAGCATCTGAACATAACCAGAGAACCGTTTGAGCAACCTCTTCGGGTAAACCAACTCTACCCATGGGCACACCTGCCGCCCATTTTTGAATCACTTCCATGCCTCCATGAACATCATGGATGGAGGTGCCAATTAATCCGGGTCGAACCGCATTGACGCGAATCCCAGCGTTACCAACTTCTTTGGCCAGACCTAAACAAAAACCATCGACTGCGGCTTTTGAGGAAGCATAATGGATTTCTTGGGCAATGCCACCAGTTCTCGCGGCCACTGAGGACATGAGAACAATTTTGCCTCCCTGCCCACCAAGTTCAGTCGACATTCTTTTCACTGCCTCACGAACGCAAATAATTAAGCCAATCACATTAATGTCAAATAACTCTTTTAATTGTTTTTCTGTTGTTTGAGAGATTGGGTTTTGACCACCAATAATTCCAGCATTAGCAATCAAACAATCAATCGTTCCAATTTGATCAACTTCTTTAAAAAGGCGTTCAATTTCAGACTCTTTAGAGCAATCTGCCTGAATTGCAACGGCAGAGCCACCATGGTTATGGATATTAGCAACGAGCGCATTTGCAGTATCTTTACTATGCGTGTAATTAACAACTACATGGTAATTATCATTGGCTGCAAGCTTTGCAATTTCTGCGCCGATTCCTCTACTTCCTCCAGTAATCAGCATTATTTTTTTGGACATTTTGTCTCCCTGTATATAGATTTATTATGTAACATTAAATCATATTCGAATGATTTTTCTCCAGAAACTTATGTATTTGGTGATTAAGCCGAATTAATTCTTGATAAACCGGGCGAACAAGTGATTGTTGAATAGCCTCCTCTGAGTCTTCAATTTTTTGACAATGAAGCATCAAGTACTGTGCATTAATTAATTTTGCACCACCTAAAATTTTATGGCACAGTGGCTTTAATTGATTAAAATTTATTTGATTTAAATGGGTTTTAATTTCTTGAGTAAGTTCTTTTTGAGTTTCAAGAACTGATTCCAAAAGTTCATAAGCGGCCTCTATATTTTGATTAGTAAAATCGAGAAGATGGTTGAACTCCCAGTGCAAATCATTGGGAGTAATAATGATTTTAAGTGACTCAAATAGCTCACTGAGTTCAACGGGTTTAATCATGAAGGAGCTAATTAATGTTATTTCTTCACTACTTAATTTAGTTATAAATTGTGAATCACCAGTCAAAATCATAATTTTTACGTTTGGATATTGTTTACTGATCATTGAAGCAAATTGACGACCATTGACATTCGGCATGAACTCATCAGTAATGACTAAATCAATATGGTGTTTTTCTAAGACTAAAAGACCATCACTGGCTTGATCAGCTTGTATACAGTGAAACCCTAAATAATGTAATTGTTGGCTAATAACTTCTCTACATGCTGGGTAATCATCGACGATGAGAGCGGATTTACCCAAAAAATAATTTTTGTATTCATGTGCAAGAAATTTTTTTGAGTCATGACATTTGGATATTGGCGATAACGAAGATCTATTCAGCCTTAATCTAAATGAAGCAGAAGTTCCTAAATGGGGCTTACTCTCTAAATGAAGATGGCTTTGCATTGAACGAAGTAGGGATGATGAAATAGAAAGCCCTAGACCTGTTCCAGGAATTTCATGAAAATGATTGATTTGAGATCTTTCATAAGGATTAACAATGCGACCAATATCGTCCTCTGGGATGCCGCAACCAGTATCTATGACTTGGAACTGGATGAGTTGTTCAGCATGAGTGTCGTTCATGACGTTGACTGAAAGAAAAATGGTCCCCTGATTAGTAAATTTAATCGCATTTGAGATTAAATTACCGAGCACCTGTTTGAGACTCGTACTATTGATCAACAGGCTAGGCGCAATTAAAGGATCTAGATGAATTTTGAGGACATTTGAGCTCTTATCACAAAGGCCTTGAAAGGATTGTATTAAATCATTTAATAATTCTATTAAACAGGTCGGTTCTTGAGTTAGCTCAATTTTTCCTGACTCAATTTTACTTAAATCCAATACTTGATTTAGCATGTTCAATAACGATTTAGAAGTGTTGTAAGCCCCTTTAATAAGAGATTTACTTTCATAGCTAATACTTTCATCCTTAATTAATAATTCGTGAGTACCAATAATTGCTTGGAGAGGATTTCGGATCTCATGGCTAATCGTGGCAATAAAATCTGATTTTTCGGAGCTTATCTTATTTGCGTAATGTTGTACCTCAAAATCAGAAATCAATTGGTTTTTATGACTTGGTAATAAGCGATATTTTTTTAAAAATTGAAAACTTATAAAAATGATAATCAGTGAAAGTGTACAAGTTGCAACAAAGAATAAGGAAGTCCATTTAGGAGTTATCTCAAAATAAAAATCATTTGTAGGACTTGTATAGACATATAGCCCTACAAAAAAAATAGCGAGTACGATAAAAATTGAATTAAGTCGAACGAAATTAATCAATGATGGGATTCCTTAATCGCACACTTTATTTTGTTTACAAAAGCTGATTAAGTCTGCAATATTATTTACGGCTAATTTAACGTAAAGCCGACTTTTGTATGTGGCAACTGTTTTATTACTAATATGTAACTGTTCAGAAATTTCAGAATTACTAAATCCCTTACCTAAGAGTTTGAGTACCTGAAACTCTCTATCAGAGATACGTTCTAACCTGTCATGGTCGCTGTCTTGAATAATACAGTTAGTGTTAGCTGTGTAAAAGGTATAACCTTGAGAAACTGCTATAGCTGCTGTAATAATAATTTTCCCAGAAGCGGACTTGTTAACGAAACCCTGCGCTCCGAGAGATCGAACACGATTTCCATAAACCTTTTCTTCATGACTAGACAATATTAAAATCTTAATTAAAGGACTCATCTTTTTTAATTTTCCTATCAGATCAAAACCATCTGTATTAGGTAAGTCCAAATCTAAAACTATCATTTGAGGCTCTAAGTTTTTAGTGAGAGTTAAGCAAGACTCACCATCATGTGCAAATCCAAGTATGTCAAATGGCACTTGATGGCTAAAAAGCGTTCGGAGAGCGAGTAACATCGTTGGATGATCATCTACCAGTAATACTTTTGTAAGCATTGTTATTTCCCATAGTGAATATTCTTTTTGGGGGAAGATTGAAATGATTGATTGAGTTGGCTAATAGTAATTTTTAAAAGTTGGTGTTTCGATACAGGAGGCATCATGAGTGGACCATAACAAAATTGAACTTCATTTTCATTTGCAAAGTTGAAATCATGAACTAAAGAAATACCCTCGACATAAGTATGGTAATTTTGTCTCTTACAAGTGATCATTAGATCATTGAATCTTTCTTTGGAAAGAGATGTCATCATGGCTGCTCTGACAAAGCCAATGGAGATATGCACACCTTTAAATAAATTTGAATTTAGCCAAACCAATTCTGCGTCACTACCAGAGAAATTTTTAAGTTCTAAGATCAGTCCCAATCGTTGAAATTGTAATAATTGATTTTCAAATAATGACAATTCTAAATTTTTGTAATCTAATAAAGGCACCCTAATCAACCCAACTGGAAGTTGAGACGCCATTAAATATTGTTCATACTCAAAAACAAATTCTTTGCTTGATAACATCGACGTTGTTAGTGGTAAAAATGTTTGGATCGCTCTTCCATGGCAATGCCAGTAGGCAATACTATCAAGCGCATTTTTAAATTGCCTTAAATATAAAGATGGATTATTTTGAAAAAGATCATTGCAGACAGCGCCAGCGAATTCTTGTGATTGACATTCAAAAATGGAATCCAGATAGATAAGTTGTTCCTCAAAAGTTATATCTTTATTTTGCGGTTGCTCAATATGTATTTTTTTTGTAAGCCAATATTTTAGGTTTTTGTAAATACCTTGATGATCTTTCATATACTCCTTGAGTCTTGTTGATAAAGGAGCTTTGAGTCTAGTCCAAGAGATTGGCTTAAGAAAAGAGGCGCATGCTGATAATTGGGTAGGTAAATTCTTAAAATAAACCTTATCTAAACAATGGCTTTAAGAATTTCGTATGATATTACTTTTAAATCAAGAGTTAAATAAATGAGTCAATATATTCTCTCAGCAGTCGTTGGCATTATGATTTTCTTCACTATTGCAGTTGCGCCAACGGTATTCTCCGTTTTACCAAAAGAGTGGTCTAGCGTCTACGTCAGAAAATTTTTTCCTAAGTACTACTTCATTTTAGGTTTGCTTTGCCTCATTGCTGCACTCATTAGTAAAGATCAAATGATTACTTTTGGTGCATATGGATGTAGTATTTTATTTGCATTTTCATTGTGGGTATTAACCCCACGTATTAATCATGCTAAGGATAATGATTTAAAAAAACGTTTTGGTTTATTACATGGATTGAGTGTAGTTATTAATCTCATTCAATTAGTTGTGCTTATTTATCTTTTAGTGAGAGATTTCATCTAGTATTTAATCAGCAACATTTAATAAAGATCTACTCTTCAATTTTCCCAATAAATTTAACTGTATCTTG
>Ga0214921_10001651_pt1 | contig 37492 bp, 33 predicted proteins | sample LL1505_MetaG_FD_177992 | JGI IMG/M metagenome (GOLD analysis project Ga0214921, IMG submission 177992) | Freshwater microbial communities from Lake Lanier, Atlanta, Georgia, United States - LL-1505 | ecosystem: Environmental > Aquatic > Freshwater > Lake | place: USA: Georgia | collected...
CCTAAACAGCCACAGGGTGGCAGTAAGTTCGCTGCGCTTGAAAAATTCAGGGGTTTTCATAGGGATCTAAAAGTAAGCATCAAGCGTTTGCAGGAACTACCACGGCACCTTGACGAGCCTTTGCAACGGCCTCGGCCAGGGCTTTCAACACCTCGTCGCGGGGGCCGAACATCTGCAGCTGACCGTCGCGCAACACCAGCATCTTGTCGGCCACACTGAGCACGCTGGTGCGGTGAGTCATCACAACAAAGGTGCTGCCTTTGGCTTTGAGTTGCGTGATGGCACGGGCCAAGTCGGCATCACCCTGTTCGTCCAAGCTTGAATTTGGTTCGTCCAGAACGATAAAAGCTGGATTGCCGTAAAACGCACGGGCCAGACCGACGCGCTGGCGTTGGCCACCCGACAACATGGTGCCTTCGCGACCGACCGGGCTGTCATAGCCTTGCGGAAGCGACAGGATGAAGTCATGCAGGCCGATAGCCCGCGCTGCTGCCTCAACCTTTGCCTGATCAAGCTTTCCAAAGCGCGCAATGTTCTCTGCCATGGAGCCGTCAAACAGTTCGACCCCCTGCGGCAAATAGCCGATGTGAGGGCCCAGTTCCAGTTTGTCCCATGTGAAGACGTCCACCCCGTCAAGTCGAACTTTGCCATTGATGGCTGGCCAAAGTCCCACCAACAAACGCGCCAAAGTGGTCTTGCCGGAGGCCGAAGGACCGACCACGGCCAGCACGTCGCCCGGCTGCAAACCAAAGCTGATGCCCTTGAGAATGGGAACCGGGATACCGGGTGCACCGGCAATCAATCCATCAACTTGCAGTTGACCCAGAGGCGCTGGCAGTGCCATACTTTCAGGCCGCAGAGGGACCATCGACAGCATGTTATCGATTCGGCTGTAGGCATCACGCACATTCACCACGGTTTGCCACTGCGAGACAATTTGCACCAGGGGTGCCAGCACGCGACCGCCCAGAATGGAGCCAATGATCATGTAAGCCGCACCACCATTGAGCTGGTTGCGCAGCAGCAGCCAGGCGGCCAAGCCAAGAAGCATAGAACTGGTGGTATTTTGAAGAAACTTAGAAACCGCTTGGTAAAAACCAGCGTGGTCGGATGCTTGGGCCTGCAGGCCCAAAAATTCTTGCTGCTTGCCCATCCAGCGCTTATGGATGTTGCCCAACATCCCCATCGACTCAATCACTTGCGCATTGCGCAGGGTGCCGTCGGCATATTGCTGGGCGGCAATGGCACTGCGGTTGGCGGCCAACAAAGGCGGTTGGGTGCTGCGCTCATTCAACCAGCCGACGAAGGTGACCAACATAGCGGCGACCACAGATGACCAGCCAAGTACGGGGCTGATGGCAAAAATCAGGATCAGAAAAGTAAGCGCCACCGGCGCCTCCATCAGGGCGAGTACCACAGGGGTAGACAAAAAATCACGCACTGAGCGGAAATCATTCATGGGCTGGGCGCTACCACCAGGCATGCGTTTGAGGTTAGCCTCAAAAATGGCGGTGAAAATGCGGCCGCTCATGCGCCGGTCAAAGGCCAGGGAAGCCTCATGCATAACTTCAGATCGCACCCACTCCAGCACCTCCATCACCACGAATGCAAACAGCACCACCACCGTCAGCATGGCAAGTGTCATGTGACTGCGGGTGTTGACGACGCGGTCATAAACTTCAAGCATGTAGACCGAGGGTGCCAAAATCAGCAGGCTGGCAAACACACTAAACAAGGCGGCCCGCCTCAGGTAAGGCATCAACTCGTTGATGGCCGACCGCAATTCTGTTGTGGGTTTATTGGAACTCATGTGGCCTCCTCGACCATGACATATTCAGGAACTTCAGAGTTGCCGGAGCCCAAAAGCTCTGACGCTTTCTTGTCCTGCTCGTCGTCGAACAGGAAAGACAACTCATACACACCATCGGCGCGGCACGACAGGACAATTTCGCGTAGTTTTTTTTCATTAAAATTAGCCTCGTCAGCCGACTTCAAGGCCAGCGCAAAACGCATACGCCCGTCAAGTGTGAACATGGACAACTGCCCGTTTTTGACACTCAGCGTGTGGCGGTCAAAGTAGACAGGGCAGCTGTCCGAAAAACGTAACAAAGGTAGCGGCTTGTCAGCCAGCTTGTTCAAATTGAACGGGCTTTGCGCGTGCTGAAACACTACCCTGCAAGTGCGCGACACCGAGTAGATCGCGTTGCACACCATTTGCGATCCCAACTCGGGGAAACGCTCGCGCAGCTTGTGATAAGTCAAATGGTGAAGTGCCACCCGGTTCCACACCCGCGTTTGCTGCACCGTGGGAGCAAGCGCGTTACAGACACGCGCAAAAGCTGCTTGCAAAGCCTGCAGTCGGGCCAATTGCTCAGCATTTGCGTTCAAAGGGACTCGCAGTAAAAAATTCATATAAGAACAAATTATAACACCCTCATATATGAACTTTTTGACGTCCAAGAATACGATTGACTCTCGCCAACATTTTCAGGTCGCCGGCCCGGCCCGGGTGCGCCGGCTTTGCAGCAGGGCGATGTTTTGCTCGCCTGTGACTGTGCTCGCGTAATGCGTGTTGATCACTTCCACGCTGGTGCGCGCATTGCGCGCCAGGGTCAGCAGGTCGATCCCCTGGCCGTACAGCAGCCGGAAAGTGATCGACGATTGACGCAAGCTGTACAGGCTGCGCGGCTGGCCGTGCGGGCCTTTTTTCAGGCCGGTTTCGGCCAGCACCCAGTTGAAGTGAAAGCTCAGCACCCAGTGGGCGTAGTTGCGGTCTTTGATGGCCGGTAGAAACAAGTAGTCGTCTGGCGCGCCATGCCCGGTTTGCGTTTGTTGCTTGCAGATTTGCTAGTAGCAGTGCACTGCCGGGTACATGGTGACGATGGGTCGTCCGTGGCTTTTGGTCTCTGGTAGCGTCAGGCGCAAATAAGTATTGTTAGCACGCACGATCTCCACGTGCCGGTGTTGCAAAGTCTTCAAGTCACTGGGCCGTATAAAGCTGTTGAGCATGAAGGCAATCGCCCAAGCCAGGTCGGGCGGCATGCGCTGTTCGGCCACACGGATTTTGTAGTTGGTGCGTATCGTTTCTGCCGGTGCCGGGTACTGCTGACCGCGCATATGCCGCGCCGCTCGAACAATCTTCCAGTACTCGCTGGGCGTAAATGCGCCGCGCGGGGTGGTGACTATCTTGATCTTCGGAAACTCTGGCACTTTCATCAGCACCCCCATAGACACGCCATGCTGCAAGACCTTGCGCGCTGCCACCAGGTACTGGCTGACGGTGGTGGTGCTAAAGCGCTGACTCAAAAAGTGCGTGAACTCTAAAAGCGCTTGAAAGTTGATGGCGTTGGCCGGCTTATCACCCCAGCGCGGCAAGATGTGCGCGTCCAGCCGGTTGCACAAGACCTGGTAGCTGCCTACCGAATACTCTCCACGCGCTGACCGTGCCTGCTCATTGATCAGTACCTGGCTGGCCAGCGCCCCGAAGCTGGGGCACTCTGGAACAGGCGGCTGGCTGGCGGCCGTAGCGATTGCCCGCTTGGGCACAGCGGCCGGGCTGAAGAGCGGTCCTTGGCCAGTCACCTCTTTATAGCGCTCTGCCATCAACTGCTCGTAAAACTGCCTGGCGAAACTCTGCGCCATGCGCAAAGACTGGGTTTGTGTGCTGCGCCTGTATGTGCGCCCGGCCATCCAGCACCGCACTTGCCAAAAGCGACTGACTTCCATTTTAAAAACTGCCAGTTTTTGCGGGTAACCCGGAACCGGCGTCAGAGTTTCAGGAATCGGCACGGTCCGCTCGCGCGCCGGCCGCTGGCTGGAGTGGCCAGTAGGCGGCGCCTCATTGGCCGCTTCGCGCTGGAAAAATGGATTGACTTCTGACATAGGAGCGTCGAAGTGTTGTACACACGAAGCATTGTGTCAAACATCACGCCAGCGCAATAAATTAATAATTAAGTACCAATTTCTAGAAGCAAACTACTCTTTAATTCAGAGTAGTTGCATTTTTAATAATAATTATGAACTCGTTTAAGCCGTATTTTTTCTTGTACAGTTCACTAAATACAACAATTTTAGCGGGGTTCTCTCCAGTTTTCAGAGGTAAATGGCCTAATTTTCTGCATTTTTTAATACTTTCAACCGGTGTGCCCTGCGCTGCTTTGGCAGCCGTTACTGCAGCTTCTGCTCAGTCCACCGCTACTATTTCTGGCACCTATCGTTTTGCTTACCAAAAAGATCTGTCCGCTACTTAAAGAAGCGCAACTGCAAACAGCAACATTCAACAAGTTGGCGGTTCGGCATCAACTGCTGTAACTGCCCCAGCTGACATTTCTGTTCGCTCTGGTCAAGGCTTGGTTGTGACTGATGCCAACTTTAAGCTGGAAGCCGTTGAAGAGCTGGAAGGCGGCATGAAAGCATCGTTTGACGTCCTGCTGGAAACCTCCTCTTTCCGCGGTGCTGCAGTCACCCGTGCTGACTCCGGCATTGGCCTGTCCACCGGCATGGGCAACATTGCCTTGCGCAACACCCGTCACAGCGACCTGATCTCCGGCATCGGCTCTTCAGCTGTGAACGCGCCAGACGGCGTTTACGATAGCACTATCGTTAGCCGCGGCGCTATCGACACGTTCACCTACACCGCACCCGCCATCATGGGCGTGACCACTTCGTTCACCTACGTCGAAAACAATGACGGCCCGATCAACCTGGCAGGTACCAACGCTGTTCCAGCCAACACCGCCGCCTACGTGCTGGGCGCTGCCTACGCCAATGGCCCCATCAGCATCAGAGCTGCTTACAAAACCGAGCCATCAGACAAGACAGCCTCGTCTGGCCTGACACCTAAATCCAACTTTGAAGTGGCTGTGGCCTACGACTTGGGCGTTGCCAAAGTTTCGTACGCATTTGACGGTGCCACTAACTCAGGCGTATCAGCTGCAGCCGCTGGTACTACCAACACGGTAGGTACCAACTTGAGCGCTGCAGAAGCACAAGCAATCGCTAACTTAACAACAAAGGCTGCGCATGGCGTTAGCGTGCATCTGCCATTCGGTAAGGCCTCTGTGGGCGTGGAATGGTACAAACGTGATGCGCAGAAGGTTTTTGCTTATGGCGCGAAGTATGACTTCAGCAAGCGCACCGCCGTGGGCTTGACCTTTGGCACCAAGTCTGGCCTGACAACGGTTGCTGGCCATAAAGGTCAACAGTACCGTCTGGGTTTGACACACACTTTCTAATTCCCAAGCTGACATCAGTCAGCTGACGGTTTAGATGTGAAACCCCGCTGTGGCAACATGGCGGGGTTTTTTCATGGTGGCGGGGCTTTGGGACCGACTGACCGGGTTGTATGTTTGAGATTGCCGCCGGCAAAGTGGTTTGGCTAGTCTGGCGGGCATGCGGCACGGCTCAAAGCTTTGATAATTCCCCTGCTGTTGGTAGTGCCGTAATAGCTATTTCAATGTAATGACGGCGGGGGCAGAGAATTCAACATTCTTGTTTAGAACAACAGTATTTAGACAAATATGTGCGTATTTCCGCGAACGCGGGTTCCCATCTTGGGATTTGTGCCCGCTAAGACTTAGCTTTGTCCGAAGAGGTCTGAGCCGCTGTCCGGGCGGCCTGCCGGCGGCGTGACGCCCAGGTGGCGGAAGGCGGCCAGGGTGGCGATGCGCCCGCGCGGGGTGCGTTGCAGGTAGCCCTGCTGAATCAGGTAGGGCTCGATCACGTCTTCAATAGTCCCTGGCTCTTCACCGATGCTGGCGGCGATGTTGTCCAGGCCGACCGGGCCGCCGTCAAAGCGGTGGATCACGGCTTCGAGCAGTTTGCGGTCCATCACGTCAAAGCCGCGCGGGTCCACGTCGAGCATGGCCAGCGCCTGGTGCGCAATCTCCAGCGTGATGACGCCGCTGCCCTTGACGTCGGCGAAGTCGCGCACGCGGCGCAGCAGGCGGTTGGCAATACGCGGTGTGCCGCGTGAGCGCTTGGCGATCTCAATGCCGCCGGCTTCGTCCATGGGCGCCTTGAGCAAACCGGCGCTGCGCTTGACGATGCGGGCGAGCTCTTCGGCGCTGTAAAACTCGAGCCGGGCAACAATGCCAAAGCGGTCGCGCAGCGGGTTGGTCAGCATGCCGGCGCGGGTGGTGGCGCCCACCAGGGTGAAAGGCTGCAAATCAAGCTTGATGCTGCGCGCGGCCGGGCCCTCGCCGATCATGATGTCGATCTGGTAGTCCTCTAGCGCGGGGTACAAAATCTCTTCGACCACCGGGCTCAGGCGGTGAATCTCGTCAATGAAAAGCACATCGTTTTTTTCGAGGTTGGTCAGCAGCGCCGCCAGATCTTTGGGCTTTTCGAGCACCGGGCCGCTGGTCTGGCGCAAGTTGACGCCCAGCTCTTGCGCAATGATGTGGCTGAGCGTGGTTTTGCCCAGGCCGGGCGGGCCGAACAAGAGCACATGGTCCAGCGCTTCACCGCGTTTTTTGGCAGCACCAATGAAGATTTCCAGCTGGTCGCGCACCTTGGTCTGGCCCACGTAGTCGTCAAACAGCTTGGGGCGCAGGGCGCGCTCGATGGCTTCTTCGCGCGGCGAGGCGGGCTGGGCCGACATCACCCGCTGGGGCGGCACAGCGGCCATGTCGAAGTCGTCGGTCTGGATGCTCATGGGCTCAGCAATTCAATGATGTCGTTAAGCCCCAGACAGGCCGCCTGAAATGCGCCGTCACTGACGCGTTTCCAGGGGTGCTGACTGGCTTGGCGCTGGCGCCAGTCAAAGCTCTTGGGTTGGTTGCAAATGATGTAGCTGGGTTCTTTGGCGGAACGGCTGTTATCAATAGCAAAGGGATTTGTTGCGTTGTAAGTCGCCGTAGACATCGGAAAGCCAATCACGATGGACGTCTTGTCATTGAAAACTTTGGGCGACAGCACCAGCATGGGGTGCAGGTCGCGCATCTCCCGCCCCACTTGGGGGTTGAAATTAACCCAAATGATTTCTTGCCGGTCAGGCACCCAAGCTTTGGACCGGCTCACGCTGTATGACCAAACTCGGCGCCTTGCGGGGCATCTTGCATCAGTTCTCCACCATGCAGATGCGGGTCAAAGGCGGCTAGTTTTTCTGCCAAGCTAGGGCGCTGTTTGGCGGCGCGCAGCTCCAAACACCCCTTGGAAAGTACAGTGGCTTCCAAGGGCGTGTCAGGCGTGATGTCCATGGCCTGCATCAGCTCGCGGCTGATGCGAATGGCATGGCTATTACCCCAAGCGGAAATCGTTAATGCGGCAGTTTTCATTTTGATAGTATATCCGCCGGCTATCCAAATCGCAATCAGCTATTTGCTCAGCGCCTTGAGCGCGAGCTTGATGCCTTCGCTCACGCCGACATCGGCCGGCAGGGCTTTGAGGGCAAGTGCGGCGTCGCGGTCGCTGTAACCCAGCGCCACCAGCGCCTGCAAAATGTCGGAGGGGTTGTCGCTGACGCTGCTCAGAGACGCACCCAGGTCAGCGCCCAGCTTGCCCTTGAGTTCGAGCAGCAATCGTTCAGCGGTTTTTTTGCCGATGCCAGGCACCTTGATGATGCGGCCAGCCTCTTGCGCACTGACAGCGCGCGACAGCTCGTCCACACTCATGCCGCTGAGCACGCTGAGCGCAGTGCGCGGGCCGACACCCGAAATTTTGATGAGCTGGCGAAAGGCCGAGCGCTCGCTGGCCGTGGCAAAGCCAAACAGGATTTGCGCGTCTTCACGCACCACAAAATGTGTCAGCAAACTGACTGTTTCGCCCAAACCCGGCAGGTTGTAAAAGGTGCTCATGGGCACCAGCAGCTCGTAGCCCACGCCGTGGCAGTCCACCAGCAACTCGGGCGGATTTTTTTCGGCCAGCTGGCCTGTTATGCGTCCGATCATTGGCAAATCTTAGCAGTGCATTGACAATCACAATACCCATCTACACACCAGGACAGCGCTTTTGATACTTCGCCACACTTTCACGCCGCCGAACAACACCCGCATGGGCCACCTGTGCGGGCCGATGGACGCGCACATCCGCAGCATTGAGTTGGGCTTGCAGGTGAAGATTGCGCACCGCTTTGAGCAGTTCAAAATTGACGGGCCCAAGGCGCGGGCCGAGCAGGCGCTGGAGGTGCTGCAGACGCTGTATGAAATGGCCAGCCGGCCCATCCCTGAAGAGCAGGTGCAGCTGATGATGGCCGGCGACACCGCGCTGCGCCGTGCGCCCGACGGGGCCGCGGTGCTGGCTACGCGCCGCGCCGACCTGCGCGCGCGCACCCACAACCAGGGCCAGTACCTGGAGAACATTGCCGCGCACGACATCACCTTCGGCATTGGCCCGGCCGGCACCGGCAAAACTTACCTGGCGGTGGCCTGCGCGGTCGACGCGCTGGAGCGCAGCGCGGTGCAGCGCATTGTGCTGACGCGCCCGGCGGTAGAAGCCGGCGAGCGCCTGGGATTTTTACCAGGTGACATGAACCAAAAAATTGACCCCTACCTGCGCCCTTTGTATGACGCGCTTTACGAGCTGATGGGCTTTGAGCGCGTGCAAAAAGCCTTTGAGCGCCAGCAAATTGAAATTGCGCCGCTGGCCTTTATGCGCGGACGCACGCTGAACCATGCTTTTGTGATTCTGGACGAAGCGCAAAACACCACGCCCGAGCAGATGAAGATGTTTTTGACGCGCATCGGCTTTGGCAGCAAGGCTGTGATCACCGGCGACGTGAGCCAGGTTGATTTGCCTCTGACGCAGCTCAGCGGCCTGATCGATGCCGAGCGCATCATGAAGCGCGTGCAAGGCATCGCCATCACACGCCTGACCAGCGCCGACGTGGTGCGTCACCCGCTGGTGGCGCGCATTGTGGACGCGTATGACAAACATCGCAGCCTAAAGGCTGATGTGAACGCGGCTGATGAAGATACCGATGATGTCGTCGATGTGAAGGCGCGCGACAGCGCAAAGCCGGCCCGCAAAACGCGGCGCAAGGTCTGACATGGCAAAGCACCCTGCCCGGCTAATGCCGCCCTGCCAGGCGGTCAACGCGCTTGACTTGTCGCTGCAGTTTGGCGACTTTGCGCATCTGGCTACTCACCGCGCCGCCCTGCCCCGTGCCGCCGTTAAGCGCTGGATCACACGCGCCCTGCTGCGCGATGCCGGGTTGACGGTGCGCGTGGTTGGCGAAAGCGAAGCCCGCGCGCTGAACCGCGATTACCGGGGCAAAGACTACGCCACCAACGTGCTGACCTTCGACTACACGCAAGCCCCGTTGGTGACAGCTGACCTGGTGCTGTGCGGCCCGGTGGTGGCACGCGAAGCCGCGGCGCAGAGCAAGACCCTGCAAGCGCATTACGCCCACCTGCTGGTGCACGCCGCTTTGCACGCCCAAGGCTACGACCACGAAACCAATGAGCGCGACGCGCTGGAAATGGAAGCACTGGAAGTGCTGCTGATGGGCTCGCTGGGGTTTGACAACCCGTACTGAGGCTTGACTGGGTGCGCCGGTCATGGCGGGGTGAATGCTTTCGCGAATGTCTTCCGCCCTGCGGGCTCCTCCTTTATTTGAAGTGCGTGGCGCTGGTGTGCCGGTCATGGCGGGTTGAATGCTTACGCGAATGTCCCCCGCCCTGCGGGCTCCTCCTTTATTTCGCTGCAGCATCCAGCCCGCCATGACCTTTAGTCGGCACGCTTGGCTGGTATCACTTCTTAAATACCCAAAGAGTTCCAAAAGCGCTTAGTGACGCTGGCGGCCATGGCGCTCAGCGCAGTGAGGTAAAGGGGGAGCCCGCAGGGCGGAGGACACGAACGAAGCTGAGCGCCGTGGTCGCCTGCGTCCGGAACGAATAACGAAACTCAGCTGAGCGTCACACGCGCGAACTTGCGCTTACCGACCTGCACCACATAGGTACCCGCAGGCAGTTTCAGCGCCTTGTCGCTGACCACGCTCGAATCTACCCGCACGCCGCCGCCGTCGATAAGGCGGGTGGCTTCGCTGCCCGAAGGGGCCAGGCCGGCGGCTTTGAGCAGGGCTGCGATGCCCATGGGAGCGCCGGTCAGTGTGATCTCGTCAATTTCGTCAGGCACGCCGCCTTTGCTGCGGTTGATGAAGTCCTGCTCGGCCGAATCGGCCGCGGCGGCCGAGTGAAAACGCGTGGTGATCTCTTTGGCCAGCGCCACTTTGGCGTCTTTGGGGTTGCGGCCGCCGGCCACTTCGGCCTTGAGCGCGGCAATCGCCGCTTCGCTCTGGAAGGACAGCAAGGTGTACCAGCGCCACATCAGGGTGTCGGAGATTGAGAGCACTTTGGCGAACATGCTGTTGGGCTCTTCGGCGATGCCGATGTAGTTGTTTTTACTTTTCGACATTTTCTCAATGCCGTCCAGCCCCTCGAGCAGCGGCATGGTCAAAATGCACTGCGGTTCCTGGCCGTATTCCTGTTGTAGGGTGCGGCCCATCAGCAGGTTGAACTTCTGGTCGGTGCCGCCGAGTTCGAGGTCAGACTTGAGCGCCACCGAGTCGTAGCCCTGCATCAGCGGGTACAAAAACTCATGCACGCTGATGGGCGTGCCGGCCTTCAAACGGTCATGAAAGTCGTTGCGCTCCATCATCCGGGCCACGGTGTACTTGGCGGCCAGCTGGATCATGCCCATCGCGCCCAGCAGAATGCTCCACTCGCTGTTGTAGCGAATCTCGGTTTTGGCCGGGTCCAGCACCAGGCTGGCCTGGCGGTAGTAGGTTTCGGCGTTGGCCTTGATCTGCTCGGGGGTCAAAGGCGGGCGGGTGCTGTTGCGCCCGGACGGGTCACCGATCAGGCTGGTGAAGTCACCGATGAGAAAGATCACCTGGTGCCCCAAATCCTGCAACTGCCGCATCTTGTTGAGCACCACCGTGTGACCGATGTGGATGTCGGGGGCGGTCGGGTCCAGCCCCAATTTGATGCGCAGGGGCTGACCACTGGCCTCGGAACGGGTCAGTTTTTTCACCCATTCGGCCTGCGGAATCAACTCTTCGCAGCCGCGCAGGGTCACGGCCAGTGCTTGCTGAACAGCATCAGACAGGGGCGAAGTGGAGGAAAGCGCTTGATTCATAAGGGTTTTCGTTATATTTTGGGCTTTTCGGGTGGCTATAATCTTGAGCTTGCTTTGAGGTCAGCCGCCGGTAGCAATTCTAGATTGGCGCGCTACTTGCTGATCCATACCATCGAATTGTCGCCGCAGCCCCTGGTTGCCTATTGCGTTTTTTGCTCTCACCTGCCTTATGGCTTGTGATGTGCAGTCTGTCTGGAATCTATTGTTTTGAGTACTGACGGTCTTCATCGTTACGGTTCGCAAGTCTGGCAAAGCAGCAAGCTGATGCTGGGCATGCTGGCGCGCCACCCCAGGCGCGTTGGCGCTACGCTGGCCGTAGTTCTGCTGGGCACCGGCGTCACGGCCTTTGGCTTGGTCCCGTTGGCGCCCGACGCCGCTGACCTGCCTGTCACCCAGGTTGTTGAAACGGTGCAGCCCTTGCCCTGGCAAGCCGGCAAAGAAGCGCGATCAGACCTCAGCTTTAATTTGTATCGCACCGAAGTCAGCCGCAGCTCGGACACCGCCGAAAGCCTGCTGCGCCGACTGGCTATTGACGACCCGGCAGCAGCGGCCTTCTTGCGCAGCGACACACTGGCGCGCTCTTTGCTGGTCGGCCGGGCTGGCAAAACTTTAACCGCCGAAACCACCCAAGATCAGCTTCTGCTCAAGATGGCGATGCGTTGGGCCACTGACGACGACACGCACTTTCAACGGTTGGTCATCGAGCGCGTTGGCAGAACTTTCAACTCCCGACTCGAAACAGCCCCGTACAGCGTGTCGACCCGGGTGGCCAGCGGCGTCATTAAAACTTCGTTATTTGCCGCAACTGACGAAGCCAATATCCCTGACGCTGTTGCCTCGCAAATCGCCGGCATATTTTCTGGCGACATCGACTTTCACCGAAGCCTGCGCAAAGGTGACCGCTTCAGCGTGTTTTATGAGTCGCTTGAAGCCGACGGCGAAGCGCTCAAAACCGGCAAAGTACTGAATGCCGATTTCATCAACAACGGCAAGTCTTTCCAGGCCGTCTGGTTCACTGACCCGGCCATGCAAACACCGGCTGTCCCCGGCACGCCGGCTGCCGCACAGCGCAAGCTGGTCAAGGGCTCGTATTACTCGCTCGACGGAAAAAGCCTGCGCAAGGCCTACTTGGCATCGCCAATGGAATTCTCCCGCATGAGTAGCGGCTTCAAGATGCGTTTTCACCCCATCTTGCAAACCTGGCGGGCTCATCTGGGCGTAGATTACGCGGCCCCGACCGGTACGGCTGTTCGTGCTGTGGGCGACGGCGTAGTGGCTTTTGCCGGCTCGCAGGGAGGCTTTGGCAATGTGGTTTTTGTTGATCACCGCAGCGGCCACACCACTGTCTACGCGCACCTGAGCCGCATTAACGTGCAACGTGGCGCCAGAGTCACGCAAGGCCAGACCCTGGGTGCCGTGGGTGCCACCGGCTGGGCCACCGGTCCTCACCTGCATTTTGAGTTCAGGGTCAATGGCAAACACCAGGACCCGACCCAGCTGGCGCGGCAAAGCGAAACCATTCTCCTGCCGGAAGCCAGCATGCCGGCGTTCAAGAAACTCGCTGCCAACGCTCGCGAACTGCTGCAAGCCGCCACCGCCATCGGCCAAAGCCGGGCCGAATGAGCCCTGGCCAGGCGCATCCGCCCTGGCTTTGACGCATGTCTGCATTTTTCATTGGCTTGATGTCGGGCACCTCGCTCGACGGCGTGGATGGCGTGATCGCCGATTTGTCGCACGATGCGCCCAACTTGGTACGGGCCGCAGCCAGTGAGCCTTTTGAGGCTGATTTCAAAGCCGAACTACTTGCGCTCAACAGCCCGGGCCATAACGAACTGCACCGCGCGGCTCTGGCCGCCAACCAATTGGCCGGCGTCTATGCCCGTGTGGTCGAGCGTCTGCTGCAAATTGCCACCCCGCAAAACATCCAACGCCAAAACATCACTGCCATCGGCGCTCACGGCCAAACTGTGCGGCACCAGCCGCAAGTATTTGGCACCGGCTACACACTGCAGCTGAACAACCCGTCGCTGCTGGCCGAGCTCACCGGCATCGACGTGATTGCCGATTTCCGCAACGCTGACGTGGCGGCGGGCGGCCAGGGCGCACCGTTGGTTCCGGCCTTTCACGCGGCTTTGTGGGCCGACGCCGCCCAGTCGAGGGCGGTGCTCAACATTGGCGGCATCAGCAACATCAGCTTGCTGCCGGCAGGCGGCACTGTGCAAGGCTTTGACTGCGGCCCCGGCAATGCCTTGCTGGATTTTTGGTGCCAGCGCCACACCAACCGACCTTTTGACGATGCCGGCGCCTGGGCTGCGTCTGGGCAAGCGCAACCGGCGCTGTTGGACCGTCTTCGCCAATCGCCCTATTTTCAGCAAACGCCACCTAAAAGCACAGGCCGTGACCTGTTCAACCCGGACTGGCTTGCCGCGCAATTAACCGGCTTTGAATCTGTGCCCGCGGTCGATGTGCAGGCCAGCCTGACGGCTTTGACAGCGCTGACTTGCGCCCAAGACTTGCGCCAGCACCTGCCAAGCGCTGCGCAGTTGCTGGTGTGTGGTGGCGGCGCACTGAACACCGAGCTGATGCGCCAATTGGCGCTGGCGCTGCCGGGCGTGCAGGTGCTCAGCACCCAGGCTCGCGGCTTGCCGCCCTTGCAGGTAGAAGCTGCCGCGTTTGCCTGGTTGGCGCAAGCCTTCGCGCTCCAGCGGCCCGGCAACCTGGTGGCGGTGACCGGCGCCAAAGGCCCGCGGGTGCTGGGCGCTTTGCACAAAGCACCGCCCGTCTTGCCTTGAGACCGGCTCGCATGGCGAGAACGCCAAACAAAAAGGGCCCTTATCAGGCCCTTTTTTGCATGCTGCCAGGCAGCGCGTGCAAAAGTGTCAGGTCGAAAAGCTAGAGCCGCAGCCGCATGTGCTGGTGGCGTTCGGGTTCTTGATGACGAACTGGGCGCCTTCAAGGTCGTCTTTATAGTCGATTTCAGCGCCGACAAGGTACTGGTAGCTCATGGCATCGATCAGCAGCGAAACACCGTTTTTGGTCATGGTGGTGTCGTCTTCGTTGGTGATCTCGTCGAATGTGAAGCCGTACTGAAAGCCCGAGCAACCACCGCCCTGAACGAACACACGCAGCTTGAGATCCGAGTTGCCTTCTTCCGCAATCAGGTCTGCCACCTTCGCGGCAGCGCTGTCGGTGAAGACAAACGGGTGGGGCATCTCGGTCTGGATGTTCTCTGCAACTGCGCTCATGGAAGACTCCTCAGGGTTTAAGTGGTAATAGTACAGTAAATTGATCAACCACAACCCAGGCAGGTCTACAGGATGGGCAAGGCATGAAAAAAGCCGCCGGGCTTGCACCACAGCGGCTTTTGACAGGCCAGTGAAGCGGATTAGCGCTTGCTGAACTGCTTGCGGCGACGTGCCGAACGGAAACCGACCTTTTTACGCTCGACTTCACGGGCGTCACGGGTGACGAAGCCAGCCTGGCTCAGAGCCGGCTTGAGGGCTGCGTCATAGTCAATCAGCGCGCGGGTGATACCGTGGCGGATTGCGCCAGCCTGGCCGGACTCGCCGCCGCCGTGCACGTTGACCATGATGTCAAACGTCTCGACGTGGTTTGTCAGAAACAGGGGTTGGCGGCAAATCATGATCGAGGTCTCACGGCCGAAGAACACCTGAATGTCCCGGTCGTTGATCGTGATCTTGCCAGTGCCTTTTTTGATAAACACGCGGGCAACGCTGGATTTGCGTCGGCCGGTGCCGTTGTTCCATTCACCAATCATCTCAAGGCTCCTTAGATTTCCAACACTTTGGGTTGCTGGGCAGTGTGCGGGTGCTCAGCACCGCCGTACACCTTGAGTTTTTTGATCATGGCGTAACCCAGCGGACCCTTGGGCAGCATGCCCTTGACCGCTTTTTCCAGGGCACGGCCCGGGAACTTGGTTTGCATGTCACGGAAATTGGTGGCAGAAATGCCGCCTGGATAACCGGAATGGCGATAGTAGATTTTGTCAGTCGACTTGGCGCCGGTGACGCGCAGCTGGGCTGCGTTAATGATGACAATGAAGTCACCAGTATCGACGTGAGGCGTGTAAATGGCCTTGTGTTTGCCGCGTAAACGGAGAGCAACTTCGCTGGCTACTCGTCCGAGGACCTTGTCGGTCGCGTCAATCACAAACCATTCATGCACCACGTCAGCGGGTTTTGCGCTGAATGTTTTCATGAATTACTCTTTTCAAAGTTTGGTTTGCCCAGAGCACCCGTGAAATCAGTTTCAAGGGCTGCACCGGAATGGTTTTATGTCTATTCCACGGTCGGCGTTCTTCTGATGAGAACCTCTTAGGTGGGGTTCACCGCACTTGCGCGCAGTGTCTTCCGGCGGACATGAAAACGCTGAAGAACCCAGGATTATACGAATATTTGGGCTTTGCGGGCAAAACCTCGCCGTCCAGCGAGTTTGCGGGCCCGCAGCGGTTAGCATACTTGTATGTTTAGCTACCGCCACGCTTTTCATGCCGGCAACCACGCTGATGTGCTCAAACACACCACCCTGATCGCCCTCATGAAGTACCTGACCCAAAAAGACACGGCCCTGACCGTGATCGACACCCACGCCGGGGCCGGCCTTTACCGCCTAGACGGCGACTACACCGAGACCAGCGGCGAGGCGCTGGAGGGCATTCTCAAGCTGCTGGTCAAACCGGCCGCAGAAGCGCCCAAGCCCGGCAGTAAAGCCAAGCCGCAAGTCGATGAGCCGCTGGCGCCCGCCCTGCAGAACTACCTGGACTTTCTCAAATCACTGAACCCTCAGTTTGTCCAAAGCGGCGAGGCTGCCCATTTGCGCATTTACCCCGGTTCGCCCTTCATTGAGCAGCGGTTTTTGAGCGGGCGCGACAAGCTCAAGCTGTTTGAGTTGCACCCGACCGACTTCAAATCACTCTCCGGAAACATCGAGCAGCTGGGCGCTGGCCGTCAGGTGGCCGTCGCACGCGAAGACGGTTTTGAGGCACTCAAAACCTTTTTGCCGCCGCCAGCGCGCCGCGCCATGGTGTTTTGCGATCCGAGCTACGAGATCAAAAGCGACTATGCCCGCGTCAGCGCCTGCATGGCCGACGCCATCAAGCGCTTTGCCACCGGCACCTACGTGGTCTGGTACCCGATCATTCCGCGACCCGAAGCGCATGACTTGCCGCGCAAACTCAAAACGCTGGCGGTCAAAGCCGGGCGCAGTTGGCTCAACGCCAGCCTGACCGTCAAATCCAGCAAGCTGACCACCGATGTGGCCGGCGAAGTGGTCCGCCCCGGCCTTCCGGCCAGCGGCATGTTCGTCATCAACCCACCGCACACCCTTAAGGCCGACCTGCAACTGGCGCTGCCGCAAATGGTCGCCCGGCTGGGACAAGACCGGCACGCTTCCTTTGGCTTGGAGCACGGCAGCTAAGGGATTTCAGCATGCCGGCAGGGGGCATAAGCTAGTATATTTTCCCATTGTGTTTGCCGTGAATACTTTTGGAGAGTCCGTATGCGTTTTGTCCAAGTGATCCAGAAACAGCTCGCGATGCTGTTGTTAAGTCTTGCCACGATCGTCCCTGCCTTAGCCCAGGTCAAGCCCGCCATCAAGGCCATTGACGCTGCGCCACCGGCCTCAGTGATCTACATCGGCAACAGCTTCTTTTATTACAACAACGGCATTCACAGCATGGTCGGGAACATGGCCAGTGAGGGAACCAAAGGCCTTAAATTACGCAGCTCCCTGGTCACTATCGGTGGGTCGGGGCTAGATTGGCACGACGTGGAATCGTATTTCCGCCCTAACGGCATTGGCAAATACTCCTTTGTAGGAAACAACGAGGTGGTGTTCAACCCGTCCGGCGGCAAGTTGTTCGAAGTGGCCGTGATGATGGATTGCAGCCAGTGCCCTGTTCATCCAACGCTCAAAGCCATCTTCACTGAATATGCCAAAAAACACAGCGACACCGTGCGCAAGCACGGCGCGGTGCCGGTGTTATTCATGTCCTGGGCCTACCAGGACGCGCCAGAAATGACACAGACCCTGGCAGATGCCTACACCGTGGCGGGCAACGCCAACCAGGCACTGGTCATCCCGGCAGGTTTGGCCTTTGCGCGATCTATTGCAAAACGGCCCGATGTGAATCTGTATGTGGCTGACAAGCGTCACCCCAGCCCCGAAGGCAGCTACCTGGCAGCAGCAACCACTTACGCCGCGATCTTCAACAAGTCACCCGTGGGATTGAAGTTCAGTGCCGGCCTTAAGCCTGATGTGGCAGCGCACCTGCAGCAGGTGGCTTGGGATACCGTGCTGCAATACTTGGCTCGCTAAACCGCAGCGCTATCAAGCCAGCCTGAGTCGCTGGATGATCTCGCTGCAGGCGCCGGACTGGTTCATGGTATAGAAGTGAATGCCCGGCACGCCGGCCGTGTGCAACTGGTCGCACAGGTCGGTGACGACATCCAGACCAAAAGCCTTGATGGACGCCGTGTCGTCACCAAAACCTTGCAGGCGAAGCCGGATCCAGCGCGGAATCTCGGCGCCGCAGGCGTCTGAAAAGCGCATCAGCTGCGTCGAGCTGGTGATCGGCATGATGCCGGGCACCACCGGCACATCTACACCGAGCTTGTAGGCGTCATCGACAAATCGGAAGTAAGCGTCGCTATTGAAAAAATACTGCGTGATGGCCGAATTGGCGCCGGCCTTGACCTTGGTTACAAAAGCCTGCAGGTCAGCTTCGGCCGACTTGGCCTGCGGATGAATCTCGGGGTAGGCCGCTACCTCAATGTGAAAGGCGTCGCCGGTCTCGGCGCGGATAAAAGCCACCAGGTCGCTGGCGTAATGGAACTCGCCGCCCATGCCGTAGCCGCTGGGCAGGTCGCCGCGCAAGGCCACAAGACGCTTGACGCCCATGGCCTGCAATTGCGCCAGTTGCTCACGCACAGTGGCCTTGGTCGCGCCTACACAGGAAAAATGCGATGCGGCTGGCACGCCCTCGGCCAGTATTTCCTTAACGGCCGCAAACGTGCCTTCTTGCGTGGAGCCACCAGCACCGAAGGTCACAGAGCAGAACTCGGGCTTGTGCGCATACAAGGCCGCACGGGTGACGCGCAGCTTGGCCGCGCCTTCAGGCGTCTTGGGTGGAAAAAATTCAAAGCTGATTGGCAGGGGCTTCGTCATCACAAGGTGATCCATCTTTGTGTTATTTGTCGCATTATTCGGCAGCGTTTTTCTTTTCGCGCTTTTTGCTGCGGGCCGGCCCAGGCTGACCCGCATGCGCGGCTTCGCCATATTCGTCCATAGCGTCTAACAAGCTTCGCGTCGCACTGCGCGGCACGCGCTTGGACGACTGACGTGCGGGCGCTGCCGGCAATGGCTTTTCGTCGTCCAGTGTTTGCAGACCCTTGCGGGCCTGAATAAAAAACTCACGGTTGCCGTCGCCACCTTCAATGGGCGAATCCAGCCAAGCGCTGACCTCCAGACCCAATTCGGCGCAGCAGTCGCGCAAGCGCTTTTCTACAAATTCAAAATGCACCGCATCGCGCACAATGCCGCCCTTGCCGATTTGCCCGGGCTGCAACTCAAACTGCGGCTTGACCAGCATCAGCAAATCACCACCGGGCTTGAGCAAGCGCACCACGGCCGGCAAGACCAGGGTCAGGGAGATGAAAGACAAGTCTCCGGTAAGAAAGTCAAACACCGGCTCAAAGTCGGCGTCCAGCGCCGCCAACAATTCGGGCTGGTCCTGCAAGGTGCCGGCAGCTTCTGCGGCATCCAGCGCCACCATCAGCGCACGGCGATGATGCGCCTGCAAATCCTCGGCCGTCAATGAGCGCGCATTCACGCCTTCAATGCAGACCACGCGAGCGTCAGCGCGCAAGCTGGGATGCAACTGGCCATGGCCGACGTCCACACCCACCACCTGGGCCGCGCCGTGCTGCAACAAGCAGTCCGTGAAGCCGCCGGTGGACTGGCCTACATCGAGGCAGCGCAAACCTGCCACTTTCAGGCCTGTGCTGCGCAGCGCGCCTTCAAGCTTGAGGCCGCCGCGCGAAATGTACTTGGCCTCGGTCGTGTCGGGCACCACCAGCTCGGCACCCTCAGGAATTTCGTCACCGTTCTTGACCACCTTGCGCCAGGCCGAATCCAAGTCAGCGCGCCATTGCACGCCCGAAGCGATCAGGCGCTGCGCCTGCGATCGGGTCGTGGCCATGCCACAGTCAACGAGAAAAAGGTCTGCGCGCATAGGTGGAATTAAGTGGGGTCAGAACTCATTTAACTGACCCCTTTAATTCTCAATAGCGGTAGCTGTTGGCTTTATAAGGGCCGGCTTTGGACACGCCGATGTACGAAGCCTGCTCGTCGCTCAGCTCGGTCAGCATGGCGCCGACTTTCTTGAGGTGCAAACGGGCTACTTTTTCATCCAGGTGTTTGGGCAACACGTAAACCTTGCCCACTTCGTAGTCGGCCTGTTTGGTGAACAGCTCGATCTGCGCGATCGTCTGGTTGGCGAAGCTGGAAGACATCACAAAGCTCGGGTGGCCGGTGCCGCAGCCGAGATTAACCAGACGACCCTTGGCCAGCAGGATGATGCGCTTGCCGTCCGGGAAGATCACGTGATCGACTTGCGGCTTGATCTCGTCCCACTTGCACTTTTCGAGCGAGACAACATCGATCTCGTTGTCAAAGTGGCCGATGTTGCAAACGATGGCCTGGTCTTTCATGGCCTCCATGTGCTTGTAGGTGATAACGTTCTTGTTGCCCGTGGCGGACACAAAAATGTCGGCCTTGTCGGCGGCATATTCCATGGTCACGACTTTGTAGCCTTCCATCGCAGCTTGCAGGGCGTTGATCGGGTCGATCTCAGTCACCCAAACCTGGGCGCTCAAGGCGCGCAGGGCCTGGGCCGAGCCCTTGCCAACGTCGCCGTAACCGGCGACCAAAGCGACCTTGCCGGCGATCATCACGTCAGTGGCGCGCTTGATAGCGTCGACCAGCGATTCGCGGCAGCCGTACAGGTTGTCGAACTTACTCTTAGTGACCGAGTCGTTGACGTTGATGGCGCGAATAGCCAAGGTGCCCTTGACCGACATTTCGTTCAGGCGCAGCACGCCGGTGGTGGTTTCTTCGGTCACGCCGATGATGTTTTTCAGGCGGCGGCTGTACCAGGTGCCATCTTTGGCGAGCTGCTTCTTGATGGCGTTGAACAGGCAGATCTCTTCTTCGCTGCCGGGGGTGGCCAGCACAGAGATATCTTTCTCAGCCTTGGTACCCAGGTGCATCAGGAGGGTAGCGTCGCCGCCGTCGTCGAGGATCATGTTCGGGCCTTCTTCGGGGGTGCCTTTGGCGCCGCTGAATTCGAAGATGCGGTGGGTGTAGTCCCAGTAGTCGTCCAGGTTTTCGCCCTTGTAGGCGAACACTGGCGTGCCTTTAACCACCAGCGCCGCAGCGGCATGGTCTTGGGTGGAATAAATGTTGCAGCTGGCCCAGCGCACGTCGGCACCCAGGGCTTGCAGGGTTTCGACCAGCACGCCGGTCTGGATGGTCATGTGCAAAGAGCCGGTGACGCGCGCGCCTTTGAGCGGCTGCGCCTTGGCGAACTCTTCGCGAATGGCCATCAGGCCGGGCATTTCGGTTTCAGCGATACGCAGTTCCTTGCGGCCCCAGTCGGCAAGCGACAGGTCGGCAATAGCGTAATCTTGGTTGTGAATTGGTTTGACAACGGCATTCATGGGATTTCTCCAAAGCAAATAGAACGAGCTGGGCAAAATAGCCACGGGCAGGTGCTTGGCGAACGCGGAAGAGTCTGGAGACTCACCCGGCTTGACAAAGCGCCTGCGGGTGAGCGTGGTTGCAAAAGAATGTCCTGAGCCTAGACCACGTGTGTGGGTTGCAACGCTCCTCAGGAGAAACAGCATTGTAGCGATTTCGGGACAAGCACGCTGCGGGCCAGCCTAAACTCGGCAGCCATGTGCCCCTTCGCTGATTTTCCCGCCGACGCCCTAAAGGGCCTGACCGGCGTCTTCACGGACATCGATGACACGCTGACCACCGAAGGTGCGATCACACCCGACGCACTGCAAGCCCTGGGCGAGCTGAAAGCCGCCGGGCTGAGTGTGGTGGCGATCACCGGCCGGCCAGTGGGCTGGAGCCTGCCTTTTGCCACGGCCTGGCCGGTGGACGCCATCGTGGCTGAAAACGGCGCGGTGGCCTTGCAAGGCGGGCCGGCAACACGGCCAGCGCACAACGTTGATTTGCAAAAACACTATTTACAAAACGAGGACGTCCGCCAGGCCAACTTCACGCGCATGCAGGCTGTGGCCGCCCGCGTGCTGCGCGACGTGCCGGGCGCCACGCTGGCGCAAGACAGCCCCGGGCGCGAAACCGACATCGCAATCGACCACAGCGAGTTTGTGCAGCTTTCACCTGAACGCATAGCGCAGGTGGTCAGCATCATGCAAAGCGAAGGCATGAACGCGACAGTCAGCTCGATTCACATCAACGGCTGGTTTGGCACGCACAACAAATGGGTAGGTGCGCGCTGGATCACCCGACAGTTGTGGGGCCGCGATTTGCAATCTGAAATCGGTCGCTGGCTCTATGTGGGTGACTCGACCAACGACCAACGCATGTTCGAAGCTTTCACACACTCGGTCGGCGTGGCCAACATCCGGCGGTTCGAAGACCAACTCACGCACAAACCAGGCTACATCACGCTGAGCGAGCGCGGCGCCGGCTTTGCCGAGGTGGCGCGGGCGGTACTGGCAGCGCGCTGAAGCCAGTCGACGCTTCAAAGCCAAAGCCCCGCCTGAGACCTGGTCTTCAGCTGCGCGCCAGCACCGGTCGCAAGGCCATGCCGGTCGGCGTGCCGAGCTGCGCCACGGCTTCGGGTGTTGCCGAGGCCACCACACGGCCGCCGGCTTTGCCGCCGTCCGGGCCCAGGTCAATCACCCAGTCGGCTTCGGCAATCACATCCAAGTCATGTTCAATCACCACCACGCTGTGGCCGGCACTGACCAGCCGGTGCAGGACCTGGATGAGTTTTTCGACATCAGCCATGTGCAAACCCACGGTTGGCTCGTCCAGCACGTACAGCGTGTGCGGCGCTTTCTGGCCGCGCCGCGTGATGTCGTCTCGTACCTTGCTGAGTTCGGTGACGAGTTTCATGCGCTGCGCCTCTCCACCACTTAAGGTGGGCGAAGGTTGTCCCAGTGTGAGGTAGCCCAGGCCCACGTCCTTGAGCAGTTGCAGCGGATGCGCGATGTTGGGCATGGCAGCAAAAAATTCAACCGCTTCGTCGACCTCCATGCGCAGCACTTCACCAATGCTTTTGCCGCGCCAGGTGACGGCCAATGTTTCCGGGTTAAAGCGTGCGCCGTGGCAGCTCTCACAAAGTACTTTGACATCCGGCAAAAAGCTCATGCCAATGGTGCGCACACCCGCGCCCTCGCAGGTCGGGCAGCGGCCTTCGCCGGTATTGAATGAAAAACGGTTGGCGGCATAGCCGCGCGCGCGTGCCTCCAGCGTGTCGGCAAATAGCTTGCGAATGATGTCCCAAAACCCGATGTAAGTGGCCGGGCAGCTGCGCGGCGTTTTACCGATCGGTGTCTGGTCCACTTCAAGCACGCGGTCTACGCCTCGGTAGCCGCTGATGCCGGTGCATCCCGTCCAGGCCGGGTGACGGCCTGCATCATCCGCATCCCGGCCGGCCTTGGTGCTGCGCAGCTGAACGGCCGCCTGCACATTGGTCAGCATGACGTCACGCGCCAGCGTGGACTTACCGGAGCCCGACACACCGGTAACAGCCACCAGGCGGTTCAGCGGCACGGCGACCGAGACGTTTTGCAAGTTGTGCAAGCTGGCACCGCTGACTGTTATCCAGGCGGTGTTCGGATTGAAAGGTACCGGACCGGCATTGGCCTGCAGGCTAGCCGCTGCAGCGGCGGCGAGCACGGCGGCGGCCTTGGCTTTGGCACTGAGTTTTTGAGCGGGTGCTGGCAATGAAAGCGGCTCAGCATGCTCAGCGCTTTGCGGCGCGGTCTCGCGGCGCAGTTGCAATGGGTGTTTGATCGCATGCAACAAGTAACGGCCGGTTAGAGAGTCGGGTGCGGCCGACAAATCAGCCGCCGTGCCCTGCGCCACAACCCGTCCACCACGCTTACCTGCACCGGGGCCGATGTCGATGATGTGGTCGGCGCGGCGTATGGTGTCTTCGTCATGCTCGACCACCACCAGTGTGTTGCCGCGCTCGCTCAGTTTGCCCAGGGCACGCAGCAGGATTTGGTTGTCACGCGGATGCAGGCCGATGGTCGGCTCGTCGAGCACATAACAAACGCCTTGCAGATTGCTGCCCAATTGCGCGGCCAGCCGGATGCGCTGCGCCTCGCCGCCCGAGAGCGTGGGCGCACCACGGTCCAGCGTCAGGTAGCCCAGGCCCACGTCTTCGAGAAACTCCAGACGGCTTTTGATCTCTGGCACCAGATCACGGGCGATCTCGGCATCACGGCCCGAGAGCTGCAACTGCGCAACCCAGGCGCGTACATCGGTAACGCTCAAGCTGGCAATGTCGGTGATGGCCCAGTTAACAGTCTTGACGGCCTGGCTGGCTTGATCGGCCGCCACCAAAGCGCTGAACTGTCCCAAGCGTACAGCACGCGCCTGGGTGTTCAAACGGGTGCCCTGGCAGGTGGTGCAGATGGCGTCGAGTACATCATCGACTTCCGGTTCGGCGAAACTTTGCTCACGCCCTTTGTCTTTGGCATCGTCGTCGATCACCGAATCGTCAAACACCTTGCGCTGCTCTCGCGTGAGCGCGACCCCGGTGCCCACGCAGTACGGGCACCAGCCGTGTTTGCTGTTGTAGCTGAACAGGCGCGGATCGAGCTCAGGGTAAGAAGTCGCGCAGACAGGGCAGGCGCGCCGGGTGGAAAACGCCAGCAGGTTTCCTATGTGTGCGGTTGGCAAGCCTTCGGCCATAGCGGCAGCCAAGCCTTCTAGAGGTGCCAACACATGAACCACGCCCTTGCCATGCTCGAGTGCGGTCTTCAGTGCCTGGCGCAGCGCGGCTTCATTGGCGGGGTTGACCAGCATGTCGGCCACTGGCAACTCGATGGTGTGTTCCTTGAAGCGGTCTATGCGCGGAAAGCCTGTGGTTGGCAAAAATTCACCGTCCACGCGCAGGTGCGTGAAGCCGCGCGGGCGCGCCCAGTCGGCCAGTTCTGTGTAAACACCTTTGCGGTTGATGACCAGCGGCGCCAACAGGCCGATGTGCTGACCGCGGTAGTTTTTGAGCAGCTGCGCGGCGATGCTCTCGGCGCTTTGCGGCATCACAGCCGCGCCGTCGTGCGTGCAATGCTGAATGCCGAGCTTCACATACAGCAAGCGTAAAAAATGCCAGACCTCGGTGGTAGTACCCACCGTGGACTTGCGCCCGCCGCGCGAAAGCCGCTGCTCGATGGCGACCGTGGGCGGAATGCCGTAGACCGCATCGACCTCGGGCCGGCCGGCAGGCTGCACGATGGATCGGGCATAGGCGTTCAGTGACTCCAGGTAGCGGCGCTGGCCCTCGTTGAACAAAATATCAAAGGCCAGTGTGGACTTGCCCGAGCCCGAGACGCCGGTGATCACGTTGAACTTGCCGCGCGGAATATCGACCGACAGGCTCTGCAAGTTATTCTCGCGGGCGTTGACGATTTGGATCAGGTTGGAAGTCACCGGCCGCGTGGCCCAGGCGCGCGGCTGCATATCCTCGACCGCATGCACCTGGCCCATGGCCGCCTCATAGTCGCGCAGCGCCAGCGCGGTGTGTGAACTGGGGTGCTCGCGCACGGCCTCGGGTGTACCCTCGGCCACCACCCAGCCGCCGCCCTCACCGCCTTCGGGGCCGAGGTCTATCAACCAGTCTGCCGAGCGGATCACATCGAGGTTGTGCTCAATGACGATGAGCGAATGACCGGCCTCAATGAGCTTGCGCAAGGCGCGCATGAGTTTGGCAATGTCGTCAAAGTGCAGGCCGGTGGTAGGCTCGTCCAACAAAAATAGCGTGCCGCGGTGCGCACGCAGCGCCAGAGCCTGACGGCTGACGCTGGCCAGCGCCGGCTTGGCCTTACCTCCCTTGCCGCCCTTGCTACTGTGGCCGGCCAGAAAGCCGGCAAGCTTGAGGCGCTGTGCCTCACCACCAGAAAGCGTGGGCACAGGCTGGCCCAGCTTGACGTATTCCAGCCCCACGTCCACGATGGGTTGCAGCGCGCGTATCACCTCGCGGTCGTAAGCAAACAGCAGGCTGGCTTCGCTGACGGTGAGGTCGAGCACATCGGCCACGTTCATCATCACGGTGCGACCGTCCGGGTAGCGGCGCTCGATGTTGACTTCAAGAATTTCGGGGCGGTAGCGCTTGCCGTCGCAGTCGGTGCAGCGCAGGTAGACATCGCTTAAAAATTGCATCTCAACATGCTCAAAGCCCGAGCCGCCACAAGTCGGGCAGCGGCCATCGCCACTGTTGAAGCTGAACTTGGACGCGGTGTAACTGCGCTCACGCGCCAGCGGCGCAAAGGCAAACAGCTCGCGCACCGCATCCCAGGCACCCACATAGCTGGCCGGGTTGGAACGCGCGGTCTTGCCAATCGGGGACTGATCCACAAACACCACGTCGCTCAGGTGGTCGGCGCCCATCAGGCGGTCATGCAGACCCGGCGTCTCGGTGGCTTTGCCAAACTGACGCAGCAAAGCCGGCGCCAGGATGTCCTGCATCAGAGTCGATTTGCCGGAGCCGCTGACCCCAGTCACCACCACCAGGCGCTGCAGGGGAAACTCAACGCTGATGTTTTTCAGGTTGTGGTCGCGCGCGCCCTCCAAAATCAAACGCGGCGTGTTGTCGCTGACGGGCCGCTTGAAGCCCATGCCGACTTGCTTTCGCGCGCCCAGGTAAGCGCCGGTCAGCGTATCGGCGTGGCGCAGCTCAGCCGGTGTGCCATCGAACACAATCTGCCCACCTTTTTCACCGGGGCCGGGCCCCATGTCGATCATGCGGTCGGCAGCCATCATCACAGCTGGGTCGTGCTCGACCACCACCAGCGTGTTGCCGGCGTCGCGCAGCCGGTGCATGGCCTGGGTGATGCGGTTCATATCACGCGGATGCAAGCCGATGGACGGCTCGTCCAGCACAAACAGCGTGTTCACCAGCGAGGTACCCAGCGCCGTGGTCAGGTTGATGCGCTGCACCTCGCCACCTGAAAGCGTACGGCTTTGCCGGTCCAGCGTGAGGTAGCCGATGCCGACATCGCACAGGTACTTGAGCCTTGTGTGGATTTCTTCAAACAGCAGCTTGAGCGCTTTGCGGTCGGCTTCGTCTGCCAAGGTGGCCGGGCCGATCCGTGTGAAAAAATCTCTTAGTTTGTCGATGGGCAGTTGCATCAAATCATGCAAGGCCAGTCCCGGCATGGCTTCGAGTTGCGCCCGCGTCCACTGCACGCCGACCGGCATGAAGCGCGCTGCCGGCGCCAGCACCGCATCAGCAGCGTCTTTGGAGCCCAGACGCCAGAGCAGTGCGTCAGTCTTCAGGCGCGCGCCACCGCAACTTTCGCAGGGCGTGTAGCTGCGGTACTTGGACAGCAGCACACGGATGTGCATCTTGTAAGACTTGCTCTCCAGGTACTCAAAAAATCGCTTGATGCCAAACCAATGCTGGTTCCACTTGCCATTCCAGCTGGGCGAACCGTTGATGACCCAAGCCTGATGCTCGGGCGTGAGTTTGTACCAGGGCGTGTCACGCGGGATGCCCGCTGTCTCGGCGTGGCGCATCAGGTCGTCTTGGGCCTCCGCCCAGGCCGGCGTTTGCATGACCTTGATAGCGCCGGCGCGCAGCGTCAACTTGTCGTTGGGAATTACCAGGCCGTAATCGACGCCGATGACGCGGCCAAAGCCACGACAGGTCTCGCAGGCGCCCATGGCCGAGTTGAAAGAAAACAGCGAGGGCGTCGGCTCGGCGTAACGCAGATCGCTCTCGGGGCAATGCATGCCGCTGGAAAAACGCAGCATCTCGTCGGCCTGACCATCTGCCTGAAGGTACACATTGAGTCGTCCGCCCCGCTTGAGGGCCATCTCGATGGCTTCGATGACACGGGCCTTTTCTGCGCCCTGCACGCGAAAGCGGTCCGCCACCACGTCGAGTAATTTGTGCGGGCCCGTAGGCGTGGCCACTTCGCGCTCTGCATGCACGCGCGTGAAACCGCTGGCCGACAACCACTGCGCCACTTCTTCGGCGCTGGTGCCGGCCGGCAGCTCGACCGGTAAGGTCATGACCACGCGCGGATCAGCCGGCGTGGTGTGGGCCAACAGTTCGGTGTAAATCGACTCCGGCGTGTCGTGCCGCACGGCCTGGGCCGTTTGCTTGTCAAACAGCTGAGTGGCCCGCGCGTAAAGCAGCTTGAGGTGGTCGTTGAGCTCGGTCATGGTGCCCACGGTGGAGCGTGAGCTGCGGACCGGGTTGGTCTGGTCAATGGCAATGGCCGGCGGCACGCCTTCGACCTTGTCCACCGCCGGCTTGTCCATGCGGTCCAGGAACTGGCGCGCGTAGGCCGAGAAGGTTTCGACGTAGCGGCGCTGGCCCTCGGCAAAAAGCGTGTCAAACACCAGCGAGGACTTGCCCGAGCCGCTGGGGCCGGTGACCACCGTCAACTCGCCGGTGCGGATGTCGATGTCGAGGTTCTTGAGATTGTGCTGTCGCGCACCGCGAATGCGGATGATTCCCTGTGACATGTACTGCGATCGTTGGCTGCTGTGGCCAACATTCTAGGCACCCCAGCCGCCGAATGGCGGCGTGGGGCCTTAGGCCGGTCCGCCGGCCTTTTTTACGGGTTTATTTGGCGGCCGGGGCGGGCGCAGCTGGCGCTGGCGCTGTGGCTGATGCAGCGTTTGCGGCAGCAGCTGGTTTGGCAGGTTCTGTGTGCGTGGTCTCGACGCCGTGCTTTTCGCCGCCCAGATCAATGTCGCCGCCGGCCTTGGCCAGCACGTACATGGCGATGGCTGCAAAGGCCACAAATCCCAAAATTAGTTTCCACATGGTTCAGTCTCCAGAAAAATAAAAAAGACCCTCGTTTTGCAACGAGAGCCTATCGGTACCAACTCACACAAAGCCGACTGCGTCAGCTTTGTGTGAAGTCAATTCACAGGGGCTCAGTCGTTGGCGAAAATGTCAACGTCCTTGGTTTCCTTGATGAAGATCATGCCGATCACAAACGTGCCGGCCGCAACGATCACGGGGTACCACAGGCCGTAGAAGATGTCGCCGGTCGCGGCGACCATCGCAAAAGCGGTGGTGGGCAGCAAGCCGCCGAACCAGCCGTTGCCGATGTGGTACGGCAAGCTCATCGAGGTGTAGCGGATGCGTGTCGGGAACATCTCCACCAGCATGGCGGCGATAGGGCCGTAAACCATGGTCACCAGGATCACCAGGAACACCAGGATGGCCAGCACCATCGGCATGTCCATTTGATTGGTGTCAGCAGCTTTGGTCAAACCGCCGGCTTTGGCTGTCTCGATCACTGTCTTCTTAAACTCAGCAATGGCCTTGGCACTGTCTGGCGAGAAAGCATCACGCTTGTCGTTCAGCGTCGCCGTCAGGGATGGGATTTCCTTGTCGCCGATTTTGATGATCGCCACGGTACCTGCTGGTGCGTCCACGTTTTTGTACGGAATGTAGTTTTCCGTCAAGGTGCGCTTGGCAATGTCGCAAGAGCTGGTGAAGTCGATCGGACGGGCGATCGGGCTGCCCTGGAAAGAGCACTGTGCCGGGTCGGCCGTGATGGACACGGCCATGGCTTTTTGCGCTGCCACCAGGGCCGGGTTGGCATAGGCTTGCAGCATCGGGAACACAGTGAAGTAGGTCAAGGCAGCGATCAGGCAGCCACCCATGATGATGGGCTTGCGACCGATCTTGTCGGACAGTGCGCCAAAGAAGATGAAGAAGGGCGTGCCGATCACCAGCGAAGCTGCAATCAGCAAGTTGGCTGTCTTGGCGTCTACCTTGGCGATAGAGGTCAGGAAGAACAAGGCATAGAACTGACCCGAGTACCAGACCACGGCCTGGCCGGCGGTCAAACCGACCAGCGCCAGAATCACGATCTTCAGGTTTTTCCACTGGCCGAAAGACTCGGACAGCGGTGCCTTGGAGGTCTTGCCTTCAGCTTTCATCTTGGCGAAAGCCGGCGACTCATTCATCGACAAACGGATGTAGACCGAGACAGCCAGCAGCAAGATGGACAGCAGGAAAGGAACGCGCCAGCCCCAGACTTCAAAGTCAGCGCCGGTGAGTTCACGCGTGACCAGAATCACGATCAGCGACAGGAACAGGCCCAGCGTCGCCGTGGTCTGAATCCAGGCGGTGTATGCACCGCGCTTGCCGTGCGGTGCGTGCTCGGCCACGTAAGTGGCAGCACCACCGTACTCACCGCCCAGTGCCAAGCCCTGCAACATGCGCAGGCCGACCAGGATGATGGGCGCAGCCACGCCGATGGTTGCGTAGTTGGGCAAGAGGCCGACGATGAAAGTGGCCGTACCCATGATCAAAATGGTGACCAGGAAGGTGTACTTGCGACCGATCATGTCGCCCAGACGACCGAACACCAGCGCGCCAAAGGGGCGCACGATGAAGCCAGCGGCAAACGCGAGCAAGGCAAAAATGTAGGCCGATGTGGGGTCCAGTCCGCCGAAAAACTGCTTGGCGATCACGGCTGCGAGCGAGCCGTACAGGTAAAAGTCATACCACTCAAAAACGGTGCCCAGGGAAGAAGCAAAAATCACCTTCTTCTCTTCGGGCGTCATCGGACGGGCGGCCACTGTTGTTGTCATTTATGTGTCTCCAAAAAATAAAGCCTTTAAAACAAAGGCTTTGCTTATTGTGTGGAGATGCTCTGACCCAGCTCTTACGCGAAACCAACACAGTCTTGCGCCAAACTGAACTCAAACTGACACGCGACCGTTGGCTGCAAATGAAAAACCCCCGCCACCAGAGGTGACGGGGGTTTTGTTTGAACACCCTTTAGGCTTCAAAAGCTTTGGCAGTCAGCGCATGGCGCCTGCCTCAGCTTTTGGTGAACCCGTTCAGTGTGCAGCGCTACCGGCTGAGGTCTTGCCATCCAGGCTTGGGTAGCGCACATGCTCCACCAGTTCCTGAATGTCACGGCCAGGGGCCTTGGTCAGCAGGGACACGATGATGATCACTGCAAAACCGAGCGGCACGCCAAACAGGCCGGCCGAGATCGGTGCAATGTCCCACCAGGTGTTGGCCTTGGCGATCTCAGGTGTGATGGCCGCGCCATGGGTCAGTTTGTAGAGCCAAGGCTGGGTGGTCACCATGTAATAGAACGTGATGCCCAGACCGGCGATCATGCCCAGCGAGGCGCCCCATTTGTTAGCGCGCTTCCAGAAGATACCCAATGTCAGGGCAGGGAAGAAAGCCGCCGCGGCAAAGGAGAACGCTGCAGACACCAGGAACAAAATGTCCGCCGGCTTCTGCGCCGCCACATAAGCCGCCGCCAAAGCCACCACCAGCAGCAGCGACTTGGAGACCAAGACGCGGCGGGCTGTAGAAGCATTAGGGTCCAGCACTTTGTAGTACAGGTCATGCGACAAGGCGTTGGCAATCGTCAGCAGCAGGCCGTCAGCGGTCGACAGCGCAGCGGCCAGACCGCCCGCGGCAACCATGCCGGACACCACATAAGGCAAGCCACCGATTTCTGGCGTGGCCAGCACGATGATATCGCCGCCGATCGAGATTTCGGCCAGCTGCAAGATGCCGTCCTTGTTCACATCAACCACGGACAAAAGGCTGGCATCGACTGAGCTCCAACGCGCAATCCACTCAGGCAGGTTGGCAAATGGCGTGTTCACCAGCACGGTGTAGACCTCGAACTTGGCCAAAACGGCCAGCGCAGGCGCCGTGAAGTAGAGCAAGAAGATGAAGAACAGCGACCAGCTAACCGATTCGCGGGCCTCACGCACCGATGGCACGGTGTAGTAGCGCATCAGAATGTGCGGCAAAGCTGCCGTGCCAATCATCAGACAGAAGACCAGCGCCATGAAGTTCTTGCGGGCGATGTCCCGGGCGGCGTCGTCTTTGCCAGGGAATGGCTCGGCGTGACGAACAGGCGGGTTAGCGCGTGCAGCATTGGAAGTCCGTGCAGCGGTGTAAGCAGCGCGGGCGGCAGCTTCGTCCTTAGGCAGCTTAGTCAAAGCAGCTTCAGCCGCTTGGATATCCGCCAACCGGCCATTGGATGCTTTGAGCTCTTCCACTTTTTTCTCTGCAGCAGCTTTGTCAGCAGCCATGGCAGCCGGCACGTCCTTGAGTTTTTCAACAGCCGCGTCTGAGCGTGCCTTGAAAATACCGCGCACTTCCAGCTCTTTCGGATCTTTCAGCAGTTGCTCTTCTTTGGCACTCACTTTTTCAAGTGTGTAGCCATAGACAGCCTGTGGAATTGGCACACCGGTATGTTTAACCGACAACCAAATAACAGGCAGCAAGTAGGCAATGATCAAGATGATGTACTGGGCAACTTGCGTCCAGGTAACGGCACGCATACCGCCCAGGAACGAGCAAACCAGAATACCGATCAGACCGGCAAAAATACCCACTTCAAAAGCCAGACCCGTCAGACGCGCGGTGATCAGGCCAACGCCGTAAATCTGTGCCACCACATAAGTAAAAGAGCACAAGATGGCGGCAAAGACACCGATCAGGCGGGGCAGATTGCCCTCGTAGCGGGCACCCAGAAAGTCAGGGATGGTGAACTGGCCGAACTTGCGCAGGTAGGGCGCCAAGAAAAGCGCCACCAGGCAATAACCGCCGGTCCATCCCAGAATGAACGCCAGACCGCCATAACCTGTGAGGTACAAGGTGCCGGCCATGCCGATGAAGGAGGCTGCAGACATCCAGTCAGCGCCCGTGGCCATACCGTTGTACATGGCCGGAACGCGCCGGCCAGCCACATAGTATTCAGCGGCGTCATTGGTGCGGCTCATCACGCCGATGCCGGCATAAAGCAGCACTGTAGCGGCCAGGAACGAGTAGCCGATCCAGGCTTTGGGCATGCCCATCTGCTCAAGAATAGCCAGCAAGATCACGAAGGCAACGAAGCCTCCGGTGTACCAGGTGTAGACCTTGTTCAGGCCTTGTATAAATTCGCTTTTGGACTGTTTTTCATTACCAAACATTATTCTTCTCCTTCAGACACACCGTATTCGATGTCGAGCTTGTTCATGTAGTGGGCGTAATACCAGATGATCAGGCAATACACCACCAATGCGCCTTGGGCCGCGACCCAAAACGAAAATGGCCAGCCAAAAAAGTTGAACGTGATATCACGCGCAAAATAAACCAGCACGAATGTGACAAAGAACCAGATGCCTAATAAAAAGGCAGTGATTCGCAGATTTTTGCTCCAGTACTCCTGGTGCCTAGCCGACAATTGCATAGCCTGTCTCCTAACTTTGGTTTAAAAACATCTCAAATCAATGAACCGACCTGTAAGCCGGTTTCTCGCTCTAACTGGGCAGCCACCTTGGGCTCAAAGCCCTTAAGGTGCCGAATCACCGCGCGGGCCTCATCGGTCTGCTTCAGGTCCACATGCACCCGGGCCATTTGGTACCAGCCAAACGGGCTCATGGGTTGGAGTTGGGTGTTGCGCTTAAGAGCCGCCAGTGCCTCTTCAAGCTGGCCCTGGCGAACCAGCACCAGACCTAGCCCGTACCATGCACGGTCCATCTTTTCTTCAAGGGCGATGGCCGCCCGAAAACCGGCTTCGGCTTCATCCAACCGGCCCAGCTCTTCGCAGACAAAAGCATGGTTGAAGTGTGCATTTGACTTGTCTTGGGACAGCGCACGTGCACGCTCAAAATACCCCAGCGCCTGCACGAAATGGCCGCCTTGCATAGCGTCATAAGCCATGCTGTTAAGGGCCAGCAAGTCGTTGGGCTGCTTTTGCAAAATCCCCTCAAAAACGCTTCTGGCCAAAGCTCGCAAGCCGACAAACAACATAATCTTGGCGCGCCAGTGCTGCAAAAACAGCTCTAGACGGCTCATTCCCGGACCAGCAGGCGGCATGGTTTGGGCGTCTATTGACATGCAGAGGCTCCAGTTTGCAGGCAGATGTCAATCTTGGCCATGGCCACCAGCACCCAGGCAATGGTCAGCCAACTTGCAGCGGCCAGCGGAATATGTTGGTCCAGGATCAGCCTGGGGCTGACGCGGCGCGTCAGCCAGAGTGCCGGTTTGGAAGCCACATCCAGCAACTGCCAAAAGACATTGGTCTGGCGTTTGGCACCGGCCAGCAAGCCCAGGATAAAGCGCCCGACGATGAACATCAGGGACAGTTCCACCAAGCTTTTCAAAATCACCATGGCCAGCAACATAGGTAGCAAAATCCTTCGGAACGATATCTCAATCCTTGGCACTTTGTTCACCTGTCCTGACTGTTTCCTGACAACCCTACAAGGGAAAATCTCGAGCCGAGGGTTAACCCTAAAAACTTATTTCGCATGATGGCATTTTGTCGTTTACGACTGATTTCCTAGGGTAAATACTAGGTTTTAAAAGCGGGGGCGGACGCTGTACGCGCCAGGCCGACAGGCACTTTGGCTGCCGCATCCCAATGTCCGGCCGCGAACCAAGCGCCACCCAAAAGGTAGTCGCGCAACATGGGCAGCGCGTCCAGGCCCCAGAAAATTTTGCCGTCGACCAGCATGGCAGGCACGCCGAAAACGCCGGCGGCAATCGCCTGGCTGGTATTGGTTTTGAGTTGCGCTTTCACCTCATCGCTGCCCGGGTCTTGCGCCGGCGCCAAAAGTGCGCGCAAAGTGGCCAGGCGCGCGGCGTCAGCAGCATCCTGACCGCCAAGCCAGACATGGCGAAAAATGCTCTCGCACACATAGCGGTTAACTTGCCCCTTGTCACCACAGGCCAGCGCCAGCCTCAGAAGCGCCAGCGGGTTGAACGGGTGTGCCGCCGGCATGTTCAGTGGCGTTGCCTGCTGCCCGGCCAGCCATTGCACCTGACGGTAAGTCCAGTCGCGCTTACCCTCAATTTCAGCGGGGCCCAGTTGGCCGTGGTGTTGCAAGATGCCGCCAAACAGCACAGGCTGGTAATCCACGCTGTAGCTCAGCCCTTCCAGCGCCCGGGGCAAACGCTCAAAAGCCAGGTAAGCGTAGGGCGAAATAAAGTCCAGGTAAAAAGTGATGTGTTTGAGGCCGGACATAAGAGGCTTTCAGACAGGCTGGCAAAAATAAGAGGATTTCCCGGGATGATAAGCGCTCATGAGACGCTCAGTCAGCGGGCAACCGCTGGGCAATTGCTCGCCAGACAGCGCGCTTAAGCTGTGGCCCTGCCGCGCTCCAACCGGCAATTTCTTCCAGCGTTCTGTAGCAGCCCTCGCAGCGGCCCGAAGCGCTGTCAATCTGACACACCGAGATGCATGGCGAGGGTACCTCGCCGGTGTCACTGATGGCGGCAGCAAGGGCACGCAGGTGCGCCAAGGCCGCCTCTTGCGGGCTTTGCTCTGGCGCCGGCAAATCGGCCACTGGCATGGCCGACTCGGCGACATCGACCCAGGGCGCAGCCGTCAGCTGTGCCAAAGCCTGCGGGCTGAGCTGGAACACCGCGTTCGGGTGGCCGGCCGCAGCCCATACCGTGTCAAAACGCTGCAGGGATTGGTCCAATACCAGCAGCACTTCGCCAGCATGGGCCAGCGGCGAGACGCCGCCTATGCTGAAACCCGTTCTGGCCTTGACGAAAGCCGCATCGGCGCGGCCCAGGCGCTTGCCATCGGCGCAGACCAATGCTTCGAGTTTTTTTTCGTCGACACGCTGGTCGCCCGAAGTCACCACCATCACGGCCATGTCATCGGCCTTGCGCCTGAACACGATGCTCTTGGCAATCTGCCCCGGCAGCACGCCCAGACCGTCGGCCGCCTGCTGCGCTGTGCGCGCCGCATCACCCAACATCAGCGGCATGTGTGCGTGGCCGCGCTCTTGCAGATACGCTGCCACGCGCTGCACGCCCTCGGGCAAGGCCTGCAATTCAGCGCCGCACACAAGAAGCCCCCACGCTTGTCGCTTCGCGTACTGCGCTGCCCCCCGAGGGGGCGCATTTTTCCTTGGGGCGGCCCTGCGGGAAAATTTTTATCATGAAAATCGCTTGCTGAGAATCGCGGTGGCTACGCGTGAGCCGCTCGGGCGGCCCAGAAAGTCGCTGATGAATTTGCCGGCGTCCACCAGCTTGTCCAGGTCGATGCCGGTCTCAATTCCCATGCCGTGGAGCATGTAGACCACGTCTTCAGTGGCCACATTGCCGGTGGCGCCCTTGGCGTAGGGGCAGCCACCCAGACCGGCCACTGAGGACTGAAAGTTCCATACGCCCAGGTTCAGCGCTGCCAAGGTATTGGCCAAGGCTTGTCCGTAGGTGTCGTGAAAGTGACCGCTGATCTGCTCGGGCACAAAGTGCTTGAGCGTGGCTTCTAGGGCTTTTTGCACCTTGAGGGGTGTGCCCACGCCGATGGTGTCGGCAATGTCTACGCGCTGAACGCCTATCTGCTTCATCAAACCGGCGAGGTAGGACACACTGGCTGGCGAAACATCACCTTCGTAAGGGCAACCCACGGCGCAGCTCATTGAGCCGCGCACCGCAATGCCCGCAGCCAACGCGGCTTGTACCACCGGGGCAAAGCGCTCCATGCTTTCTGCAATCGAGCAGTTGATGTTCTTCAGGCTAAAAGCTTCACTGGCGGCACCAAAGACCACGATCTCGTCGGGCCTGGACTTGAGCGCCGCCTCAAAACCGATCTGGTTGGGCGTGAGCACCGAGTAGCGCACTCCGGCCTGGCGCTGGATGCCGGCCATCACTTCGGCGTTGTCGGCCATTTGCGGTACCCACTTGGGCGACACAAAACTGGTGACCTCGATCTCGGTCAGGCCGGCGGCCTGAAGACGGTGCACCAGCTCGATTTTGACGGCAGCTGGCACAGGCGATTTTTCATTTTGCAACCCGTCTCTGGGGCCGACGTCGATGAGTTGGACACGTTGCGGTATTTGCATAGACTTGAGTATCCCTGATCAGTATTTACTACGCCAGTACCGCAGAGCTCAAACCGTGGCGGCTTGCAGGCGCAGCAACTCGGCGCCCTCTGGCACTTGGTCGCCGGGCGCGTAAAGAATTTCAGCCACCACGCCATCGGCCGGCGCGGCAATTGTGTGCTCCATCTTCATGGCTTCCATGATGGCCAGGGCTTGGCCCCTGCTGACCTTGTCGCCGGCCTTCACCGCAAAAGACACCACCTTGCCCGGCATGGGCGCCGTCAGCCGACCCACCTCCTGCTGCGCCACGCCGGCATGGGCCAGCAGGTCGATCACGGTGATCTGCGTGGCGCCGTCCGCGCTGAATAGATGCAGCTGTTCGCCCAGCCGATAGACCTGTAAGTGGGTGCGCTGGCCGTTCAGTGTGACCAGCAAACCATCCGCTGCGGGCTCGATGAGCAGACTCACGGGCTGGCCATCCAGCGCCAGTTGCGGGCTGCCCTCATGCTGGTACGTCAGCTGCGCCTTGTGCGGCTGGCCATGAAACTCAAACTCGAAAGACCGGCAGACCGGCCCATGCGATCGCCAGCCGTCGCGGCGGCTGAAAGGGTCGGCCGTTTCCAGTGTCTTTTCTTGCTGCAGCGTGAAAGCAATAGCGCCCGCCATCGCCAGCGGCGCACCGATTTTTTCTTGCTCGAACAGCACCGCGGCTTCCCTCTGAATCAGCGCGGTGTCCAGATCGGCTTTGGCGAAGGACTCGCTGCTCACCACGTGCCGCAAAAACTGCACATTGGTTTGCAGGCCGACGATATGGAACTCACCCAGTGCCTGGTCCATGCGCGCCAGCGCTTCTTCGCGCGTGTCGCCGTGAACGATCAGCTTGGCCACCATTGAGTCGTAGTAAGGCGAGATCGCATCGCCTTGGCGCACCCCGTCGTCAATCCGCACGCCGCCATCAGCGCGCTCAAAGCGCGTGCAGGCCGGTTGGCGGTAAACCTGCAGCGTGCCGGTGGCCGGCAGAAATTGCTTGTCCGGATTTTCAGCGCAGATGCGCGCCTCAATGGCGTGGCCATGGATTTTCAACTGCGCTTGCTTGAGCGGCAAGGGCTCACCAGCAGCGACGCGGAACTGCCACTCGACCAGGTCCAGACCGGTGATGGCTTCCGTCACAGGATGCTCGACCTGTAATCGCGTATTCATCTCCATAAAGTAAAACTTAGCCCCCACGCTTGTCGCTTCGCGTACTGCGCTGCCCACCGAGGGGGCGCTGTTTTCCTTGGGGCGGCCCGGCGGAAAACCGTTAGCCCCCACGCTCGCCACTGCGTGTGCTTTGCTGCCCCCCGAGGGGGCT